>OCPN01000417.1_pt1 | contig 12774 bp, 9 predicted proteins | sample 1476971 | NCBI WGS metagenome assembly OCPN01 (sample SAMEA2580251, study PRJEB22360) | human gut metagenome | biome: human gut; feature: human-associated habitat; material: faeces | place: Denmark | collected 2008/2010
TTTCCACTGACCGGAAAGCTGCCGCCTCGCTATATTGTCACCACTACCGGGGGGGGGGAGTGCAGGCTAGGGTTGGGGGGCGAGCGCCTCCAGCACCTGCTGCTGGACCGCCGCAGTATTACTTGCCACCAGGGACACCGGGCGCACACGGGCGGCCGAAACGCCCGCGTGCTCGGGCAAATCACCCTCCAGGGTGGAGGCGACGCCGCCAGCCTCACGAATCAGCGGCAGTAGCGCCGCCACCTCGTAGAAAGACAGGGATGCGTCCATGACGGTGTCCACGGCACCCTCAGCGAGCATACACGCCGCCCAGAACGAACCGTACGCGCGGGAACGCCCCACGGATCCCAGAAGCTGTACAAGCTCGCCAGATCGGTCCACAGCGCCTTCAGAGGCCGCCTTCCAGGAGGAGAGGTCGGTGTACGCGGCAGACAGCTGATCCAACTGAGTCAGCGAAGACACCTCAAGACGAGTCGCCTGCGCCAAGGACTTACCCGTGTACGCGCCCGAACCGCGAGCAGCCCACCAGCGGCGACCCAGCGCGGGTGCAGACACCACACCCACCACCGGCTCACCCTGATCCAGCAGAGCAATCAGAGTCGCCCACACGGGCACGCCGCGGCGAAAATTATCTAGCTCAGCAATCGGCGCAATCACCCACTGGCGCGCCGCCTGACCGTTATAGCCAGCATGCGCACCGGCAATACCGTCACGAGTACGCACACGCGACAGCTGCGCGCGCAGAAGCTCCTCAACCTCCTGAGCCACACCCGAGGCGTAATCGGCAGGCTCCTGCACCTGCGGTTCTACGGGCTGCTGAGTAGCCTGCTGCCACGGCGCCAACGGTGCCGCCGCGGGTGCCGCCTCGGCGGGCTCTACCACCTCGGATGCGGGGGAGAAGACCGGGCGGTCACGAAAACGCATGGCGCTCACACGATCGACGCTATCGGCAAGAATATGCGCAAGACGCAAATCGTCGGTGTACTGCTGGGGACGGCTCATAGTAATGCTCTTCTTCAGTATTCGGTGATGTAGTCAGCAAAAATGTGTGTGCAGTGCTGTGTGTAATACAGGGGAGAGAACCTAGACGAGCGCGCCCAGTTCCTTCTCCGAATCGCCCTCTTCAGGAGTCAGCAGCAGCAGCTTACGCAAGGACTCCAGGCGGTCGGGACCGCTCTCACCGGCATGACCGGCAGCAACGTACGCCTCCAGACCGCACTCGGGAGCCTGTGCCGCGTGAGTACACGCCTTCGGACAATCCGCCGCACCCGGCGCCAGGTCCACGAACGCCTCCACAACGGTCTCCGGCGGCACATGCGCCAGACCGAAAGAACGAATACCCGGAGTATCAATAATCCAGGTGCCCGGCTCCATCGGGTCGCCGTTCGCATTCACCGGACGCAACGCCAACGCCGACGAGGAAGTATGGCGGCCACGGCCCGTCACCGCGTTCACATGACCGGTCGCACGCTCGGAGCCGGTCAGCGCATTCACCAGGGTCGACTTGCCCACACCCGAGTGGCCCAGAAGCACCGACACCTGACCCAGCAGCTCCTGCAGAAGCTCCTGAACCGGTGCCGACTCCAAACCGGCAGCGCCCTCCTGGCTCGGCGCCAAACCATCCGAAGACGAAGACAGCACAATCTTCAAACCGCTCGCCGCATAGTAATCCAGCAGGTTATGCGGGTACCGCACATCGGTCTTCGTAATGCACAGGATCGGCTCAATCCCGGCGTCAAACGCCGCCACCACGGCACGGTCAATGAAGCCGGTGCGCGGCTCCGGGTTCGCCGCAGCAACCACAATCACCAGCTGCTGAGCATTCGCCACGACCACGCGCTCCGACGGGTCGGTGTCATCGGCGCTACGGCGCAGAATCGAGGTGCGCTCGCCCAGACGCACAATGCGTGCCAGGGTATCCTTCGCGCCGGAGGTATCACCCACCAGGTCCACAAAGTCACCGGTCACAATCGCGGTGCGGCGCAGCTCCTTAGCGCGCGCCGCAATGAGGGTACGCTCCTTCTCAGTACCCTCATCAACGACAACCGACCAGCGGCCGCGGTCCACCGTAATGACCCTGCCACGAATCGCTTCTTTGAAGGTCGGGCGGTCCTTCGTGCGGGGGCGGGAGCCCTTCTTGTTTGGGCGCACGCGCACATCCGACTCATCCCATTCGGAGAAATCGCGCACGTTCATACGGGAAGAACCCATTTAGAAGACCTCCTGGTCGGCGGTAACGTCAGAGGTGGAAGCGCCGGCCTGCCATTGCGCCAGCATGTCCTCCCACATTGCGGTAAATTCGGGCATGGTCTTAGCCACGGTGGCTACGTTCTGCACCACCACATTGGGGCGGCGCAGACCAATAATCGCCGCGAAGGTTGCCATGCGGTGATCATCGTAGGTGTGCGCCAGAACCGGCACAGCCTCGGTGGTAGAGGGGATGGGCGCCTCAATCACCAGCGAATCGGCGGTGTCGTGGGCGGTACCTCCCAGGCGGTTAATCTCAGCGGCGAGCGCGGCGAGGCGGTCCGTCTCATGACCTCGCAGATGCGCAATACCGGTCAGCTCAACGCGGCCCTTCACGAAAGCGCAGGCAGCCGCCATGGTCGGTGCCAGCTCACCACCGGCAGACAGGTCAAAGGAGAAGTCGCCCTCGGGAAGCTGCGCCGGACCGGTCACGGTCAGACGGCCCTCAGCGTAGCGAACCTGCGCACCCAGCGCGGGCAGAAGCTCACGCCACATATCGCCCACCTGGGTCGTACCCGCCGAAGAATCAGCCGCGGGTGCCGGCCAGTGAGGAATAGTCACCGACTCGCCGGTAACCACGGCGGCGGCAAGGAACGGACCGGCATTCGACAGGTCCGGTTCAATGGTCATCTCAAAGCCGGGGAAAGAACCGGGGCGAACCGTCCATCGGTACTCGCCGCCCTCTGCTTCGTTGCCTTGGCTCGGGTAGTGCTCCTGCACTCGAATACCCATCTGGCGTAGCGCCTCCACGGTCATCTGAATGTGTGGGATAGACGGCACCGAAGAACCCTCGTGCACCAGCACCATGCCCTGCGGCAGGCGAGGCGCCATCAGCAACAGAGCCGAAACGAACTGGGACGACGTCGAAGCATCAATACGAACCACGGGCGCCTCAGAGACACCCGCTGCGCTCGCCAGACCGGGGGAGTGCAGCACGAAGGGCAGAGCGTTCTCGCCCTGCTCACAATCCACCTGCACGCCCAGCTGACGCAGACCCTCCAGAACCGGACCCATCGGACGCTGACGAGCGTGCGGGTCACCGTCAAAAGCGAACTCACCCGGCAGCAGCGCCGCCAGGGCGGGCACAAAACGCATCACGGTACCGGCAAGACCGCACTCAATCGACACGGTGCGCGACTGAGCGGAGTCGGACTGAGCCTGTGCGGAATGTGCTTCCACAAAGCTCAGGGGAGTAACTTTTATATCCGGACCGAACGGCGAATCGGTCGGCACCAGCTCAATACCCGCACCCAGCTGGCGCAGTGCCTCAATCATGAGCGCCGAATCGCGCGAATGTAGCGGCGCACGCAAATACGAGGGGGAATCAGCCAGAGCAGCAAGCAACAGATAACGGTTCGTGAGCGACTTAGAACCCGGAATATGCACCAGCGCGTTCTTGCCAGCGGCTTCGCTGGAGGCGGGTGCCAGGGGAGCGGGCCAATCACCGGGGGAAAGCTGCACTGCTGCGTCGCTCATACATCCTCTTCTGGTTCAAATCATGGGGAGGGCGCAGAATCAAAGACGCTGCGCCGGTTGACGTCTACCCCTATTCTACCGGTTGAGGGTTTGCGAGCCGCTGAGGGCTCCAGCGATGAGATGGGCAGCGCGAACTAGACAGTGCGAACCAAAATAATACGCGTGAAGGCGGCGCACCGTTATTGGTGCACCGCCTTCACTCATCATCAGATGTCTGTACCCCCAGCGGGACATGAGCTTGGGACAGCTTAGAGGTTAGCCTCGGCGCAGAACTTCTGCACATCCTGCAGCAGACGCGCCTTCAGCTGCTCGGGCGCCTGCTGAGCGCACGAAGAACGCATCTTCTCACGAATCATCAGCTCAAAGTCCTTCACATCCGCGCATTCGGGGCAGGCATCCAGATGCGCCTGAACCGTGCGCAGCTGCTCGGGGCTCAGCTCCCTATCGAGGAATTCGTAGAGGCGCTTGAGGGTCGCCGAGCAGGGCTGGCCGCCGCAATCCTCCAGCGGCTCAGAAGCCGCAGAGGCTTCGGGGACAGAAGAATTCTTGTCTGTGGTTGACATCGGGGTTCCTTTCACACGGAAGGTATAAAGCGTTAGGGGAGTCTAGCCCCAACCTCATGGGGGCTAGCTCACGTGTAGAAGAGCGAAGCTAAGAATCCGCAGGCGCCTCGGAGCCAGAGCCCGCCGGAGGGGACTTTACGCCCTTGGCCGCCTTAGCGCCCTTAGTAGCCTTTGCCGGCTGTACCTTAGCGCTCGCCTTCGCTGCAGCTTTCGCCTCAGCCTTCGCTTCTACCTTTGCGATGGTTGACGGGCGCAGACCGTTCTCACGCGCATAATCGAGCAGCTTCTCACGCAGAATACGGCGGCCACGATGCAGGCGAGACATTACCGTGCCCAGGGGGATATCCAGAATCTCCGCAATATCCTTGTACGCGAACCCCTCCACATCGGAGTAGTACACCACCATGCGGAAATCCTCAGACAGCTCGTTCAGAGCCTCACGAACCTCCGTATTCGGCAGGGCACTCAGCGCCTCCGCCTCGGCAGAACGCAGACCCACCGCATCATGCTCACCGGCCTGAGCCAGCTGCCAATCCTCCACCGTCTCACCCTGAGACTGCTGCGGCTCACGCTGACGCTTACGGTACAAATTGATGTACGTATTCGTCAGGATGCGGTACAGCCACGCCTTCAGGTTCGTACCCTCGGTGAACTGGTGGTACGAAGCAAAAGCCTTCATGTAGGTTTCTTGCACCAGGTCTTCAGCATCGGCAGAGTTGCGGCTCATCCGCAGGGCGGCAGCGTAGAGCTGATCCACGTACTGCATAGCGTCCGCGGTAAAGCGTTCGCGTAGCTCGCGGGTATCTGCCGCGGTGTTGGTTTCAGCCATGTTTCTCCTCTACAGGAACGCGCCAGGCGTTCACTTCCATAACGTAGAATTCTTCTCTTTATTCCGCAGAATGTGCACAAACATCTGCGGGTAAAGCAAAACCCCGGGTCCGAATAATATCCGAAACGCCGGGGTTTTAAAGTGTATGCAAGATACCTTATGCGTTGGGGCGCTTACCGTGGTTTGCGCCGCCCTTACGACGGTCCTTGCGCTTACGACCGCGCTTGCTCATCAGAGCCTCCTTATAGTGTTCATGGATGCACGCCCCACCTTCGCGGTGCGTGCCCCCTATTACCTGCCCTAGCAGAGGCGGTCACCGAAAACCGGTGGCCCACGCTATAAGGGCAACGCCGTCTATTTTTTCATAGAAACGGCATGATTGCATCTTGGAACCGGGATATGAGCTAAAAAACACGAACTTTCTTCGCCTCAACTCACAGTCCCAGCCGGGGGAGCAGGCTCTTAGCCGTGCTCAGGAATGTTCAGCCAGTTGTACCAGCCGCGGTGCAGAACCAGCCACGCCATCAGACCGTAACCGGACTGACCCGGACGGCCGTCATTAGCGGCAAGGTCGTTGCGCCACTGCTCGTGGTGCAGCAGCGGGTTGAAGGTGTCCACGTACACGTGGTTACGGCGGGTCACCACATCCGCGTACGCTGCCGACAGGTCAGCGATACGGCGGTTACGCTCAGCGTCCAGGGTCGGCGGGGGACCGACGACCAGAACCTTAATGTTGTTCTGCGACGCCATGTCCACAATGTTCGCCAGGTTCAAACGCGAACGTGCGCTGGTCAGACCCAAGTCAATGTCAAAGGTCGACGGAGCAATAATGAGGCGGTTATCAGCACCGGGAACGAAGCGGCGGCGCGCCTCCTCGAACCAGCGTGCATTCAGCTGCTCGCTACCTTCATTGGGGGCGGCAAGGTTATATGCCGCAATGGATGCGGTGGTCTGCGGGGTGCGCGCCATAACACGGCCAAACCAGCCGAGGGTACGGGGATCGCCAACACCGGCGAGCAGGTCGTCGCCGACTGCCACAATTCGAATATTGCGTTGCTCCACGGAATTCTTTCTTCTGCAGTATGCGCCCGCCGTGAGAGGCGGCAAGGCACGTGAGTAATAGTCTTTATATCTAGGATAAGCGCTTACCGGCCTCTTTTCGAACTTAATACCCTATCCGGTAAGTATCCGAGACCAAAAAAACCGTCTCCCCGCCAGAAACATCTGACGGGGAGACGGTTTTTGAACAGCTAAATCATGAGCCGATCAGCTGTAGAAGACCTTAGCCTTCGAAGACCTGCTTGAGCAGAGCCTCAGCCTCAGCTGCGTGCAGCTTACCGGTACCAGCAGCCGGGGAAGCAGCTGCGGAGCGGGAAGCAAGACGCATACGGCGGTCGATCAGCGGCTGCAGGTTGAGAGCCATGAACGGCCACTGACCCTGGTTAGCAGGCTCGTCCTGAGCCCACACAACGTCGGTAGCGTTCGAGTACAGAGCCAGCTGCTCCTTGATCTCCTGCTCGGGCAGCGGGTACAGCTGCTCCACCGAGACAATAGCGGTCTTGGTGTCGCCGCGGCGCTCGCGCTCAGCTTCCAGATCGTAGTAGAGACGACCGGATACGAAGACCACACGCTCAACCTGAGCCGGGTTAATACCCGAACGGTCACCAATCACCGGCTGGAACGAACCCTCGGTGAAGTCCTCGATGGAGGACGCAGCAGCCTTCAGACGCAACAGCTGCTTGGGGCTGATCACCACGAGCGGCTTGTACGGACGGTGCTGAGAGTGGCGACGCAGCAGGTGGAAGTGCGAAGCCGGAGTCGAGGGGCAAGCAACAGTCATGTTGTTCTCAGCGCACAGCTGCAGGTAACGCTCAACACGAGCCGAGGAGTGGTCAGGACCCTGACCCTCGTAGCCGTGAGGAAGCAGCATAACCAGCGAGGAACGCTGGCCCCACTTCTGCTCGGAGGAAGACACGAACTCATCAATGATGGTCTGAGCGCCGTTTGCGAAGTCACCGAACTGAGCCTCCCACACCACGAGCGAGTCGGGGCGCTCCACCGAGTAGCCGTACTCGAAGCCGAGAACGCCGTACTCAGAGAGGAAGGAGTTGTAGATACGGAACTTGCCCTGGTCCTCAGAGAGGTGCTCCAGCGGCGACCACTCTTCATCAGTGATGTGGTCGTGCAGAACAGCGTGACGCTGAACGAAGGTACCGCGCTGAACATCCTGACCGCTCATACGAACGTCGGTGCCCTCCATCAGCAGCGAACCGAAGGCGAGCAGTTCACCCATACCCCAGTTCACGTTGCCGGTGCGGCCCATCTCAACGCGCTGCTCCATGAGCTTCTTCAGCTTCTTGTGGACGGTGAAGCCCTCGGGAGCCTTACCGAACGCGTCAGCGATGTGCTGCAGAGTCTCACGGGAGATTGCAGTCTTACCGCCGTGAACGACCTCGGTGTTCTGCTGAGCAGCGGGCAGCTCCAGACCGGAAACGTGCGCGCCAGCAGGAGCCGGTGCCGAAGACTGAGTCTCGACGAAGATAGCGTCCAGCTTCGAGTGGTAGGAGTCCAGAACTTCGTCTGCCTCTTCCTGAGAGACATCGCCACGACCGACCAGGTCCTGTGCGTACAGGGTGCGGGTCGAGGGCAGGACGTCAATATCCTGGTACATCTTCGGCTGGGTCATCGACGGATCGTCAGCCTCGTTGTGACCGCGGCGGCGGTAGCAAATCAGGTCAATGACAACGTCGCGACCGAAGCGCTCACGGTACTCGAATGCCAGGCGTGCGGCGCGAACCACTGCATCCGGGTCATCAGCGTTGACGTGGAAGACCGGAGCCTTGGTCATACGCGCAATGTCGGAGGCGTGGGTTGCGGTGCGGCCGTCGTTCGGCAGGGGGGTGAAGCCAATCTGGTTGTTCACCACAACGTGTACGGTGCCGCCGGTGGTGTACGCCTTCAGGTCAGCCATCTGCAAGGTCTCCATGACGATACCCTGGCCAGCGAACGCTGCGTCACCGTGAATCAGAATCGGCAGGACCGGGTGGCCCTCAACGCCCTGCTCGCGGTAGACGTCCTGCTTAGCGCGGACGATACCCTCGAGCACGGTGTTTGCAGCCTCAAGGTGCGAGGGGTTAGCAGCCACGTACACCTGGGTCTGCTTACCGGAATCGGAAGTGAAGACACCCTCGGTACCGAGGTGGTACTTCACGTCACCGGAGCCACCCTCGTAGGGTGCTGCGGTGCCGGAGAACTCACGGAAAATCTGGGCGTAGGACTTACCAGCAATGTTGGTCAGCACGTTCAGGCGACCGCGGTGTGCCATACCAATGGCAACGCCCTTCAGGTCGTTGTTAGCGGCCTTGTCCAGAACAGCGTCCAGCAGCGGAATCAGGGACTCGCCGCCCTCCAAGGAGAAGCGCTTCTGACCCAGGTACTTGGTCTGCAGGAAGTTCTCGAATGCCTCAGCCTCAACCAGCTTGGAGAGAACACGCAGCTGCTCCTCGCGGGTGGGCTTAGCAACGCCGCGCTCCAGGCGCTCCTGGAACCATGCGCGAACCTCGGGGTCCTCAGAGTACATGTATTCAACGGACAGGGAGCCGGAGTATGCCTCGTGCAGGCGCTCCAGGATGGTACGCAGCGGCAGACGCTCGGAACCGCCGAAGCCACCGGTCGGGTAGACGCGGTCCAGATCCCACAGGGTCAGGCCGTAGTTCTCCAGCTTCAGGTCCGGGTGCGAACGCATCTTGTAACCAACGGGGTTGGTTGCTGCGGTCAGGTGGCCGTGCACGCGGTACGCGTGAATCAGCTGCTGGATACGTGCAACCTTGGAAATCTCGTGAGCGTCATCGACATGGTTGTCGCGTGCCCAACGAACCGGCTCGAAAGGAACCTTCAGGTCGCGGAAGATTGCGTCGTAGAAGTCGTCGCCGCCGAGCAGGTAGTGCTCAACCAGCTTCAGGAACTCACCGGAACCTGCACCCTGAATGACGCGGTGGTCGTAGGTGCTGGTCAGGGTGATGATCTTGGACAGACCCTGCTGGGTGATGAGCTTCTCGGACAGGCCGCGGAACTCAGCCGGGTACTCCAGTGCACCCACACCGATGATGGCTGCCTGGCCCTTGGAGAGGCGGGGCACCGAGTGGACGGTACCGATACCACCGGGGTTGGTCAGCGAAACAGTGGTGCCGCGGAAGTCCTCAATGGTTAGCGCGCCGTTACGGCCACGCTTAACGATGTCGTTGTACGCATCCCAGAACTCGCGGAAGCTCAGCTGCTCAGCACCCTTGAGGTTCGGAACGACCAGGTTACGGGAACCATCGGGGCGGGGCAGGTCAATAGCCAGACCAAAGTTCACGTGTGCGTTGTGGATTGCAACGGGCTTGCCCTTCTCATCCACACCGTAGGTCACGTTCATCGAAGGCATCGCTGCCACTGCGCGAATCACAGCGTAACCAATGATGTGGGTGAAGGAAACCTTGCCGCCGCGGGTGCTTGCCAGGTACTTGTTGATAGCTGCGCGGTTCTCAATGAGCAGCTTTGCGGGGACCGCACGAACGGTGGTTGCGGTGGGGACAGTCAGCGACTCTTCCATGGTCGTAACGACTGCCTTAGCAGGGCCGCGGAGGGGGACAATCTTGTCTTCAACAGGTTCCACAGGTTCAGCCTTCTTGGTAGCAGCGGGAGTGGTGGGATTAGCAGGCGCAGCCGCAGGCTTCGGTGCCGCGGGAGCGGGAGTTGCTACAGGTGCGGCAGGCGCAGCCGGTGCGGCGGGGGCCGCAGCAGGAGCTGCACTAGCGGTACCGGCGCCTCCCAGCGCCTTGTCGATGGTCTCAAAAATGGGCCACCATGAAGGGTCCACGAGGTTCTTGTCCTTCTGGTAACGCTCGTACTGTTCTTCAACGAACCATTCGTTACCGGCAAATTCCTCAGGCACCAGATGTTCTGGCAGATTTGGCACGTTAAACGCCTCTTCCAATTAGTGTGAATTTATCCGTCGCGTCCGGGACTCTCCCCGGCATAGACGACCCGCGTCTTCGAGGGGCGAATCATCACGCTGAGCATGTGCGCATCGCCTAAGATGGTGGCCGTATGTGCGGGGTGTGCACCGTACAAACCTGCCTAGCGTGCCGTGAACGTCGGGGTTCATCCGCTTGCTTGGCGGCACACTCATGCTCCTATGTATAAGTGTAAAGAGAATCACGGTGAACTTTCCAGCTCATCGCGCCATATCCGCAATGCAATTTTTCACTCTTACGGATTAGCAATGAGCCGCGTGTGCAACAAGTGCTGTCTTGTGCTTGTGAGCAGGCACTCTACAGCACTGGGAAGAGACGAAACCTTCGCTAAAATATGGGGTATGGATGACCCTTTGAGTAAGACTCTGACTACTAGCCAGCGCAGAATACTGCCCGCGTACTCTGCACAACACGGCACTGTAACACCCAAAAACACCACCTCCGATGCTCAGCATCTGGACAGCCTGGCTGCGGGGCTACCCCGCCAGGCCCAAGGCACCGTGCACCAGTTGATGGAGGCGGTGGCTGAGTGGATCTGATTCTCCTACTCATCGGCCTGTTACTCATCCTGGGAACGGGCTTCTTCGTTGCCGTAGAGTTCTCACTCGTGGCGCTCGAAACCGCCACCGTGCAGCAGGCAAAGGACTCCGGCGATAAAGCCGCCGACGCCGTCCTGCGCTGCCTCAAAACCCTCTCCACTCAGCTGTCCAGCTGCCAGATCGGCATCACCATCACCACGCTGCTGACCGGTTACACCCTCGACGCTGCCATCAAGGCGCTCACCACCGGCGCCATCAGCAGCCTGGGTCTGCCCACCAGCGTGACCGACGTACTCACCCTGGTGCTGGCGATGCTCATCGCAACCTTGCTCTCCATGGTCGTCGGCGAACTGCTGCCCAAGGGCCTCGCTATCGCCGAACCCTACGATGTGGCGCGTCGAGTCGCCCCCGCGCAGCTCGCCTTCACCCGCGTCATGTCCCCGCTCGTGCGCATCATGAACGGCTCCGCCAACTGGATCCTCGGACGCTTCGGCATGGAAGCCAAGGAAGAACTCTCCGCCGCGCGCACCCCCGAAGAGCTCTCCTCCATGGTGCGCCGCTCCGCAGAAGAAGGCACCCTCGACTCCGATGCGGCACGCTTCGTGGATCGCACCCTGCGCTTCTCCGAGCTGACCGCCTCCGAAGTAATGACCCCTCGCGGGCAGGTCGCCATGCTCGAAGACACCGCCCCCGTTGCCGAAGTCATCAAGCTGGCACGCTCCACCGGCCACTCCCGATTCCCGCTCTACAAGGGCGACCACGACAACATCGTGGGCGTCGTACACGTGAAGAAGGCGGTCGGCGTGCCCCCGGAGGTTCGCGAAACCCTCGAAGCCGGCGCCCTCGCAGAAGACGTGCTGCAGGTCCCCGAAACCCTGCACCTGGACGCGCTACTCACCCAGCTACGCCAGGGTGCCCTGCAGCTCGCCGTGGTCCTCGACGAATACGGCGGCACCGCGGGCATTGCAACCCTCGAAGACCTCGTCGAAGAAATCGTCGGCGAAGTCTCCGACGAACACGACCGCGGCCGCACCGAACGCCCCCTACGCTACGGCAACGGCGACTGGGTGTTCTCCGGCCTGCGCCGCCCCGATGAAATCAACACCCTCATCCCCGGGCTCGAGGTTGAGGAAAGCCCCGAATACGAGACCGTCGGCGGCTTCATGATGGAACGCCTCGGCCGCATCCCCGAAGTAGGCGACAGCGTCCCTGTACCCGGCGGCACCCTGCGCGTCGACACCCTCGAAGGCCGCCGCGTGGACCGCATTCGATTCACCCCCGCACCTAGCGCACAGGAACAGACCGAGAAGGGAGGCAACGCATGAACGACTGGGTAGCCATCGCACTGCTCGTCATCCTGCTCGCCGGAAACGCCTTCTTCGTCGCCGGTGAATTCGCCATCATGTCCACCCGACGAGCACAAATCGAACCGCTCGCCGAAGAAGGCAATAAGCGAGCGCAGACCGTCATCTACGCGCTAGAGAACGTCTCGCTCATGCTCGCCACCTGCCAGCTGGGCATCACCATCTGCTCGCTGCTGATCCTGAACGTCTCAGAACCGGCGCTGCACCACATGCTGGAGGTGCCCCTGCACCTGGTCGGCCTGCCCCACGCGATCGTGGACGTAATCGCCTTCGGTATCACCCTGATCCTGGTCACCTACCTGCACGTGATCTTCGGCGAGATGGTTCCCAAGAACGCCGCCGTGACCCTCGCCGCCCGCGGTGTGGCTCTCTGGATTGTGCCGACCCTGGTGACCTTCTCCAAGATTTTCGCCCCCGTGGTCGCCCTGCTGAACAACCTGTCCAATAAGCTGCTGGCGCTCATGAAGGTCGACGCAAAGGACGAAGTCGCCTCCACCTTCACCCTGGGCGAGCTGCAGACCATCGTGGCAACCTCAACCGCGGAAGGCACCGTGGAAGACGACGCCGGCGTGATTGAAAGCGCCCTTGAATTCACCGAGAAGGACGTCTACGAAATCATGGTGCCCGGCGATAAGCTCGTCACCCTGCCCTTCGGCAGCACCCCCGCCGAACTGGAACGCGCCGTGGCACGCAGCGGCTACTCCCGCTTCGTCATTACCCACACCGACCGCCGACGAG
>OCPN01000427.1_pt1 | contig 12494 bp, 10 predicted proteins | sample 1476971 | NCBI WGS metagenome assembly OCPN01 (sample SAMEA2580251, study PRJEB22360) | human gut metagenome | biome: human gut; feature: human-associated habitat; material: faeces | place: Denmark | collected 2008/2010
TAAACTCGAAAGCGATTTAAGAATATAGCTTACTTTTTTCTCTGTATATAGACAAAAAGCCTGCGAGTTTTATACTTTTTGAGCAAAATTGCAAGTTTTGGATGAGCATTCTAATAAGTACGTTATATTCTCTTGAAAAAGTAAACATTATCATTCACATGCAATTTTGTTTTACGTATAATCTAAGAAACTCTCAAATAGTTTTAGGTCAAGTTTACGCGTTAAGCGGTATTTTATATTGATAAAATATCAGTTAAATGAGGTTTATTATGAAAATCAGTTTTCATTCTGTGTTACTTGGATTAGCGTCATGTATTGGCATTCAACAATCTGTGATAGCGAGTCCTCCTTCGTCTTCTCACCAATCAATATCTACTGAGTCCGCTGAGGCTTTAAAGCAACAATTTTCAATCGCTTTAGCTAAACAAGAAAAGCAACAAATTTCTATTTTACAGAAAAAACTCACCGCACTTTTTTCTTTACCTCCCCAATTTCTTGATAATCAGATCCAAATAAGCGAAAAAATCCTCACTCGCATTTTTAAAACAGATAAAAATCTCACCCCTAAATTTCTTGATTATTTATACTTTGAACCGATAAATACTGGCGATGCTAATTTAATTCAGGAAATGAAGAAAAACTTACTGGTGTCTTTTTTAGCGAATGAGCAGGCAAAAATTTATATTCGTCAAACAGATAATTCGGAGCAATTTGTTCAGGCTTTAATAGAACGGGGAGCCAAACCAGATCAAATTATATTATTGTCTTTGGATGCTAAAGGCATATTTCAAAAAATTATTGAACAGATGCGTCAAGATTTTCCTAATCAAACAACTTTTTCTATTACTGAGAATCGAGTGAGTTTGATAACCCCTTCTTCTGAAATTAAGCCCCGCCTCGCTCTAGCCAATATGATGTTTGCTCGCCAATTTAAAGGGGTGGAGGTTGATGATTTTTCGTATTTAGATCAAGCACGTGAAAATCTTCAACACAATAACTATGCTATTCGTTATAAGACTTTCCAAGCAATGCTTGAAGGCTTAAATTAATCCGTTTACTCACAAGGAGCCATTATGTTTTTATCTAAAAAATCAGTTACCTTTGCAGTTAGTGCGTTAGCAATGCTTTGCTCAGGTGCAGCCTTTGCTAAAGAAGCGCCGCAAGCACATAAAGCTGTGGAGTTAAGTATCTTACATATTAACGACCACCATTCTTATTTGGAACCGCACGAAGCAAGAATTAATCTAAATGGTCAACAAACAAAGGTTGATATTGGCGGTTTTTCTGCTGTGAATGGAAAACTTTATGAGTTACGTAAAAAGTATAAAAATCCATTAGTGCTACATGCTGGTGATGCGATTACCGGTACGCTGTATTTCACACTTTTTGGCGGTTCCGCTGATGCGGCTGTCATGAATGCTGGTAATTTCCATTATTTTACTTTGGGTAACCATGAATTTGACGCGGGTAATGAAGGTTTATTAAAACTACTCGAGCCATTAAAAATTCCAGTACTTTCAGCCAATGTTATTCCTGATAAAAATTCAATTTTATATAACAAATGGAAACCTTACGATATTTTCACTGTGGATGGAGAAAAAATTGCCATTATCGGTTTAGATACCGTGAATAAAACGGTTAATTCATCTTCACCAGGTAAGGATGTGAAGTTCTATGATGAAATTGCTACCGCACAAATTATGGCAAATGCGCTAAAACAACAAGGCATTAATAAAATCATTTTACTTTCACATGCAGGAAGTGAAAAAAATATCGAAATTGCTCAAAAAGTAAATGATATTGATGTGATCGTTACTGGGGATTCACATTATTTATACGGAAATGATGAATTACGTGGTTTAAAACTTCCAGTAATCTATGAATATCCGCTTGAATTTAAAAATCCGAATGGCGAACCGGTATTTGTAATGGAAGGTTGGGCTTATTCTGCTGTTGTGGGTGACTTAGGTGTTAAATTCAGTCCTGAAGGTATTGCGTCTATTACTCGTAAAATTCCTCATGTGTTAATGAGTTCTCATAAACTTCAAGTGAAAAATGCGGAAGGTAAATGGACTGAATTAACAGGCGATGAACGTAAAAAAGCGCTTGATACTTTAAAGTCAATGAAGAGTATTTCACTTGATGATCATGATGCAAAAACAGACATGCTTATTTCAAAATATAAAAGTGAAAAAGATCGTTTAGCACAAGAAATTGTTGGCGTCATCACCGGTTCTGCAATGCCGGGTGGTTCAGCAAATCGTATCCCAAATAAAGCAGGCTCAAATCCAGAAGGTTCTATTGCAACGCGTTTTATTGCAGAAACAATGTATAACGAACTCAAAACAGTGGATTTAACCATTCAAAATGCAGGCGGTGTTCGTGCGGATATTTTACCAGGCAATGTAACCTTTAATGATGCTTATACTTTCTTACCTTTCGGGAATACGTTATATACCTATAAAATGGAAGGTTCGTTAGTGAAACAAGTGCTTGAAGATGCGATGCAATTTGCTTTAGTTGATGGTTCTACAGGGGCATTCCCTTATGGCGCGGGCATTCGTTACGAAGCGAATGAAATACCAAATGCGGAAGGTAAACGTTTAGTCAGCGTGGAAGTATTGAATAAACAAACCCAACAATGGGAACCAATTGATGATAATAAACGTTATCTCGTTGGTACTAATGCTTATGTAGCTAGCGGTAAAGATGGTTACAAAACTTTTGGTAAATTATTTAACGATCCGAAATATGAAGGCGTTGATACTTACTTGCCTGATGCGGAAAGTTTCATTAAATTTATGAAAAAACATCCGCACTTTGAGGCTTACACTTCATCAAATGTGAAATTTAATGCTTCTAGTGATGCGTTACCTAAAAAATAAAAGCTAAAATATATTGAAAATAGCGCGTATTTAACACTCGATTTTATACCTCAGGCAAACCCACTTTATAGACCATCTGGTAAAGGTGGGTTTATTTTTTGTCGTTTTATCTCTTTCTATTACATTTCACTTTAGATTGCCATTCAAGCAGTCAGTTTCGTAGAGTTTTTACCATTACCTCATATTAATAAAGTCTGAATTATAAAAAGCGTAAAAAAGCCCATAGCACAAGGGCATTTTCTTGATATTTTGTGCTTGCTTGCATGTGTACTTTCGACGAACCTCTGTAATGGGCATAACTATGTCTATGGTGTTGTTCTGCTTCCGTAAAGTTATGCTCAACCATTTTTGCTAGACGTTTGTAGAGTTTTTCCCTTGCTCCGATGACTTAACTGCATTGGCATTTTGAGTAGTGTAAAAGCGCATTTTGTTCAACAACGTGCCGATATTGTAGAAATGGAAGGAAAAATTTGGCTCAACCTCGCCAATCCTTTAACCTTACTTGGTGTGCATGGTTATGATGAACCTCCACACATAACCGATTGTAAAATTAAAATTTTTATTTCATCTGATTTAGATGATCAGACGTTTGATAAGCTTACTGAAGCTGCATTAAGAAATTGTTTTATCTACAACACATTAAATAAAACGTTTTCTTTTACTGTCTTGTTTGAGCAAGTTTTGTAATTCATTATATCAGTTAAAAATACGACTTAAATTAAATACCATCAATATTTTCCTAATTTGAAATAATTGGTATTTTTTTATACCATAAATGCACTTTTGGAAACAATCCACTCAAATCCTACTGAGCGTTTTCTTCAAAATCGCACTTCTCCGTGCTATCATTTGCGATGGTTCCATCTCACCATTTAGGGCTTAAGGCCTTATTTTATTTAATCTGATTTTATTTTTATTCACTTAATTTTTAAGGGGGAAGCGTTGTCTTTATCTAAATTTATGGAAAAGCAAACGTCGTTCAATCCTTTAGTGATTGGTGCAACGTTATTTTTTGTGGTGTTGCTTGTCGCGATGATTTTAATTGTACCGGAACAAACACAAACTTTATTAAATGCCGCCAAATCGGGCATTTTTGCCAACTTTAGTTGGTTTTACGTCTTAGCATTCTCAGTGTTTTTGGGCTTTTTAGTCATTTTATCAGTCAGTAGCCTAGGTAATATCAAATTAGGCAATGATGAAGAAGAGCCTGAATTCGGTTTTCTGTCTTGGTTGGCGATGTTATTTGCTGCCGGTATGGGGGTAGGGTTGATGTTCTTTGGTGTAGCAGAGCCATTGACGCATTACTTATCTGATATTACCACAGGCAGCGCAGAGCATAAGCAACAAGAAGCCTTGTTACACACCTTATTCCACTGGGGAATTCATGCCTGGGCGGTGTATGGCACGATTGCGTTGGCATTGGCTTACTTTGGATTCCGTTACAAATTACCTTTGGCATTACGTTCTTGTTTCTATCCGTTATTGAAAGAGCGTATTAATGGCAAGTTAGGCGATCTTATCGACATTATGGCGTTACTTGCCACCTTATTTGGTGTTATCACAACATTAGGTTTTGGTGCATCACAATTGGGTGCAGGCTTACATCAATTAGGCTGGATTAGCGAAAATAGCTTCAGCTTGCAAGTTGTCGTAATTGCCGTGGTAATGAGTTTAGCGATATTTTCCGCGATTTCTGGTGTAGGGAAAGGGGTAAAAATCTTAAGTGAGCTGAATTTAACATTAGCTTTCTGTTTGTTGATTTTCGTATTAGTGGCGGGGCCAACACTTTATTTGTTATCTGCTTTTAGCGACAACATCGGAACTTATCTCAGCAACTTAGTCCAATTAAGCTTCAAAACCTATGTTTATGAACAAGAACATACTGGCTGGTTTAGCGGTTGGACCATTCTGTATTGGGCATGGTGGTGTTCTTGGGCGCCATTTGTCGGTTTATTTATTGCGCGTATCTCGAAAGGACGTACCATTCGCGAATTTATTTTCGGTGTGTTGGTGATTCCTAGCATGTTCGGCATCTTGTGGTTTACCGTATTTGGTAATACGGCCATTTGGTTGAATGATGGGGAAGCTGCAGGTACGTTAGGACAAATGATTTCCTCGCCCGAAACGTTACTCTTTAAATTCTTAGATTATTTACCGCTTTCTGGTGTGACCGGTTTAGTGAGTTTGGTGGTGATTTCTTTATTCTTTATCACCTCAGCAGACTCTGGTATTTATGTATTAAATAACATTGCATCACGCGATAAAAGCCTTGCAGCACCTCGTTGGCAGGCCGTAATGTGGGGCATATTAATGTCAGTTGTTGCCATTGTTTTAATGCAATCGGGTGGTTTGGCTAATCTACAGGCAATGACATTATTAGTGGCGTTACCTTTCGCCACGTTGATGTTGTTGATGTGTTTTAGTTTATGGAAAGGCTTGAATGCGGATAAAAAATATTTTGATACCAAAGTTAATCCAACCAGTATTTTCTGGACAGGGGATAAGTGGAAAGAACGTTTGGAACAAATGATGAACCAAACGCAAGAAAAAGATATTTTACGTTTCCTTAAACATACGGTATTACCGGCTATGCGTGAGCTACGCCAAGAGTTAATTAGTAAATATGAATTGAGTGTGCAAATTAACACGTTATTTGATCAAGATGAACCTGCAGTCGAGTTAGTCATTCAAAAAGATTTGATGCGAGACTTTATGTACGGGGTGAAATCTATCGGTCGTGAGGTGTCAGAGCAATTAATTAATGATGATAACTTGCCACATATCCAACATAGTATGACCTATGAGCCATACACTTATTTCTTTGATGGTCGAGTGGGTTATGATGTGCAATATATGGACCAAGATGAATTGATTGCCGATATGTTGAAACATTATGAACGTTACTTAAGTTTGCTAGACGATGTGGGTCAAGAATTGATGGCACACGAGCAAACAGAACTGGCTGAATAATAAGACTAAAGTGCGGTTGAAAATCCTCTTAATTTTTAACCGCACTTTTTATCTTAAAACAAATATGAAGATACAAAATACTTTCAAAGCAAATGTTATTTGGGGCAGTTTAGGTTTTAGTTTAGCGATTATTGCAGCCCTTTTATTTGATACGCAGCAAACGATATCTTATCTTGCTGCGGCGAAAGCCTTTATTTTCTCTCAATTTAGCTGGTTTTATATTTTACTGAGTGCATTTTTTCTATTCTTTTTACTTTTCTTGGCGTTAGGACGATACGGCGATATTAAACTAGGGAGTGATGAGGAAGAACCAGAGTTTAAATTAGGCTCTTGGATTGCATTACTCTTCACCTCTGGAATTGGTATTGGCATTGTTTTTCTTGGTGTAGCTGAACCGCTTTCACATTTTCTTTCACCAATAGGTGAATATGAGAAAGTTAGAACGGCATTATTTTTTAGTATTTTTCATTGGAGTATCAGTGCTTGGGCTATTTATGGATTAATTGCACTTACGATAGCTTACTTCGGATTTCGCTATAAATTACCCTTTTCTTTACGCTCTTGTTTTTATCCCTTACTGAAAGAAAAGATTAATGGAAAAGTAGGGGATGTCATTGATATTCTCGGGATTTGTACCACCTTATTTGGCGTAGTCGCAACCTTAGGTTACAGTGCGATTCGGTTGGCTGCAGCATTCCACTCAATGCATTTATTGGATAACTCACCGTATTTGGTTCCCCTTATTTTAGTGAGTGTTTTTATCATTGCTATCTTAATTTCACTGCAAGGGATTGCCAACGGGTTCCGTATTCTTAGTGAGCTAAATCTAGGCGTTACCTTTCTCTTTATGCTATTGGTTTTGCTATTCGGTCCGACAATATATTTAATTTCTGCGTTTACAGAAAATATTGGTACCTACTTAAGCGGTTTAATTAGAGTCGGCTTCAAGGCTTATGCCTATGATGTAGAACATCTAGACTGGTTTATGGATTGGACAGTTTTTTACTGGGCATGGTGGTTTTCATGGGCTCCAGGGTTTGGAATTTTTATCGCACGGATTTCTCGCGGACGAACTTTACGGGAGTTTATTTTCGGCGTATTGATGGTGCCAAGTTTATTCTTTGTTTTATGGTTCACAGTATTTGGAAATGGGGCCATTTGGGTCAATGAACATCTTGCTAAGGGGGCATTAGGTCAAGCTGTAAATAATGTGGGGTCACTCCTTTTTGATTTTCTGAGTTATTTACCCTATTCCGGCTTAACTAAAACGTTAGCTTTATTTATTATCACACTCTTTTTTATCGTCACCATTAACTTTGGTATTTATACACTTAATAATATTGCGATTGAAGACAAAAGCCAGGTTTCACCTCGTTGGCAATCTATGTTTTGGGGTGGGCTATTGTCAGTAGTTACGTTTGTTCTTTATCTTTTTGGTGGTATTGAAATACTCCAATCAACGATGTTGTTTTTCTCTTTACCTTTTGCTCTATTGATGTCTGTGATGGCATGGAGTTTGTTGAAAGGTTTACGATTTGAACGTCAATATTATTCCACAGAGGTTTCAGATTTGTGGACTGGTGCAAACTGGCGTAGCCGTTTAAGACAGTTAGTGATTGAACCTAAGCGAGATGATGCCATTTTACATTTAAAAACAACGGCGCTTTTGGCAATGAGAGAGTTGCGCCAGTTACTCATTGGTACCTATGGTTTAAATGTGATATTACAGCAACATTTTGACCGCGATAATAATCAACTGGTTCTTTCTATTGAAAATGGTTTAGCAGAAGATTTTTTTTACCAAATTACCTTGTTCGAGAAGCCTGAGCCTGAAACTGCACAAGTTCATCATGCATTAATGGTTTCAACCAATATTCAATTGGAAGGTTATCCTTTGAGTATTACAAATGAAGAGGATTTGATCGTGGACATCTTGCAATGTTATGAGCGATATATGAAAGAACTGGATTTTGTTATTTCATAATTTCTATCTCATGAGTGAACAGAACTGGCTGAATAATAAGACTAAAGTGCGGTTGAAAATCCTCTAATTTTTTTGATCGCACTTTTAAAATTACCTCTTGAGACAAATGCATAAAAAGAGTATATTCAAGCCCAAATTTTCAATTTAATTCTAACGGAGTTTTTCTATGTTTGGTTTATCCCCAGCACAAATGATTATTTTATTAGTCGTGATTTTATTAGTATTCGGTACCAAAAAATTACGCAATGCGGGATCTGATCTTGGCGCAGCAGTAAAAGGCTTTAAAAAAGCGATGTCTGATGATGAGCCGAAAAAAGATGCTGAGTTTACTCAAATTAAAGACGGTACAACCACCGCTGAAAAAACTGAAACTGTAAAAGATAAAGAACAGGCATAACCGTGTTTGATATTGGTTTTTCCGAACTTGTTTTGTTGATGCTTGTGGGCTTAGTAGTACTAGGCCCTAAGCGTTTACCTGTGGCTATTCGCACGGTAATGGGCTGGGTGAAAACGATCCGTGGATTGGCAGCTAATGTTCAAAATGAATTAAAACAAGAGCTTAAATTGCAAGAGTTGCAAGATAGTATTAAGAAAGCGGAACAACTTAATCTTAAACAGCTTTCCCCAGATTTAAGTAAAACCGTTGAAGAGCTGAAAGAGCAAGCCCAAAAAATGCGTGCAGAGCTAGAAGAAAAAGCGGCTGCAGCAGGCACAACGGTGGAAGAGCAAATTAAAGAAATTAAAAGTGCAGCTGAAAATCCGCCTGATTCTGCGGAAAAACTTGAGGTAAACTCACAAGAAGCAGAAAAAACAGTTAAAACCGCATCTACAGAACATACAGAGAATGAAACCGCTGAGGTTTTGGAATCTGAAAAAACAGAAGTGGATTTGACCGCACTTGAACCTCATGAACAAGCTGAATTAACTGAGCGTTTATCCGATTACTATTCGCCGGATGATGTGGAGCTACAGCCAGCACCCAAATCTGAAGCGAAGTCCTAGAGAATAATTATGAGCAATATGACGGACGATTCCCAACCGTTAATTACCCATCTTGTTGAACTCAGAAACCGCTTATTACGTTGTGTAATTTGTATTTTAGTGGTTTTTGTGGCGTTGGTTTATTTTTCTAATGATATTTATCATTTTGTCGCCGCACCTTTAACAGCAGTGATGCCAAAGGGCGCGACCATGATTGCGACTAATATCCAAACGCCTTTCTTTACGCCAATTAAATTAACCGCGATTGTTTCGGTGTTTATTTCTGTACCTTATTTGCTTTATCAAATTTGGGCGTTTGTTGCACCAGCACTGTATCAACATGAAAAACGTTTAATTTATCCGTTATTATTTTCCAGTACAGTTTTATTCTATTGCGGTGTAGCGTTTGCTTATTATGTTGTTTTCCCTTTTGTGTTTAGTTTCTTTACGCAAACTGCACCAGAAGGGGTCGCTATCGCAACAGATATCAGCAGTTACCTTGATTTTGCACTCGCATTATTCTTGGCTTTCGGTGTGTGCTTTGAAGTACCCGTTGCCATTATTTTGCTTTGCTGGACAGGTGTCACAACCACGAAAGCATTGGCGGCAAAACGCCCTTATATTATTGTGGGAGCATTCTTTGTTGGTATGATCTTAACGCCACCAGACGTGTTCTCTCAAACTTTACTTGCTGTACCAATGTGTCTTCTCTTTGAATTAGGCTTGTTAGTTGCACGTTTCTATCAACCGAAAGAGGATGAAGAAGAGACAACTGATGAGGAAAGTGCGGTAGAAAATCAGGGTGATTTGAATCACAAAGATTAAGAAAATGGGCGTAGGTGATACGCCCTTTTAACATCATAAAAACAGGAAATATTATTATGACTCAACAAATTTTAGGCGGTTTTCCAACCCGTCGTCTTCGTCGTTTACGTAAACATGATTTTAGTCGCCGTTTAGTGGCAGAAAATACTTTAACCGCGAATGATTTAATTTATCCGGTATTTATCATTGAAGGTGAAAATCATCGTGAACCAGTTCCTTCTATGCCTAAAGTTGAACGTTTAACGATCGATCAGTTATTAATCGAAGCAGGCCTTTTAGTGAAATACGGCGTGCCAGTGATTTCATTATTCCCTGTAGTTGAGCAAGATAAAAAATCTTTAATGGCGGATGAGGCATTTAACCCGAATGGTTTGGTACAGCGTGCAGTGAGAGCATTGAAAGCCGCTTATCCAGAATTAGGTGTATTAACCGATGTCGCACTTGATCCTTATACACTACACGGACAAGACGGGATCATTGATGAAGAAGGCTATGTCTTAAACGATATCACAACAGATATCCTGATTAAACAGGCTGTTTCACACGCTGAAGCGGGTGCTGATATTGTTGCACCGAGTGATATGATGGATGGACGTATTGGTCGTATTCGTCAAGCATTGGAAGAAAATGGTCATATCAATACGCAAATTATGGCGTATTCTGCAAAATATGCGTCTAACTATTATGGTCCATTCCGTGATGCAGTCGGTTCTGCGGGCAATCTGAAAGGTGGCGATAAGAAAACTTACCAACTTGATCCAGCCAATGGTAATGAGGGCTTGCAAGAAGTGGCTCTTGATTTACAAGAAGGGGCAGATATGGTGATGGTGAAACCAGGTATGCCATATTTAGACATGCTATATCGCGTGAAAGACTATTTCGGTGTGCCAACCTTTGCTTATCAAGTTTCTGGTGAATATGCGATGCATATGGCTGCGATTCAAAATGGTTGGTTGAAAGAAAAAGAATGCATCATGGAATCATTGCTTTGCTTTAAACGTGCGGGTGCAGATGGTATTTTGACGTATTTTGCGAAGCAAGTCGCTGAATGGCTTTACTTAGAAGGTAAAAATAAATAAGCACTTTTTAACTTGAAGTGCTAATCCTGGTACTAATTTTAGATATCATCTAATAAAAATGAGAAAATATTAAATGTTTTCTCGTTTTTTATTTTTTCTTCATTTTTTCTATAAAAAAACTATTGCCTAGTTGATTTTTCTATTGTTATATTGATGACACGCCGCAACAAGACGGTGATAAATAAAATAACGTTACACACATCATATTAACTCACTACTAGAAGGAAAATCCTATGTCAGCAGTAGCATCATTAGACGCATTTCTTGAAAAAGTGGCTCAACGTGACGGCCACCAACCTGAATTTTTACAAGCCGTTCGTGAAGTCTTCACGTCTATCTGGCCTTTCTTGGAAGCAAATCCTAAATACCGTTCAGAAGCTTTATTAGAGCGTTTAGTTGAGCCAGAGCGCGCAATCCAATTCCGTGTGGCATGGACTGATGATAAAGGCCAAGTTCAAGTAAACCGTGCTTTCCGCGTGCAATTCAACAGTGCAATTGGTCCTTTTAAAGGTGGTATGCGTTTTCATCCATCTGTTAACTTATCTATTTTAAAATTCTTAGGTTTTGAACAGATCTTTAAAAATGCCTTAACCACATTGCCAATGGGCGGTGCAAAAGGCGGCTCAGATTTTGATCCTAAAGGAAAATCAGATGCTGAAGTGATGCGTTTCTGTCAAGCGTTAATGGCTGAATTGTATCGTCATGTTGGCCCAGATACCGATGTGCCTGCCGGTGATATTGGTGTAGGTGGTCGAGAAGTCGGTTATCTTGCAGGCTATATGAAAAAATTATCCAACCAAGCTGCTTGTGTCTTTACTGGTCGTGGTCTTTCATTCGGTGGGAGCTTAATTCGCCCAGAAGCAACAGGGTATGGATTGGTTTATTTTGCCCAAGCAATGCTTGCAGAGAAAGGGGATAGTTTCCAAGGTAAAACGGTTTTAGTTTCCGGTTCGGGTAACGTGGCGCAATATGCGATTGAAAAAGCGATGGCACTCGGTGCGAAAGTCGTAACCTGTTCTGACTCTGCGGGTTACGTGTATTTACCAGAAGGATTCGATCGTGAAAAATTAGAAGCGTTATTAGAGCTCAAAAATGTAAAACGTGGTCGAGTAGAAGAGTTTGCAAAACAATTTGGTCTTCAATATTTTGCAGGTAAACGCCCTTGGGAAGTGAAAGCAGATATTGCACTTCCTTGCGCAACCCAAAACGAATTAGAGATTTCAGACGCTAAAGCTCTAATTGCAAACGGTGTGAAATTAGTCGCTGAGGGGGCAAACATGCCAACCACTATCGAAGCGACAGAAGCATTCTTAGAGGCTGGTGTATTATTTGGCCCTGGTAAAGCGGCTAATGCAGGTGGTGTTGCGACATCAGGTTTAGAAATGGCGCAAAGTTCACAACGTTTATACTGGACAGCTGAAGAGGTGGATAGACATCTTCATCGCATCATGTTAGATATTCATGCAAACTGTAAAAAATACGGTTCAGCAGAAGGCCAAGCAAACATTAACTATGTAGTGGGCGCAAACGTAGCTGGCTTTGTAAAAGTAGCCGATGCAATGTTGGCACAAGGGGTTTATTAATTCACAAAATGAATAAAAAATTGACCGCACTTTGTGATGAAGTGCGGTCATTTTTTATGGTGAATTTCTCAAGTAGAAATAGGCTATCGGCTTGCTTTTTTGCTCAAAAAGTGTAAAATCTTCAGGCTTTTTGTCTATATATACAGAGAAAAAAGTAAGCTATATTCTTAAATCACTTTCGAGTTTG
>OCPN01000428.1_pt1 | contig 12477 bp, 10 predicted proteins | sample 1476971 | NCBI WGS metagenome assembly OCPN01 (sample SAMEA2580251, study PRJEB22360) | human gut metagenome | biome: human gut; feature: human-associated habitat; material: faeces | place: Denmark | collected 2008/2010
GGACGTTTTATAAAGCTTGTAATTTCTTCTTGAGGGGTTCGCTCAATAGGTAAAAAATCTTCCTTATTCATCTGTCCCCTCCTCTGTCGTAACACGTGGATCAATTAATGGATAAATCATATCCACCAAGATATTAAGAAATACTACAAGTGCACTATAGAAAATCGTAATGCCAAGAATAACGGTATAATCACGGTTATAAATAGATGTTACGAAATACTGTCCAAGGCCTGGAATAGCAAAAATCGTTTCTACGATAAAGCTACCTGTCAAAAGGCTGGCAGCCAATGGGCCCAAATAGGTAATAACTGGCAAAATAGCATTCCCTAACGCATGACGTGTCAAAATAGTCCAAGAACTCAAGCCTTTGGCGCGAGCTGTACGGATGTATTCTTGTTGGTACACATCAAGCAACCCACTGCGTGTTAAGCGTGCAATAAATGCCATCGGTTGTGCAGCTAACGTTAATACTGGTAGCACCATATAAGATGGACCACGCCATAAGGCCACTGGGAACCAGCCTAGTTCAAAGCCCACCACATATACAAGAACGGCACCAATAATAAAGGTAGGCACAGAAATACCAATTGTAGATAATATAGTTACCGCATAATCAACAATACCATTAGGGCGCATAGCACTAATAGCACCTGCTGCAATGCCACCTACTACAGCCACCATTAATGATAATAAGCCGAGCTGTGCAGAAATTGGGAATGCATCGCTGATAATATCGTTTACACTACGGCCTTCATACTTGTATGATGGTCCCAAATCACCAGTAATAACACTACCTAAATAATCACCATACTGCTTCCACACAGGATCATCAAGATGATACTTTGCTTCAATACTTGCTTTCACCTGAGGTGGTAATTTCTTCTCAGTTGTAAAAGGTCCCCCCGGAATTGCATGCATTAATGCAAATGTTACGGTAATGATGACCCATAAGATTATGATTGCGCCACCTAGGCGTCGAAACACATACCTTGTCATTGTCACTATCCTCCATAAAAAGTCTATCTGTTTTATTATACTACATTATGAAGTTAATTTCATGAATTACATCATTACATTTACAGAAAGCCCTACATAACGTACAATAAAATATATAATATTTTGGAGGTGTCTATGACAGAAGTACCTAGAGTCTTAACAATTCAAGACATGAGCTCCATCGGCCGTTGTGCCCTAACCGTTATGATTCCAATCATCAGCGCTATGCGTTGCCAAGCGGTTCCATTGGCAACAGCTGTATTGAGTAATCACTTAGAATATCCACACTACGAGTTCGTAGATTTATCTGCACATATGAGAGATTTTATGGACTGCTGGGATAAAAACGAAATCGACTTTCACGCTATTGTAAGTGGTTTTTTAGCATCGCCAGAACAAATTCATCTTGTGGAAGAAGCCATCGATCGCTTCGGTAACAATGGCCAAATGATTATCGTCGATCCTGCTATGGCCGATGATGGTCGCCTCTACTCTATTTATACACCTGATATGGTAGTAGCTATGCGCCAACTTGTTTCCAAAGCTCACATTGTAAAGCCTAATTACACGGAGGCTTGTTTCTTATTAGATATTCCATTCTCTACAGATCCTATTAGCGGTGATGAATTGCGCGATCGTTGCAAAAGATTGCATCAAATGGGGCCTAACATGGTTATCATGACCAGCGTACCATCTGAAACGCATGCGGTTATCGCTGTCTATGATGGGCCAACTGATTATTTAAAAACTTATGATATTCCTCTTATCCCTGTGAAAGCTACAGGAACTGGGGATATCTTTACTGCTGTATTATCCGGTGCAGTAATGAGGGGATATTCACCTTATGATGCGGCAGAGTTAGCAATGAATTTTACTACCAAGGCGATTCAAGCCACAGTGGACACTGTAAAATCAATGAAGCAAGGTGTAGCCTTTGAGCTAGTCTTGCCAGAATTAACTCAACTATAAGCTATAAATAAAGGGGAACTTATGGATTTACTCTATGTTGTATTACGAACACTACTCATATGTACTGTCGGTTTGCTCATTGCATTCCAAGGCCGACGTATGGGATTATCGATTTTTAATCTAACGGGACGGTTAAATCGACTACAATTTATCATATGCTTCATTGTTTTAATGATTTTATTCCACATCGTTCACTACATTGATGATGTATTCTTGGACTTTGTTGTTTCTTTACCTGCCTATTGGTTTACAAGGGTTGTTATATGGATTTTATTAGCATCCTTATTCCCATTATCCTGCATCTTATTTGGCCGTCGTATTCATGATATCGGCTTTAATGCTTGGGCAGGGATTCTATGGTCGGTAATCATCATTTTCATCAATACCTATTCTGCTGTATCGCCATTCAATTACTTGCTTGAACTTTTCGTATGGCTCATAGGCTTCCTATTTTGGGTATTGCCTGGTCAGCCAGAACCGAATCAATATGGTAACCCACCATTTATGCCTGTAAATCGACCAACTTATGAGTCAATGCAACCGTCCATATCTCATAGGGAAAAAGAAATCCGCAAAACGGTGCGTAAACGACGTAAAAAACGATAACAAATTAATAAATAAAAAACGTATCTCTTCATAAAGAGATACGTTTTTTATTTATCACATGTCTTATTATATATAGTTCTTTATTACCTTAATAACTATACCATAAATAATTTAAAAGAGTTTCAACCTGATTCTTTACAAACTTAAGTCAATAATATCAACTCTATTATAGTGCAAAGGATATAAGCAATGATAAACTTAACCTTTTGTTTGCGCGCTCTATCATCATCAGAAATCTTAAGTCTATTTTCTAGGAAGCGCTTATCCCGGATTTGCAACAATAAACGTTTAATACGTTCTTGACCTTCAGCGGCATTACACTCGCCGCTATCAGAGGTCAAGGTAGCTTGCTGCATGAAGATGCGCCGATGGAGCTTGCGCATTTGAATCTTGATATTGTTATGAACAAACGCACTTTGCCACTGTTTTCTAGAGTCAAAATACATATATAAATATCGTGGTGTATTCATTAGTAGTAAAGAAAGAATAAAAATCCCCAAAGATATTAAGAAATATGTAGAGAATGAAAACTCTAGTGTTTCAGTTGGTAAGTAATGATGCGCAAAGATAAAGGTAAGCCATACACCGATCGGCATCAAGAGCACTGCCGCAATATCAATGGATCGAAGCCAACTAGTACGAATTGGAACATCTGGCACCGTAAATGTATCTACTGGATCATGAAATGCATAATAATCTATTTGCAATACCGATTGACTAGTTTGAGGATTAGCTAAAAGTACAGGGCCTACACTCCCTATGGAGCGTTCTGGCAAAGGTATAAACTTTTTAAGTTGCGTATTGGGTATTAAATCAAAGCGAATAATACCTTTTTTTTCAAAGCGTACGGTAGATCCCTTTTCGCCTAATGCAATAGGATTAAAAAAGATGCCAAAAAGACTAAGGAACCAGTTACCTAGTAAGTGTAAGATGGAATTTAAAATAAATCCACCCGTATCTAAATTCTCTGTATCGAGCCGAATTGCAAAGGATGATGAGTAATCATCAAACCATAAGTCTTCTAAAGTAAATTCAGCGGTAATCACATTCCCCCATTTAGTAATAATAGATAGGAATATTTGATTATTTGGTTCAAACTCAAAAGTTATAGAATAAAAGAACTTATGATTCCGAAGAGCAGCACGCAACATGCGATTAACCACGTCTTCTTCTATAGATAACAAACGATGATCAAATAAATCTTGTTCTAAAGGTACTTGTTGAACGGGGCTTACCTTTTTCACCGTCGTATCACTATCAGATAATGCTTCATCCACCAATGCTCGTAATTTGGTGAAGATTTTAGTCATAATCCCTCCAAGGGTAAAAAACAGCTTTTGATATACAAATTATACCATATATTGCATGATTTATCGATAAAAGACTACTACATATACTATTAAATATAGGTATACATAAAGCCCCTTTTACATAGTAAAAGGGGCTTTATTACTGCAGTTTAACATTCAGACTATTATAATTTAGTATTTATAATAGATAGTTTAATTGATATTTATTTTTATTGAATACTTGCCATGGATAGATAACAATATTCATAGAAGTGACCACGAAGGGCAATTAATTCTTCGTAAGTTCCATCTTCTATAATTTGACCTTTATCCATAAATAAGATACGGTCCATATGCTCTAATCCTTCTAACTGATGTGTAATATATAAGCATGTTTTATCCTGTACATATTCCATCAAATCACGATGCAGAGCCTTCCTCGTTACTTGGTCTAAACCTTCTAATGGTTCATCTAACAAAACAACTTGAGGTTTTCGCAAGAATAGTCGAGCTAAAGCAACCCGTTGTCGTTCGCCACCACTTAGACCATGACCACCACTACCAACAATCGTATGAATACCATCTGGCAAGCGTTCCACTACAGAGCGCAACGAAGCACGATCAATAGCATACTCTAAATCAGCTTCTGAGGCATCCGGTCTTGCTAGTCGAATATTATCTTCAAAGGACGCATGGAAAATATAAGTATCTTGCGTTATCGTGCCTAAAGCATTACGCCATGTATCGATAGAAATATCCTTTAACTCTACATCACCAACATGGATTGAGCCACTGTAGTCATATAATCGCTCAAGCATATTAAACAATGTAGTCTTACCAGATCCACTAGCGCCAACAATAGCAATCGATTGACCTTGTTTAATGTCTAATCTAAGATGTTCATAAATACGACGATGTGCATCATAACCAAAGGATACATCAGAAAATGTAATCTCTCGATTAGCATTAAATGGTTTTGGTGCGTTTGGTTCTACTACTGGAATTGGCTCATGTGCAAGTGCTGTGAGACGACTCGTAGCCACTTTACTTTCAGCACCATGATGAACGGCAGCGATCATAGGTTGTAAGGCCTCAAACCAAGCTTGTGTACCAATAGCAGCAACTGCTACCATAACACTGGCCCAAGCTCCGGTCAACGCATTGGCTGCCAATATGGCTACAATAACAACTGTAATTTGGACTCCACCTAGGAACAGCGTATTGCCTAAGTTCATACCTCGCTCGATAATACCTTTATTAGCATCCACAGTACTCATCATATGTTGAATACGATCGTATACTAACTGTTCATTGCCGTAGCTAATGACATCCTCCAAGCTATCCATGGTATCACTTAATAAGGATTTATATTCCCCTTGTTGAGGTCCAATCGCCGTCAACGATTGTTTGTTATGAGCATATACAACTAAAGGCAAAACTAGACCTAATATAAAGGCTGCTAAAACTATAGGCGCAACCAAACTATTATCAATCGTAGACACACCATAGGCAACTAAAATAGTTAAAGCAATGGCTGCTGCAGGCGGAATCAACGTACGCAAGTAGAAAAATTGTAGTACCTCTATATCCCCCATAATGCGGCCTAGCATATCCCCTGCACCAAAACGTTTAAGAATAGCCGGCGCCAATGGTTCTAAATGAGCATAAAACCATACACGCAAACCATACAGACCTTGGAACGCCATACGATGAGATGTATACCGTTCAAAATAACGACATACAGCACGACTAACACCAAAGAAGCGGACGCCCACAATAGCAAGGCTCAAATAAGTAAGTCCCGGTTGCAATGCAGCTGATGCCAATAACCACGCAGATACAGTTAATAAGCCCACATTCATAAATACCGTTAAGAATGTAAAAATCAAAGCTAATACTAACGACCACTTTGCAGGGCTCAGCACAGTAAATAATAATTTCCATCCTTGTATGCCCAGCTTAAAAGTTGAAACCTCAGGAGTCTGTATTGTATCTTTCCCCAATACGTAAGCATCTTGATTATCTACCCGAATTAAATTATCAATTTCTTCTCTATGTTCTAAGCTAAATGACTTTTCTGTTTTTAATTGTTCTTCAATAGTTGAAGAAAATTCACCTAAACCAGAGGTAACAAGGTCCTTAAAATAACCATCTACTGCGAGAAGCGTCGCATAAGAACCTTGTTGAATAATACGTCCATGTTTCAAAACGTATAGTGTAGATGCCCAATGCATCGTTTGTAGACGATGACCAATGATAATGACGATTTTATTATCCATCAAACGTTTGATAGCACTGCTGATAATAGCTTCTGTTTTTACATCAAGATGTGCCGTCACCTCATCGAGAATTAACACTTGTCCCTTTCGCAAAAATGCACGTACTAAGGCAACCCGTTGACGTTCGCCACCACTTAGACCTAAACCACCTTCTCCGATGACCGCATCAAGACCGTCAGCATGACGACTGATGACATCTAAGAGTTGAACCTCTTTACAAGCATCAAGAATTTCTTTATCACTTACATCCATGCCAAAGGATAGAACCTCACGCAAGGTGCCTTTCATAATGTGTGGATGTTGAGATACATAGGTAATTTGTTGGCGCCACCACTCAATATCGATGTCACATAGATCAAGACCATCTATAGTAACACTGCCTTTAGGAGCAGTCAAAAATCCCCCAATAATATGGGCAATTGTAGATTTCCCTGCCCCACTTTCACCAACAAGCATGATCGGAGAATTACGTTTAGCCACTAATGAAATATGTTGTACACCATTTTCGCTATCTTCATAGGTAAACGTTAAATCCTTAATTTCAATTGCTTGTACATCACCTTTAAGTTGAGATTGACCACCTATAGGCAGCGATGGCTGGCGATTCATAAACTCTTCGTATTTTAAAATCGAGGTCTTACCTGCCATACCCGTATGGAATGCAGCCCCCAATTGTCTAAATGGCGTATAGAACTCTGGCGCTAATAGCAAAATAAAGAAAGCTGAAAAGAATGAGATTTCACCATCCAATAATGTTAAGCCCAGGTATACCGCAATCAATGCTGTACTAATAGTACTTACGAGCTCAAGAACTAGAGCAGATAAAAACGCCACACGCAATACTCGTAATGTAGAGTCTTTAAACTCCTCAGATAAACGACCAATAACCTTAATTTGATCCTTTGCACGACCAAAAAGTTTTAATGTTGTAATACCTTGCAATACATCAAGAAAATGACCAGATAAGAAACTCATACGCTCCCACTGTTCTTTATTAAGACGATCCGCTTGCTTACCAATTAAGATCATAAAGAATGGAATTAATGGTACGGTGATAATTAGAATGATACCAATAATAGGTAATGTATCTACAATAGCAATACCCATAATAAGAGGAATCATAATAGCATATAGAATTTGAGGAATATAACGAGCTACATAAGCATCTACTTGCTCTAATCCATCAGTAAGCATATGTATCACATCGCCATGGCGTTCCTTATGTTGCACACCAAGTTTAAACATATGCTCTAAGGCCCGTTCTCTAAAGGTTGCTTTTACTGCACTACCTAATCGATTTGCTACAGATTCTTGTATATAATGTGCTAGCAATCTTACAATAATAGCAATTCCTAAATAGATAATAGAATACCTTTCATCATGTAAGGTATTCTCTGAAAATATAAAATTATTAATTAAGGTTCCAAAGAACCAAGCTTGCCCAACAATGGACAGACTTTCTACTAAGCAGGTTAATCCCAGTAGTAAAAGCTGACCTTTATGTTCTAGCAGCGCTTTAAAAGCGGTACGCTGTATCATATTATCCTCTACGGTAAAACTACTAAAAATATAAACTCAAATTGATTAGATTTCCTCTATCTAAGTCGTACTCAGATTAAGCTAAACTATAATCTAATTGAGTCCAAATGAATCTAAATTTATCAATATTATTCATCTTACCACAAAAAAGAGGCGTGCCGCTACGGCACGCCTCACATTGAGACCTAAATTTTACAACTCACCAGAGTTATAAAGCTATTCTATTAATAGTGTAAATCTTTTTCTGTTACACGATGACGGAATGTCCAGTATACCCAGCTTTGGTAAACCAAGATAATTGGCACAAATACGAAAGCTACACAAGTCATCAATGTCAATGTGTAAGTAGAGTTACTTGCATTTGTAATAGTTAAGCTCCACTCAGGATTCAAAGAAGAAACCATGATGCGAGGGAACAAACCAGCAAAGTAAGCAGCCGTTACAGAAATAACGGATAAGGAGCTGAATACAAAGCCCCATTTTGTATTACGAGTACGTGTTGCACCCCAAGAAATGAGGAAGAACACGATTGCCAACGCAAAGCATACAATTGCTAATACAGAGTTGAACAAATCTGTAAATACATAAGTTGCACCTACCAATGCTAATGCACCGATAGCTGTAGGAACACCTACTACTAAGGAAGCTGCACGAGCGCGTTCAGAAACAGCACCAGCAGTTTTGATAGAAGTGAACAAGCCACCATGGTATGTAAATACCAAGATAAACGCAATGCCACAAAGTACTGTGTATGGGCTTAACAAATCAAAGAATGTGCCTACATATGTCATGCTTGCATCAATTGGAGTACCTTGAATCAAGTTACCGACTGTAACACCCCACAACAATGCAGGAATCAAGGAACCAAAGAAGATGCAGTAGTCAAAAGTTTTACGCCATAACAAGTTAGGGCTCTTGGAGCGGAATTCAAAAGATACACCACGGATAATAAGAGCCGCAAGCATTAAGAATAACGCTAAATAGAAACCACTAAACAACGTAGCATATACATGAGGGAAAGATGCAAATAATGCACCACCTGCAGTGATCATCCATACCTCGTTACCATCCCAAACAGGACCCAAGGCATTAATCATTTGACGACGTTCAACGTCAGTTTTACCGATGAATGGTAATAAAATACCAGTACCATAGTCAAAACCTTCTAATAAGAAGAAGCCAGCGAATAGTACAGTAATTAAAATAAACCATACCACTTCAAGGTTATTAAAAATTAATTCCATAATCTCGCCTCCTCTTTTTCAACTACATCGTGAGATGGGTTACCATCTGGACCTTTTTTGATGTGTTCTACAGCAAGGTAGATAGCCGCAATAGCTGCTACGATATACACAAGTGTAAAGCCGATGATTGTAGTCATAATTTCTGGAGCTGTAACGGATTTAGAAGCACCGTCTGCAGTTAATTGCAAGCCATATACAAGCCATGGTTGACGACCAGCTTCTGCTACAAACCAACCTGTGGAATGAGCAATGAATGGTAATGGCAGTGTCCAGAACATAATTTTTAAGAATGTGCGATTGCCAACTAATTTATCTTTTGCATTAAGGATAAGACCTACGAATGCAACAAGCAACATAATGGAACCAGCTGCAACCATGACACGGAATGTCCAGAAGATTGCTGGAACATCTGGAATATAGTTACCAGGACCATATTGAGCCTCGGATTTAGCTTGAAGATCTTTGATACCTTCTACTTTACCAGAAGTAAAGGAGTTTTGAGTTAAGAAGGACAAACCACCAGGGATTTCAAGTGCACCCGTATTCTTTTGAGCTTTAGTATCAATGTTAGCTACCAAAGAGAATGGAGCAGGATCTTGTGTTTCCCACAATGCTTCCATAGCAGCCATTTTCATAGGTTGTACTTTTGTAATGTATTGACCTTGATGATGACCTGCCAAAGCGCCTAAAGTACCGAATACAAGAGCAATAACCATGCCCCATTTAGCGGAACGACGGTAGAAGTCTGTCGCATTGTTGCGCAATAAGTGCCAAGCACTGATGGCCATGATAATTACGCCTGCTGTTAATAAACCATTTAACACGATATGGAAGAATTGGCCTGGTACATAACCATTTTGAACAATTGTTAAGAAATTGTCCATTTCTGCACGGCCATTGCGGATTACATAACCAACAGGATGTTGCATGAAGGAGTTTGCTACGAGAATCCAGAATGCGGATAGGTTTGTACCTAATGCCACCAACGTAGCTACAACGGCATGAACAGTTTTATTCAAGCGGTCCCAACCGAAGATCCATACCCCCATAAATGTAGATTCCAAGAAAAATGCCATTAATGCTTCAAGGGCCAATGGAGCGCCGAAAATGTCACCCATAAAACGAGAATATTCTGCCCAGTTCATACCGAAATGGAATTCCTGAACAATACCAGTTACCACACCCATAGCAAAGTTAATTAGGAACAATTTGCCCCAGAATTTTGCCATTTTTTTGTATACTTCTTTACCAGTAGACACATATGTCCACTCCAAGATAGCTACAGTCACTGTCATGCCTAGTGTGAACGGCACAAACAACCAGTGATAGATAGATGTTAGCGCAAATTGTAATCGAGCTAAATCTACAGCTTCAAACATGTGTTTTCCTCCTTAGAATAAAATACCTACATCACTTGATGAGCTTTCACTAAAAACCTTGTATCATTGCGCTTGTGAATATGGCAACGCTTCAGACTCAATCAACTGTTCACGTTGGGCAAGAGTTTTAAAGTTAACCATCTCCAACTGATTGATTAATTGGTCCTGAATTGTTCCCATCGCTTCATTGATAGCACAATGTCCCATACAAGACTTAGAGCAAGAACCTACATCATATAAACACCGTTGTAAATACGCATCCCCTTCTACCGCTCTAATTACATCGAGCAATGAAATCTCTTGAGGGTCTCGATTGAGGGCAAACCCACCATCTACACCACGAAAGGATTTCATAATCCCAGCTGCAATGAGACTACGCATAATCTTGAGCAAAAATCGTTCTGGAATCAATTCTTGCTCAGCCAATACAGAACCCGTTAGCTTCGTTCCCGAAGGTAAGAGCGCCATATGTAAGACCATGCGAAATGCATAATCCGTGGCCTGATTTAACTTCATAAGGTCTCCTTTCTCGTGCACTCGGACAAACGTATTACTAAATCTAGTATAATCGAAATAAAACAATACTGCAATGGTATTGTTTTATATATTGAGAATTAGCATATATAAATTTTAAGCCTATAAATTAGATTATACCTGAATATTTTTATATCCATAAAATCACTTTTTGATTTATATTATCAAAAAAGACTGCCCACGTATGAGCAGTCTTAATTTATTATTTTGTAATTTCACGAACAAGATGTGCCATTTCAGGAATGATGAGTTTACCCATTGCCAAAGTAACGGCACCTACAGAGCCAGGAACAGAGAACATTAACGTATTATTGTTCACCCCTGCTTCTGCACGAGAAGCCATTGCCTTAGTCCCAATATCTTCTGTATAGGACAAATATCTAAAGATTTCCCCAAAACCAGGGATATGTTTCTCATAGAGACTATTCGCTGCTTCAATTGTTACATCGCGCTTAGCAATTCCCGTACCACCTGTAGAGATGATAACATCAATAGATTCATCATTACACCATGGGATCATTGCATTTCTAATTTCATTGTAATCATCAATGACAATTTTACGATCTGCCACAATATGGTCTGCTTGTTCTAAAAATTCTTGTACTTTATTACCGCCTTTATCAGTTTCAAAGGTACGCGTATCAGAAACTGTTAAAATAGCAACACGCAAAGGTCTTGCTAATACTTCGTAAGACATAGTTCCTCCTAGAATAACGGAATAATAGATGCTAATGTAGGCCATCCATTATCACGTAAAAAATCACGTAATGACCATGTATAGTGAATAAATGGTGCACAATGTAGGCGTAACCAGAACGATAAGTACGGTGTGTCACCTTGGAATATAGCCAATCGATTTAAGGCATATAAATTATCGCCTGTCTGTACTGTACCTGGTTGTACTGTGAAAGCCATTTTGTAACCAGATTGTTTAGTTACATATTGAACGAGCATATCGTTAAATCCACCAGGATATGCTAGATACTCAATAGGCTCACCCAAAATCCCCTCCAAAGAAGTCTTCCCTCCAAGAAGAGCATCTGGTAATTCGGTAGGGTCAATTTTTGTTAAGATTTTATGATGATTTGTATGGCCTTGAATATCAAATCCACCCGCTTCCATTTGGTGCATTTGTTCTGTAGAAACAAAACCAGGCGTATTAGCTGCATCACTAATCATAAACAAGGTAGCCTTCATGTTGTATTCCTTTAAAATAGGCAATACATTTTTATAGTTATCTACATAGCCATCATCAAAGGTGATAACAATTGGCTTATTAGGTAATTCAGTACCATTTTCTAAATAATCATATAATTGAGCCAACGTAATCGTGTTATATCCCTGATTATGTAGATATTCCATCTGTTCTTTAAACTGATCAACATGAAGCGTCAAAGCAGAATGCTTTTCATCATTCACTTGGTGATAGTTTAGTACAGGGACACCATAAATCTTATAATCAGTAGACAGCCCCCATATAACGCCAAAAGAGATAGCTAAAATTGCAATACATATTGCGAGAAAACATAATATTTTTTTAATACAGCTCTTGCCATATTTATACATATAAACTAATCACTCCAATCCACTTAAGCATATAATGAGAATATCACACATACCTAGTATTATCAAGAAAATCCCT
>OCPN01000432.1_pt1 | contig 12229 bp, 7 predicted proteins | sample 1476971 | NCBI WGS metagenome assembly OCPN01 (sample SAMEA2580251, study PRJEB22360) | human gut metagenome | biome: human gut; feature: human-associated habitat; material: faeces | place: Denmark | collected 2008/2010
TAGCAATCATGGTCTTACCGTTACCGGGAGGACCGTAGAGCAGAATACCCTTGGGCGGTGCCAGGTGGTAGCGCTCGAAAATCTCGGGGTGCAGGTAGGGCAGCTCCACCGCGTCGCGAATCTGCTCAATCTGCGCGCCCAGGCCACCAATCTGCTCGTAGGTGACGTCCGGAATCTCTTCCAGGACCAGCTCCTGCGAGCGGGAGGCGGGCACCTGCGAGGTAATCATGCGGGTGCGCGTATCGAGGGTCACCGCGTCGCCGGTGCGCAACTGCTCAACATCCAGGGAACCGGCCACGCGCGCCACCTGCTGAGCACCCGAGGAGGTATCGACCAGCACGCGCTCGCCGTCGAGCACCTCGCGCACGGTCACCACGTCGCCAAAGGGCTCGGTGTCCAGGGCGACCACGGCCTCGGACTTGTCGTTGAGGAGCACCGTCATGCCGGGGGTCAGCGTCGACAGGTCAATGAGCGGGGACACGGGAATACGCATCATGCGGCCGCTCACCTGAACATCCAGGTACGTATCAATCTCGGCGGGGGTCTTATCATCAGCGACCTGCTCGTAGGTCATGGTCTGACCCTCATGCACCGCCAGCACAATCGCCGAATTCAGCGGCGGCATAACATTCTGCGACAGGGACGCGCGCAGACGCTCCACCTGGTAGCGCATGCTGGTGATTGCCTCAACGAGCTTGCGGTTCTTCTCCCCCGCACCACGAATCTGTCGGCTCATATTGTCGCGGGTTGCCTCCGCCGCGGAGAGTCGACGCAGCACGGCGTCATACTCCTGCGCGCTGACGGGCTGACTGCCGGGCAGGGAGGTCGACCCGAAAGCAGCCGAGTAGTGCGGTGCCGCGCTGGCTGCACTGTGGGCGGTGCCGTACTGGGGGGTTCCTGCCTGATCTGCAGATTCGTGGGTGGACACGGTAGCTCCTTTAGCTGTTCGTCCTGATCGGCGGCTACTCGGTGCGGGTACTGGGTGGGTATCGGGCACAGCGAGTAGCCTGGTGAGTGCACTGCGGGGGCTCCAGGCAACGCCCGTGCCCCCGCAGGTCAAAGATGGTTCAAATTATTCAGCAGACTCAGTCGCCTCAGCTGCTGCGCCGTTGTTCTGCTCAGACTCCATGGCGTTTTGCGCGGTACCGTTCTGTTCCAGCGCAATCTCGTTCGCGCGTGCGGCGTGAGCGGCAAGGTTCTTCGCATCGCGGGCTGCGCGGCGAATCTTTTTGTCGGTCACCTCACGCTCACCCACGTTCATGGGAATCCACGCGTTCATATCCTCTTCAGAGAAGTCAGTCTTGGATGCGCGACGCTTCGGCGCCAGGCGTACCGCACCGTCAGCGAGGCGACGAGCCACGACCAGGAACGCGGTGTGCGCCACCATGCGGTGGTCGGGGCGGACCGCCAGGCCCTCCACATGCCAGCCGCGCACAATGGTTTCGTCGCATTCGGGTTCGGTGAAGCGGCCATCCAGGCGCATGCCCTCAACCAGGCGGGACATCTGGGTCACGGTCGCAACGTAGCAGATGAGCACGCCGCCGGGTGCGAGCGCCTCCGCTACAGCGTCCAGGCATTCCCAGGGTGCGAGCATGTCGAGTACGACGCGGTCGACGCTGCCGGGCTCTTCGACCTGCGGCAGGGTGTCCTGCAGGTCGCCGATGCTCAGCTTCCACGCCGGGTGCGGGCCACCGAACATGGTTTCAATGTTGCCGCGGGCGACGTCTGCGAACTCTTCACGACGTTCGAAGGAGTGCACGCAACCGTAGTCGCCGACTGCACGCAGCAGCGCGATGGACAGTGCACCGGAGCCAACGCCGGCCTCGACGACGCGTGCGCCGGGGAAGATGTCTGCCTTGACGATGATCTGGGCGGCGTCCTTGGGGTAGACGACGGCTGCGCCGCGCGGCATGGAGAGCACGAAGTCCTTGTAGAGGGGGCGCAGCGCCTGGTAGAGGATGCCGTGAGTGTTGGGGATGACGGTGCCTTCGGGTGCGCCGATGAGGTCGTCATGCTTGAGGAAGCCCTTGTGGGAGTGGTATTCGCCGCCTTCGGCGAGGGTGATGGTGGTGATGCGGCCGCGTTCGTCAGTGATTTGGACGCGCTCGCCGGGGCGGAAGGGGCCGCGGCGGTTGATTGCGCCGGTGGGGGTGTGGGTGCCGCTGCTCACGGGGTGATTCTCCTCGGGTTTGGGTCAGTCTGTGCTGTTCGCGCTTTGCGGCGAACTCTGGACGGAAAAAGTCCTTTTCTATTTTAGCGGAGTCTGCAAATCGGCTGTGGCGCATTACCCCGCGGGCGTGATAACCAGTCATCGGGTTCTACAACCGGTTAAACAAAAAAAGGGGTGGGTGACCCTGGACTATTCCAGAGTCACCCACCCCTTTGTTGGGTTCATATTGCTCTCAGAAGCCCTACGCTTCCCTCTGCGCCTCGTACGCGCGCACCTCAGCTAACATCTCTGCGGCGAGCGCATCGACCGTCTCACGGTCATACGGGCGGAAAGCGTACAGCTCCTCCACGACCGACGAAGCCATCTTAGAGGACCACGCCCAGGCGTGCCGCCAGGATGTCACGCACCAGCGCGCCACCGCCGACGGTGGTGTCCGCCAGAGCCTTCACAGCCCACGCATCCACAGCCGCCAACGCCGCCGGAGCATTCAGGTCCTCACCGAGCGCCTCACGCACAGCGGTCAGCAGTTCAACAGCCGACTTATCGGTGACACCTTCGGAACCCTCACGGCCCTCAGCCACCGACACCGCATGACGGTACGTATCCAGGCGAGCCTTCGCGTGCTCCAGCAGCTCATCAGTCCAGAACCAATCCGAACGGTAATGCTGACCCATAATCGCCAGGCGCACCGCGTTCGCATCCTCACCTGCCGCGCGCAGACGCGAAACCAGCACCAGGTTACCGCGGGACTTGCTCATCTTGTGGCCGTCCAAACCGACCATGCCGGTGTGCGCGTAATGCTTAGCGTGCGGGCGTGCAGACACAGCCCACGAATGGCCAGCACCCAGGTCGTGGTGCGGGAACGTCAAGTCGTTACCGCCAGCCTGAACGGTCAGCGAACCATCCACAAAACGGCGGGCAATCATCGTGCACTCAATATGCCAGCCGGGGCGGCCCGCGCCCAGCTCGCCGGCATCCCAGCTCGGCTCGCCCTCACGCTCAATACGCCACAACAGCGGATCCAGTGCGTCACGCTTACCGGCACGGTTCGGGTCGCCGCCGCGCTCAGCGAAAATCTCCAGCATCTCATCACGGCTCAAGTGGCAAACCTCGCCCGGTGCCCACGAGTAGCCCTCAGCGTTCGCGGGCAGCTCACGCACAGCCTTCAAATCCAGGTACACGTCACCGTCAGGATGCACCACACCCTGCTCGTCCGTGAAACCGGGCACGCGGTACGCCAGGCCGCGGCGGAACAGGTCCTCAATCAGCGGGAACAGCCACTCAATGGACTCCACAACGCCCACGTAGTGCGCCGGCGGAATCACGTTCAGCGCCTTCATGTCGGTGCGGAACAGCTCCGTCTGATCCTCAGCCAGCTCACGCCAATCAACATTCGTCGCGGTCGCACGCTCCAGCAGCGGGTCGTCCACATCGGTCACGTTCTGAACGTACGTTACCGGCACGCCCGCATCCAGCCAGGCGCGGTGCAGCAAGTCAAAAGCAACATAGGTGGAGGCGTGACCCATATGCGTCGCGTCGTACGGGGTGATACCGCAAACGTACAGGCTCGCCGCCTTATCCTCCTGAACCTGAACAATCTCACCGGCAGAAGTATCAAAAATACGCGGCAGCGCAGCCTGACCGGGCAGAGTCACAGAGGCGGGGGCATCCCAAGCTCGCATGGGTTTCCTTTCCGTAAAAACGCCCACAACCGGTGGACGCGCCACACCCGCCGCCCAACCTCAAGGCATGCGGGTGCCAAAAAATCTACTCCAATAAGAATACCCGCCCGTGAGAAACTCACGGACGGGTATGTCATATCACGCTGAGGGCTAAAGCCTTAGAACGCCGAAGAAGTAGCGTTCAGAACGCCAGTGCCCAGACCAACGAAAATCAGGATACCGAGCGCAATGCGGTACCAGATGAAAATGCCGTACGACTTCGACGACACGTACTTCAGGAACCAGCCAATCATCAGGTAACCCACCACAAACGCAACCAGAGTAGCCACGATAGTCGAGGGAATACCGTAGTAGCCGGTCGCCTCCTCGCCGGTGACCACCTTGAAGGTCTTGTACAGGCCAGACATGAACACGGCAGGCATGGCCAGCAGGAACGAGTAACGTGCCGCAGCCTCACGGGTGTAACCCATGAACAGACCCGCAGTAATCGTACCGCCCGAACGAGAAACACCCGGGATCAGTGCCAGCGCCTGTGCGCAACCGTACAGCAGGCCGTGACGGAACGTCAGGTCCTTCAGCTCACGCTGCTCACGACCAAAACGGTCCGCAAGGCCCAGGAACACAGCAAACACAATCAGCATGGTCGCCACAATCCACAGGCTACGGAACTGCGTGTCAATGTAGTCTTCCAACAGCAGACCCAGAACACCGATAGGCAGAGAGCCAATAATAATCAGCCAACCCATGCGGGCATCCGGGTCATTGCGCGGTACGCGGCCGGTAAGAGCGCCAAACCACGCCTTCACAATGCGCACAATATCGCGCCAGAAAAAAATCAAGACCGCGGTCTCAGTACCCAGCTGGGTGATTGCGGTAAACGCGGCGCCCGGGTCAGCCTTCTCCGGCAGAATCTGGCCAACAATGTTCAGATGCGCCGATGACGAAATCGGCAGAAATTCGGTCAGGCCCTGAACAAAGCCCAAAATAATTGCTTGAATCCATTCCACGCATTCAAGGATACAGGAGGCGCACCCGCCCGGGGCGGTTCGCCGAAGGTGATGTGGAACCTCCGCAAACCGCCCCGTCCACACTCTGAAACGCTCAGGATGCCGTTTCAGGAGGTACACCGCGGTGCAACCGGGGCTTATCCACGGCTCATCAACGGTTCATCTACGGCTCAAAGATACCGCGCAAACACCTCAAATACGCGCTCTCCGGCGCATCAAAGATGCGTCAACGGCGCAAGCACACTAGCCGCACGACCAGTCAAAAACACCAGTCTCAAAATCAAAAACAGCGCTACCGCACCCAAAATTCAGCACATCAAACTCATCGAACTCAATATAACGAGCCGTCAGACCCTCCGGCAGAGCCTGCGCATAAAAATGAGTGCCACCCAGGTGAGTACCCACCGCAATCAGCGGCTTCGCCCACTCAAACCACGCCGAATCCTCCGCATCCCAATCGAAAGGACTCAGATAACCAGTCTGCGGGTCCACATTCTCAAACACATCACTGGGGACCTTACCGGCATTCGGGTCATCCGTCGGAACCCACCCCACAAGAGCAGGCTTACGATCCAGCGGCTGCTGACGATCCGCCAAAGCCCAGGCGCTGAAACTCTCCTCCTCACCACGATGCTCACCAGGCCGGCGCACATCCTGCGGCGGCTCCGTACGGGACGAGAACTCCTCCTCGCTCAGGTACAGCACCGCAAACTCGGCATCCAAAATATCGCGCAACAACAACTGATACGGATGCACCCGCGCCTGCGCATACTGCACCTCAAACGGGTCATCACTAGCATTAGCAACACCCTCAGTCGCCTCATCCTCAGCGAACTGACCATCACCGGCGAAGAAAGAGAACGCCACAACGCCCGGATACTTCTGCGCATCCGGCAGGTACTCCCCCGGCAACCTCACCGTAAAAATATGCTGCATAGGCAAACCAGTAAACGTACTGCGCGGCCACTGATCCTGCTCAATACCGGGACCAGTCGAACCCACCCAGCCAGCCTCCCACACCTCGGTGGAACCTGCAGGCAGAGCAGTATCATCACCACCGCGCAGCTCATAATTCCAGGCACGAACAGAAGAATCGGTGACCGCCGCATCAACGGGGCTAAACACCATCGCGTAGCTTTTCATGAGAGTTCCTCCCTGCAGACTATTCGCCCCACAGCACGCCGATGCACACAACACCTGCGCACATTAAACGACTAAGGGCGGGATACATACTCCCAGTATGCATCCCGCCCCCACATCATGCACGGCTAACGGTCACCCGCCAACCCCGCACAAAGCATGTACGGCTATCGCCTACGCCTGACGCTCATCACGCAGCGCACGGTTCACAGCTGAAATCATCGCCTTCAAAGCCGCACGAGTCGTCGAGTTGTCCACACCGATACCCCACAGCACGCGAGAACCAACAGCAGCCTCAACGTAGCACGCAGCATTAGCAGTCGACGAAGACGACATGGTGTGCTCCGAATAATCCATCACGCGAATATCCACGCCCTCGCCCGACAGGATGTTCTGCAGAGCATCCACCGGACCGGTACCCGAAGCCGAACGGGTGTAAGTGTGACCATCAATGTTCAGACCAACACGCAGAGTAGTCGCACCGGTATCAGCCGAATCAATGTTAATCGACTCAATACGGTACTTACCCCAACGCTTCTCCGTGTCGGTTGCGGGCAGGTACTCATCCGCGAAGATGTTCCACAGCTTCTGGCTGGTCATCTCGCCGCCCTCAGCGTCAGTACGAGCCTGAACAATCTTCGAGAACTCAACCTGAGCACGACGCGGCAGATCCAGGCCGTGATCCTGCTTCAGCAGGTACGCCATGCCGCCCTTACCGGACTGCGAGTTCACACGAATAATCGCCTCATAGGTACGACCCAGATCGCGAGGATCAATCGGCAGGTACGGAACCTCCCAGTACACCTCATCCACGGTCTTACCCGCCTCAGCAGCGGTACGCTCCAGAGCCTCAAAGCCCTTCTTAATAGCGTCCTGGTGAGAACCAGAGAACGCGGTGAACACCAGATCGCCACCATACGGCGAACGCTCGTGCACCTTCAGCTGGTTGCAGTACTCAACAGTCTTACGGATACCGTCAATATCAGAGAAATCAATCTGCGGATCCACACCCTGGGTGTACATGTTCAGACCCAACGTCACCAGGTCAACGTTACCGGTGCGCTCGCCATTACCGAAGAGGCAACCCTCAATACGGTCAGCACCCGCCAAGTAACCCAGCTCAGCAGCAGCCACGCCGGTACCGCGGTCATTATGCGGGTGCAGCGACAGCACAATGTGCTCGCGGTGGTTCAGGTTGCGGTGCATCCACTCGACCGAGTCGGCGTACACGTTCGGGGTAGCCATCTCAACGGTAGCGGGCAGGTTCACAATCAGCTCGCGGCCGTTCTGACCAATCTCCAGCTCCTCAGCCACAGCGTTCACCACGCGAGCCGCGTACTCAAGCTCGGTGCCGGTGAAAGACTCGGGCGAGTACTCGTAGATAACCTTAGTGTCAGAAATCATCTGCTCTTCGTACTTGCGGCACAGGCGCGCACCCTGCAGGGCGATATCCAGCACGCCCTCCTGATCCTGGTTGAACACCACGCGACGCTGCAGCACGGAGGTCGAGTTGTAGAAGTGCACAATCGCCTGCGGTGCGCCCTCAATCGCCTCAAAAGTGCGGGCAATCAGGTGCTCACGAGCCTGCACCAGAACCTGAATGGTCACATCCGAAGGAATGTGGCCGTCCTCAACGAGAGTGCGCACAAAATCAAAGTCAGTCTGGGACGCCGAGGGGAAACCAACCTCAATTTCCTTGTAACCCATCTTCACCAGCAGCTTGAACATCGCAAGCTTACGGTCGGTGTCCATGGGGTCAATCAGCGCCTGGTTGCCGTCACGCAGATCCACTGCGCACCAGCGCGGAGCCTTCTCAATGACCTTATCCGGCCAGGTGCGGTCCGGCAGGTCAACGACAATCTGCTCGTGGAAAGGGCGGTACTTGTGTACCGGCATGGGGCTGGGCTTCTGGTGGTTTTTCATGATGAATTTCCTGTTGGTTGGTCCGTCTCGCTCTACCCCAATTGTGGGGCTCGTACCGTGCCGGGTATCGGTCCCCGGCAGCCGTGGTCAAGGCGGTGCATCAGAAAGGATGCAAAGGTGAGATGCCGCGTCAAAAAGCCGGAACGGTCGCGGCAGATTCTAGTGTGCCCCGTTCCGGCGAATAAGCAGCAGATTCACTGCCTGGCGAGTAACCCCGCGCTTGCTCTCACCGTCAATAGTCATGCCTCCACGCTATCACAGGGGTCGGAGGCGGTGGCAGGGCACCCGGGAAGCCGTCCATCATCTGGAAAGAATCAACGACAAAGGGGCGCAGCCACCATTTCTGGCGCTACGCCCCTTCTGTTCGCTATTCACGTATCTGCGCTATGTTCTACTAGCTACAACCTAGTAGGCGAAAGCAGTCTGGCACTTGTGCTGATCAGCAGTCTGACCGGTCGCGTTACCCGCAATCGCAGCCTCCTGCTTCTCCATCGCCTCACCGGACGGGAAGTCAGTACCAATCGTCACCGACACGCCCAGAACCTCTTCAGTAGCCACCACGCGGGTTACGTTCAGCTTCGCGGCGATTTCCTTCGCTTCCGCCTCGTAACCGGTCGAGTAGAACACCGTGGTGAAGTTCGTCGGGCTAGCGGAGGTACCCGGAGTAACATTCGTGTAGCCCAGGCCCTCAATCACCGAAGCGATCGTAGCCGAGCGGCCATCCAGACCGGTCGCGTTGTACACGTTCACCGGAACCGTACGATCGAGCTGAACCGGAGCGGCAGCAGTAGCCGGCGCCTCCGGAGCCTTCTCCTCCTTCAGCGACTTATCATCACGCAGACGCTGGAACACATTCGCAGCATCCGCAGAAACCTGCAGGCGGTTCTCATCCTGGCTCCACGGCTCAGTCGGCACCGTCGCAAACACAACATTCGACAGGTCCACGCCGCCGAGAGCCGCACCAACACCCACCAGAGTGCTGATATTGCCCAGGTTCTTATCCACCGTCACGTTCTGAGTAATCGCCTCAGCAATATTAATCAGACGGCCCGGATTCGACAGAGTACCCTCGCTCTTCACCTTACGTAGCAGCGAAGACAAGAAGCCCTGCTGAGCCTGAATACGACCAATATCGGAACCATCCGAGAAGCCGTGGCGGCTACGCAAAAACGCAAGAGCCTGCTCACCCTCAACCGAAGAAGTACCGGCAGGAAGCTTCAAGCCACTGTACTCGTCATCAATCGGAGCGTCCACACACACCTGAACGCCGCCAACAACCTTCGACAGCTCCTTCACAGCGTTAAAGTCCACCAACATGAAGTGGTCAATATTCACACCGGTCAGCTTGCTAATGGTCGCCACAGTACAACCGGCACCACCGCGAGACAGAGACTCGTTAATCTGAACGTTCTCCTCAGCCGGGTACACGGTGCCGCTCTCAGGATCAGTACACTGCGGCACATCAACCATCAAGTCACGCGGGAACGACAGCACGCTCACGTTCTTACGGTCCTTGCTGATCTGCAGCAGCATCATCACGTCCGCGCGAGCCTCAGAATTGCGGTCATCCTCATCACCGTACGCGCCGTTATTACCCTTACGGGTATCGGAGCCAATCACGAGAATGTCCAAGGCGCCGTTCTCCAGGCCGTCCTTGTAATTGCTGATGTTCAGCTCCTGAGTATGCAGATTATTGCGCATACGCAGAGCCAACACGCCACCAAAGCCAACAACAATGACGAGCATGCAAGCAGTAAGCAGAGCAATCCACTTATTGCGGTTTGAAGTCATCACCGTCGTGCGCATATGACGACCGGTGCTTCGTAAACGAGGTGCCTGGGGCATACCTTTTCTCTTTCTGCCGGTGAGCAAGTGCTTTCTCAGAGTAACACTCTTCCCTATGAGCGCCGAATGAGAGTGAAAAGTTTCACCCGGAGGCATGCACATATTTCTGCAAGCCACCGGGTGAAAACTAAGGATGCGCGACCGCCCCCAAGGACAAACCCCTCAGGGCGATGCGCTCAGGAAAGCTACTAGAATCCCAGACGGTTCAACGCACGCGCGTCAGACTGCCACTCCTTCGCAACCTTCACATGAATATTCAAATAAATGCGGGTACCGAGCATCGCCTCAATCTGCTCACGAGCCTTCGTACCAATCTTGCGCAGGTTCGAGCCGCCCTTACCGATAATGATGTACTTCTGCGACTCACGCTCCACATACAGGTTCACGTGCACATCCAGCAGCGGGTTATCCGCCGGGCGGCCCTCGCGGAACTCCATCTCCTCAACCGTCACAGCAATCGAGTGGGGCAGCTCCTCACGCGCACCCTCCAGGGCAGCCTCACGCACCAGCTCCGCGATGAGGGTTGCCTCCGGCTCATCGGTCAGCTCACCGTCCGGGTACAGCGGCGGGTACTGCGCCAGCAGGTCAGCAACCGCATCCACCTGGAAATGCTTCACAGCAGACACCGGGATAATCGCAGCCCAGCCGCCCTTACCGTCAACCGGCATCGGCTCAGCAACCTCACCGGCACGGCGCTTAGCCGCAGGACCCGAACCTTTCGCGAAAGGCACAGCATCATTCTTGCCGTCCTTACCCTTGGGGCCCTTACCCTTCTGCTTCGCACGATGCGCGGCACGCTTAGCACGAGCCGCACGCTCAGCGCTCATGACCTCCTCGCCGAGCGCCTCAACAGCCAGCAGCTGCTCACGCAGCTCCTCAGAGCTCACAGTGTCAGCCTTCGTCACAATAGCAACCACCGGCTTATTGCTCGACGCCACCAGCTGCGATGCAATGTAACGGTCACCCGGGCCGATCTTCTCATTCGCCGGAATGCAGAAGCCCAGCACATCCACCTGCGAAAGGGTGCTCGCCACCAGGTCGTTCAGACGCTCACCCAGCAGAGTGCGGGGGCGGTGAATACCCGGGGTGTCCACCAAAATCAGCTGGTACTCGTCCTTGTGCACAATACCGCGGATCGTGTGGCGGGTCGTCTGCGGACGGTTCGAGGTGATAGCCACCTTCTGACCGACCATAGCGTTCGTCAAAGTAGACTTACCCGCATTCGGGCGGCCCACCAGCGACGCGAAACCCGAACGGAAATCCGACGGGTAGGTCGGCAGCGGGGTGCTCAAGTCCAGAGTGCTCAAATCGAGCGGGGTGTACTCCTGGTCCATTGTGTTTCTCCTTGTCAAACCCCGTGCGGGGTGTATGGGGTGCCAGCTTCATCTGCCTGCGCCTTCCGGGGCGGGGCGGCCGACTCAAAGTGTGTTAGGGAAAATGCGGCGTCTATGCTCGATATCTAGCGGTTGCCGTGCTGATCAGTTGCCGGTTCAGCCTCTGCAATATCTCCCGGAAGATCCGGATGCGCATGCGGCTCAGCCACAGCGGGCGGCTCCGTATCCACGGTGAGGATGTCAGCAACCTCCGCGGAATTAGGCTCCGAGGAAGACGCAGAGGAACCTTCAGCGGTCTGCTGCTCATCACGAGGCGGCTCATACCACGCCTGCAGCATATCCACCTGGTGGCGGCGGCCCGACGAACCAATCGCACGAATATGAATACCGTCAATCTCAATCTCAGAACCGACAATCGGCACCATACCCAGATGCTTAGCGAGCAGACCGCCCACCGTATCAACATCTTCATCGTCGAGTTCACGACCGAAAATCTCGCCCAGCTCATCAATACCCAGACGGGCAGAGAGACGGAACGTGCCGTCATCGTTCAGCGTGTACTCGGGGCGCTCATGGTCGTACTCATCAGAAATGTCACCGACCAGCTCCTCAATCAGGTCCTCAAGCGTGATCAGACCGGCGGTGCCGCCGTACTCATCAACAATGATCGCCACGTGCGTGGACTCGCGCTGCATCTCACGCAGCAGGTCCATGGCGCGCTTCGACTCGGGCTCAAAACGAGCCGGGCGCATCAGCTCAACCACGGTCGGCAGGGCGGTACCTTCGGGGGCCTCACCGTGCAGGATGAAGGCGCGCATCGCGTCCTTCAGGTAGAGCACGCCCAGAATCTCATCGCTCGAATCACCAATCACCGGCATACGCGAATAACCCGAACGCAGGAACAGGCTCAGCGCCTCACGCAACGTGGTGTCGCGGCTAGCGGTGAGCATGTCGGTGCGCGGAACCATGAGTGAACGGATGCGGGTATCGTCCATCTCAAAGACGGACTGCACCATCTGCGCCTCGTCGTCCTCGATGGTTTCAGCGTCGGAGGCGCGGTCCAGGAACTCGCGCAGCTCCTCCTCATCAAACACACCCACCGGGGCCTCCGCCGAACCTTCCGGCGCC
>OCPN01000435.1_pt1 | contig 12159 bp, 10 predicted proteins | sample 1476971 | NCBI WGS metagenome assembly OCPN01 (sample SAMEA2580251, study PRJEB22360) | human gut metagenome | biome: human gut; feature: human-associated habitat; material: faeces | place: Denmark | collected 2008/2010
AAATTTATATTTTTAAGAAATTCTTGTGAGATGTAATTGTACAATCTTATTTACATAGTAATCAGTCATATTAGGAAAGAAAGGAGTGGGATGTTAATGGCAACAAATAACTCCCATGAACAAACAATTCAATCAATACCACAGAAAGGATTTTTCGGTCATCCTAGAGGACTAGGTGTGCTCTTTTTCGTAGAGTTTTGGGAAAGATTCAGTTACTACGGTATGATGCTCATATTTTATATGTATTTCGCAATACACCAAAATGGATTAGGTATTGATCAAACTACAGCAATGTCGATTATGTCAGTATATGGAGCACTTATTTACATGTCTTCTATTCCTGGCGCATGGATTGCTGATAGAATTACAGGCACACGTGGTGCTACTTTATTAGGTGCTGTACTTATTATTATTGGACATATCTGTTTAAGTTTACCATTTGCTTTATTTGGTTTATTCTCATCAATGTTCTTTATTATTATCGGATCAGGTTTAATGAAACCTAATATTTCAAATATTGTAGGTCGTTTATATCCTGAAAATGATACACGTATTGATGCAGGTTTCGTTATTTTCTATATGTCTGTTAACTTAGGTGCATTAATTTCACCTATTATACTGCAACATTTTGTAGATATACGTAATTTCCATGGTGGCTTCCTTCTAGCAGCTATTGGTATGGCATTAGGTCTTGTTTGGTATTTGTTATTTAATAGAAAGAATTTAGGTAGTGTTGGAATGAAACCTACTAACCCACTATCTAAAGAAGAAAAGCGTAAATATGGAATGATTATCGGTATCATAGTAGCAATTGTGATTATCGTATTATTAGTTACATATTATACCCATACCCTTTCATTCGATTTAATTAGTAATACTGTATTAGTTCTTGGAGTAGCTTTACCAATCATTTACTTTACAACTATGCTTCGTAGTAAAGACGTTACCGATGTAGAACGTTCTCGAGTTAAAGCATTTATACCTTTATTTATTTTAGGTATGTTATTTTGGTCAATTCAAGAACAAGGTTCTAACGTTTTAAATATTTATGGTTTAGAACGTTCTGACATGCAACTCAACTTATTTGGTTGGACAACTCGATTTGGGGAAGCTTTGTTCCAATCTATCAATCCATTATTTATTTTATTATTTGCACCCGTTATTTCTATGATTTGGTTAAAAATGGGTAAAAAGCAACCTTCTTTAGCTATTAAATTTGGTATTGGTACATTACTAGCAGGTTTATCATACATTCTAATTGGATTAGTTGGTTTAGGTTATGGACATACACAATTCTCAGTTAACTGGGTTATTTTATCATATGTAATCTGTGTTATTGGGGAACTTTGTTTATCACCTACAGGTAATAGTGCTGCTGTTAAACTTGCACCTAAAGCATTTAATGCTCAAATGATGAGTGTATGGCTATTAACAAATGCTTCAGCACAAGCGATTAATGGTACATTAGTAAAATTAATTAAACCACTTGGTCAAACGAATTATTTTATTTTCTTAGGTACCGTTGCTATTGTTATTACTCTTATCATTTTAGTTTTCTCACCTAAGATTACAAAAGCTATGAAGGGTATTCACTAATTAAATACAAAATAGTAAAAAGTACTTCTAGTTATGACATCTAGAAGTATTTTTTTACTTATATATTTAAAATTATAAAATTCAGGGTAAATATTTATAATATCATTTTAAATGAAAGTAGGTTTAACTATGGAGCAACAGTATAATCATGGGGTATTATTTTACCATGAACATAGCGGGCTTAAAGATATATATGATGGATTGGGAGAAGTCGCTAAATCACTAACTCAGTTATGTAAGCATCTTTCAATACAATTAAGTGAAAATGAGGGTGACATTGAAAGATATTGTAAAGAAATAAAAGATCATACTTATAGTAATGATATTGATATCGTTTTTATATTGGGAGGAGACGGTACAGTTAACGAATTGATTAATGGTGTGATGAAATATGATCTAGATCTTCCTATAGGTATTATTCCAGGAGGAACATTTAATGATTTTACTAAAACATTAAACTTAAATCCTGACTTCAAAAAAGCTAGTGAGCAATTGTTGTCTTCACATATTGAGTCATATGATGTTATGAAAGTAAATGATAATTATGTACTTAACTTTGTCGGACTAGGACTTATTGTGCAAAATGCTGAAAATGTTCAAGAAGGACGTAAAGATATCTTTGGAAAATTAAGTTATGTTGGTTCTACTGTAAAAACACTCATGAATCCCGAACATTTTGACTATACATTGACAGTAGACGACAAAGAATATAAAGGAAATACGTCTATGCTAGTGATAGCAAATGGACCTAATATTGGTGGCAGTCGCATTCCACTTACAGATCTTTCTCCACAAGATGGAAAGTTAAATAGTTTTATATTTGAACAACAAAGTTTTAGTATTTTAAACGATATTTTCAAAAAAAGAGATAGCATGAATTGGAATGAAATTACCGAAGGAATTAATCATATTCCAGGTTCTCACATAACATTACGCACTGAACCAAATATGAAAGTAGATATTGATGGAGAAATTAATTTAGAAACACCTATCACCATTGATGTGTTACCTAAAGCAATCAATATCCTTACTTTTTCGAATGATGAGAAATAACAACTATATAATAATCAAAAGGTATGTATGAATGCTTCAAGCTTCATACATACCTTTTTACTTTAATTATTATTTAAAAACATTGCTTCTACATCTTTCCAGCCATTCACTCGTTTAAAACGTGTTTCATTTATATTATGTGCAGCCGTAAAGATAATAGGTTCTCCTTCAAAAATTTGAAGCTGACGAGGATTATCATCTATTAAATAATCTGTTTTAACAATATTTTTTCTTCCACAAAAAATAAAATGCTGTGGATCTAAAAATGGAAAATATTCTAGTAACCATTCATATTTATCATGAAATGAGGTGGGTACATCCATTGCTGCTGTAGCAATATATACATCATAATGCTCATTAAGTTTTTCTACCACCTCTTGAGCATGTGGTATCACTTTAAGATGTCTAAAAAACTCTGGCGCTCTTAAAATATCTCTTACTAACCCATCATGTTCAGGAATCACATGGTTTAATTTCTGACCATGTAACGATTCCATTGTAATTCCTAATTTAGTTTCAATATTAACTGCTTCAATAATTGCACCTAAAGTATCTGCTAATACTTCATCCATATCTATTGCTATAGATTTACGTGCCATGCTATCACTTCCTTAGTTATCTTTTGCACATTTTCAAAGTATAGCAAAAAACCTTTAATTCGTCATGAATCGCAATTAAAGGTTTTTCCTTAGTTTAATAATTAAATTGTTTTAATACTTCAATCATTTTATTATTTTGTTCTTCAAATCCAATTGTAATACGTACTCCATTAGGAAAAGGTCTAGTGATACAGCCAACGTTTAATAATTCATTATACAATGCTTGTGGCTTATCTGTTACTACAAATACAAAGTTCGTTTGACTAGGTAAAAAGTGTTTACTTTGTTCAATGTTATAGAACTTTTCACGTTCTTTTGCATTTTTTCTAGTAATCTCTTTTAAATAATCTTGATCTTCTAATGCTGCAATCGCTGCATATTCTGAAATTCGTGTCACATTAAATGGTGGACGAATGATATTCCATTTTTCAATGGCTTCATTTGTTGCCACAACATATCCTACACGTAAACCTGCTAATCCATATGCTTTAGAAAATGTTCTTAATAAAAATGCATTATCAAAGCGTTCTTGTAGTTTTAATGTATCAGGATAATCTTCAGCAGTGACGAATTCGAAATACGCTTCATCAATTAAGACTGGCACATGACTTGGAACACGTTCCAAAAATGACTCTAATTCATCATGACTAAAATATGTACCTGTAGGATTATTAGGATTACATAACCATACTAATGAGGTATCAGAATTAACCTCTTTTAAAATGCCTTCCAAATCAAATCCGCCATTTTTTAACGGTACTTTTACAACTTCAGCTGATTCAACAATCGCATTATGATAATATTGTCCAAAAGTAGCTTCACTTGTCACAATTTTATCTCCTGGTGTTAAAACTGCTCTAGAAATCATAAGTATTACTTCATCTAAACCTGCACCAAATAAAATTCGAGATTCATCAACATTTAAATGCTTACTAATTGCTTTTCGTAATGATGGAGAGCCTGTTTCCGGATAGTAGAATAACTCATCTAAGTGCGCTTCAATTGCTTCTTTTACACGAGGTGATGGTCCATATAAATTTTCATTCGATGCTAGTTTATATAACTCACCTTCTATACCAAATTTTTCTTTAAGTGCTTGCGGTGATAACCCAGGTTGATATGCCGATAATTGTTGTAATTGTTTTTTCATTTATGATCACTCCTATATAAATTAAGTTACTTTCCTTTTTCACTTATTAATTAAAATAGTACCATAAATTATCGATTTATACTTTATGTGTTAAAAAGCTCATAGATAAAATGTATCTATGAGCTTTTTACAAATTTAATGTGATAATCCTTCTTTTTCTAAATATTGTTTAGCAACTTTATATGGATCTTCATTTTTCACTGTCACTTTATAATTCATTTCTTGCATTTGTTCATCCGTAATTTTATTTGATAATTGATTTAAAGCTTTTTTAATTTCCGGATGTTCTTTTAGAAACTTTTCTTTAAACATTGGAGCACCTTGATAAGGTGGGAAAACATGTTTATCATCTTTAAGTACTACCATATCATATTGTTTTAATTCAGCATCTGTAGAATACGCATCAATAAGATTAATGTCGCCTTTCTCTACTGCCGTATAACGTAGTTTAGGTTCCATTTGTTTAATATTAGAAAGATTCAAGTTATATTTTTTAGCTACTGCTTTATAACCATCATCTCTATCTTTAAATTCCATAGTAAATCCTGGTTTAAGTTGACCTTGTACTTTACGTAAATCACCAATTGATTGTAAATTATATTGTTTAGCAAAATCTCTTTTAACAGCTAAAGCATAGGTATTATTATATTTCATTGGTTTAAGCATCGTCATATCATATTTTTTCTCTAAACTTGCTTTAGCTTGGTGATATACATCAGCTTCTTTTTTAGATTTTAGATCCTCTTTAGTAAGTTCTCCTAGTACTGTACCTGTAAATTCTAAGTACCCATCTATATCGTCTGATTTTAACGCATTAAATAAGAATGAGGTTTTACCCATACCACTTTTAACATTAACTGTATCATGTGTTTCCTCTTCAATTAATATTTTATACATATTCGTAATAATTGAAGGTTCAGAACCTAATTTTCCTGCCATAGTAATCGTTGCACCTTTTTTACCAAAGAGTGGAACAACAATAACAAGTAAGATAATTAATAGAATAATACCTAGTGTAATAAGAAGTTTTTTATAAGATAATTTCGCCATATAACGCAATATAAAATCAAATAAAATAGCTAATAATGCAGCTGGAATAGCGCCAATCAATATAAGTGCTGTATTGTTACGATCAATGCCTAATAAGATCAAATCCCCTAATCCACCTGCTCCAATTAATGCAGCTAATGTAGCAGTACCAATAATAAGCACCATAGCTGTACGTATACCTGCCATAATGACTGGCATTGCAATAGGTAACTCGACTTTAGTTAAACGTCGCATTGGTTTCATACCGATACCTTTGGCTGCTTCTGTTAGAGAAGGCTCTACTTCTTTAATACCTGTATATGTATTTCTTAAAATAGGTAATAGCGCATATACTACTAATGCAATAATTGCTGGAACTTTTCCTATACCAAAAATTGGAATCATTAATCCAAGTAAAGCAAGGGATGGAATAGTTTGTAATACCGCTGCAATATTCATTACAACTTCAGATAAACGCTTTGTTTTAGTTAAAGCAATACCAAGTGGTACTGCAATTAAAATTGCGATAAATAAAGCAATAAAAGAAATTTGTATGTGCTCAAAAATTGTTCTTAGTAATTCTCCTCTACGATCATTGAGCGTTGTTAAAAATTCGTTCATGCTTTAACCCTCCTTATTATTTTTAGATAGATAGTCAAAAACATCTTCTCTTCTTAATAATGACTGTGTTAAAGCATGATTATTTTCTACAATGACTGCTTCATGTTTAGCAAGTATCTCGTAAGTATCTTGAAGTTTCATACTATCTTTTATAATTGGGTATCCTTGTTTTTCGTCATATTCAGTAAGTGTTCTTGTAAGATTTAGATCGGAGATTTTTGAATTATTAATATCTTTATGCAAGTGATCGCCCATAAACTCTCGAACAAATTGATTTTTAGGATGCTCTTGGAATCCTTCAGGTGTGTCAATTTGTTCAACACGACCATCATTTAATAAACAAATACGATCTCCTAATTTCATTGCTTCTTGTATATCGTGTGTTACAAAAATAATTGTCTTTTTAATTTTCGTTTGTAATTCTAATAAATCATCTTGTAATTTTTCTCTACTAATGGGGTCTAACGCACTAAAAGGTTCGTCCATTAATATTACTGGAGGATCAGCTGCTAATGCTCTTACCACGCCTACACGTTGACGTTGTCCTCCCGATAATTCATCTGGTTTACGATCTCGGTATGTATTTGGATCTAATCTAACCATATCTAATAATTCATCTACACGTCGATGAATATCTTTGTCTTTCCACTTTTTCATTTGAGGAACTTGTGCGATATTTTCTTTAATCGTCATATGTGGAAATAATGCGATTTGTTGTAGTACATATCCAATATCCCAACGCATCTCATAAACTGGATAATCACTCACTGGCTTATCTTTAAAATAAATGTATCCTTCACTTAACGGTATTAATCGATTAATCATTTTTAAAGTAGTTGTTTTTCCACAACCTGAAGGTCCGATTAAAATAAAAAATTCTCCTTCATTAATCTTAAAACTCACATCATCAACTGCAACATTCGTTCCATAACGTTTTGTTACATTTTTAAACTCTATCATCTTGTCACCTTCATTTCCTTCACATCACTATAAAATTTATATTGCTTATTTTCTATTAAATCATGTTTATTGATAAATTCATACTTAATAGATTTAAATACTAATTATTTTTTAACAATAAAAAATAAAACAACTTAAAACATTTTTCTAGCTTCTAAGTTGTTTTATTAAGTCATATTTAATTTTTTGTTAGATATTCGTTTTATATGATTGGATTGTTTCAAGAAATTTAGGACAATAATGTTTTAACTTATAGCTTCCTACACCATCTATCGCAATCATTTCTTGTTTAGATTCTGGTTTACGTTTAGCAAACTCTTCCAATGTATAGTCAGAAAAAATACTCACAGGCGCAATATTCAACTTTTCACTTAATTGACGGCGAACTTCTACTAATTCACTATATAAAGCACGATCAACGCCTTCTATTGTATTAATGAAAACTTTTTCCTTACTTTTATGTTTAAATGGCGTCGTATACACTGTGACATCATTATTCAATAATTCTTTCACACTTTCATCACACGTTAGAATTTCATTATATTCATTTAAAAAGCCTTTAAACCGTAACTCATCAATTAAATGACTTAACTCTGAAGTAGTATAGTCTTTCATCAATCCATGTGTTGTAAGTTGATGATAATGATTGTATTTAATATAATCACTCAATTCTCCACGTAACACTTGAATAATAACATGATAGTTTTCTTGTTGACGCATGCGTGCGATACAACTAATAATCATTTTTGCTTCATTGGTCATGTCATAAGTTTTATTTTGTTGAATACAATTACTACATTGACCGCATTCCTCTAGACGCGCATTTGGTTCAAAATAATGTACAATTGTCGCTTCTAAGCACTTTTTCGTTTTAGTATACTGAATCATTTTAGTTAGTTTCTCGCCCATTTTATCTTTATAATCATCATCTGCTTGCGAAACAGTAATAAAATATTCATGTAATCCTTTATCTCTTTCACTAAATAATAAAATACATTCACTTTTTAAGCCATCTCGTCCTGCACGACCTGCTTCTTGATAGTATGATTCAAGGTCTCCAGGCATGTTGTAATGAATAACATAACGAACATTAGATTTATCAATACCCATTCCAAATGCATTTGTTGCGATAACAACTTTAATACGATCGTATACAAAGTCATTTTGAGCTTCTTCTCTTTCTTTATTTGTTAAACCTGCATGATAAATAGCAGAAGCAATATTTATAGATTCTAGAGATTCTTGTAATTCTTCTACTTGTTTACGTGTAGAACAATAAATAATACCTGCTTGATCTTTATGAGCTTTAGCATATTCAATAACAAATTTTTGTCTTTGATATGTTGAATTTACTTTAAAAATGAGATTACGTCTTTTGGTACTTGTTTTAATTCCATCTTCTTTTTGGATATTTAATTTTTCCATAATATCCTGTTGAACTTCGGCCGTGGCTGTAGCTGTAAGAGCTACAATCGTAAAATCTTGAGGTAGTGTAAACACTTTATTTATGACGCTTTGATAACTCGGTCTAAAATCATGTCCCCATTTTGAAATACAGTGAGCTTCATCAAATGCAATTAAGTGAATGTCAATTTGACTAAGCAAGTTTAAAAAATAGTTACTTTCAAAACGTTCAGGTGCCACATATAAAAATTGAATGTCACCAGTTATTAACTTATTTTCAATCTCAGATTGTTGCTTTTAGACTACTATTTAGATAGGCTGCTTCGATACCCATTGCTTTTAACTGATCCACTTGGTCTTTCATTAAAGAAATCAATGGGCTTATTACTATCGTTGTACCACCTAACATTAAACCAGGTACTTGATAACATATTGATTTACCACCACCTGTAGGCAAGACACCTAATACATTATGATGATTTAATATTTTAGAAATTATCTCTTTTTGACCTGGTCTAAACGTATCATAACCAAAATAATGTGACAAAGTTGCTTCCATACTTACATTCCCCTTATTGCTCTTTTATTTCTTCTAATTCACTCCATCTCGTGATGTCTACATCATATGATTGCTCTAGATGTTCTTTTTCTTCATTTAATTCTTTTATTTTAGCGTAATCAGTGCTCGCTTCTACCATTTCAGCATCAATCTGCTCTAGTCTATGTTCTGTCGTTTCAATACGTTCCATTAGAGCTTCATATTCACGTTTTTCTTTATAAGACAGTCCCGTTTTTTTACGAGCGTTTGATTTAGTTTTAGGTTGTTGAGCTTGTTTTTCAAGTGTATCCTGTCGATCTTTTTCTTTTTTATAGGCCTCATAATCTTCGAATGTTCCAATAATACGTTCTAATTGGCCACCGTGAATATACCAATATTCTTGTGCTACTTTATTTAAAAAATAACGATCATGACTTACAGTAACTACTGATCCTCCGAAGGTACTAATGTAGTCTTCTAAAATTGTTAATGTTTCAGTATCAAGATCATTGGTTGGCTCATCAAGTAACAGGACATTAGGTTGATGAACAAGCAATCTCAATAAATATAATCGTTTTTGCTCTCCACCTGATAATTTATAAATCTTTTTACCATGAGTAGCACTCGGAAATAGAAATCGCTCTAACAATTGAGTAACTGAAACTGAAGTGCCATCTTTTTCTTTTGCCACTTCACTTTCTTCTCTCAAATAGTCAATCATACGTATATCTCTATCCAAAGTTTCTTCTGTTTGTTTAAAATAGGCTATTTTTACAGTTTGCCCAACTTTTAATTCTCCAGAATAATCAGTATCATCTTGATTTAAAATATTTAACATTGTCGTCTTCCCTGCACCATTTGGTCCAACGATACCAATTCTTTGACCACTTTGAATAATTTCTGTTACATCTTTGAATAATATTTTATTTTGAATCTTTTTCGTTAAATGGTCTAACTCAAATACTTGTTTGCCTAATCTAGAATAAGCAAGATTGAGTTGACCTTTATCTTTTTGATGATGAGATTGAACTTCTGACTCCAAATCATTAAATCGATTAATTCGAGCTTGTTGTTTTGTCGTTCTTGCTTTTGCGCCTGTACGCATCCATGCAAGTTCTTGTTTATAAAGTGCCTTTTGTTTTTCTTGTTGTTTTTGTTCAATCACTTCATTTTCAGCTCTCATTGCAATGTAATCTTCATAGTTTCCTGGATAAGATTTAAGTTTTCCTCTATCTAATTCCACAATACGTGTAGCAATCTCATTTAAAAAATAGCGATCGTGTGTAACAAATAAAACTGTATGTGGATATTGCTTAACATAGTTAATTAACCAGTTAATTGATTCAAAGTCTAGATGGTTTGTAGGCTCATCTAGCAATAACAAATCAGGTTGTTCTATAAGTGTCTTAGCTAAGACAACACGTTTTTGTTGTCCACCTGATAATTCTTTAATTTTTTTAGTCGTATGATTAATACCTAATTTTGATAAAATAGTTTTAATTTCAGCATTGTAATCCCATGCATGGTGTTGATCCATAAGTTCTTGAGCTTCCATCATTTTTTTAAAATTCGCATCGTTTTGATGTTCTGTATATATAGTCACAGCTTCTTCATATGTTTTAATAATACGTAACGTATCTGTATCGGAACTTAGAACAGCTTGAAATACTGTCATATCACCATCTAAATTTTGCTTCTGTGAAGAATAACGAATGCGATACTGATTAGGATGAGTTATATCGGCTGAAAAATCTTCATCTAAACCACCAATGACTTTTAATAAAGTACTTTTACCAGTACCATTTATACCTACAAGTCCAATTTTTTCATGTTCAGAAATAGAGAGATTTAAGTCATCAAAAATAACTTTATCCGCATATGATTTATTTAGTTGTTCTATTTTATACGCTTCCATATTTTTACTTCCTTTTTAATATCGAAATTTCAATATATTTCTGATAAGCTTAATTCAGTTCTATATATTATACACCTTTTTAATGCTAAATGATATAAGGAGAAAATAGATATGATAGACTTTTTCGAAAATTTACCGCCTTATCTTCAAGCGCTTATTGCCGGTATTATCACTTGGTTATTAACCGCTTTAGGTGCTGCATCAGTCTTTATTTTCAAGACTGTAAACAAAAAAATCCTAACTTCTATGCAAGGTTTTGCCGCTGGAATTATGATTGCTGCAAGTTTTTGGTCTTTATTACAACCTTCCATTGATTATGGTACAAATGGTCATTTACCTGCTTGGTTACCTGCTGCGATTGGTTTTATTCTAGGTGGTGTGTTTATTAGAGGACTTGATGCAGTCATTCCACATATACACCAAAAAATCGGTGATAAAAGTCAATATCGAGAGGGCGTTAAAACTTCTTTAAGTAAAAATGCTTTACTAGTATTAGCTATCACTTTACACAATATTCCTGAAGGTTTATCAATCGGCGTAGCATTTGGTGGAATTGCAACTGGAAATGGACAAGCTACCTTTTTTGGAGCCCTTGGTTTAGCAATTGGTATTGGTATTCAGAATATTCCAGAAGGAGCTGCTTTATCCATGCCGATTAGAGCCGCTGGTGCAACACGTTTTAAAGCATTTAATTATGGTCAAGCATCAGCCATAGTAGAACCTATTTTTGCAACTATAGGTGCCATTGCAATTATTTTTATCACTCCAGTACTACCCTATGCATTAGCTTTTGCAGCAGGAGCAATGATTTTTGTAGTTGTAGAAGAGCTTATCTCTGATTCTCAATCGAGTAATAATACAGATTTAGCTACATTAAGCTTAATGCTTGGTTTTGTGATAATGATGATATTAGACGTATCATTAGGATAATTAAATTAACGAATAAGCCTGAGACATATTAAATGGTCTTAGGCTTTTTTAATATATTGACAGTCAATTCTAGTCCCGGGACCCCAACAAAAAACTTTCAATAAGAAAGTCTACGTCCAACGTAATTTAGGAATGTGTTGTCGCAGTATAACGACGAATTCAAAATGAATTCTGTCCCACTCTCATTTTTTGTTGATTTTTAATGCAACGATAAAAAACCCGTAGATAAAACTTATCTACGGGCGTTTAATATAGAATGTTTATTTTATACACTCTCTAATATTGAATTATTTTTGATTTCCATGAGGACCTATTTTGTAGTCATATTTTGATGGATTAATTTTTTTAAAATCTGGATTATTGT
>OCPN01000438.1_pt1 | contig 11996 bp, 7 predicted proteins | sample 1476971 | NCBI WGS metagenome assembly OCPN01 (sample SAMEA2580251, study PRJEB22360) | human gut metagenome | biome: human gut; feature: human-associated habitat; material: faeces | place: Denmark | collected 2008/2010
CTGACGAGGCGCCGGGCGGGTACCGCGGGCAATATGCACCACGTCGCCGCTGGTACCGGCAGCGAACACGCGCTCCGCCAAGCCCAGCTTCACCTTCGCATCCTCAACCTGACGCTGCAGCGCCGCAATCTGCTCCTGCTGCTCCTCCACGAGGGACTCCAGCTCAATAATGCGGCGAATACCCTCCAGGGAGACGCCCTCCTGCGAGAGCTGCTGAATCTGCTGCAGACGGTTCACGTCACGCTGCGAATAGCGGCGCGCCTTACCGGGCGCACGCGAAGGCTGGACCAGGCCGATGCGGTCGTACTGGCGCAGGGTCTGCGGGTGCATGCCCGCCAGCTCAGCCGCCACAGAAATCACGAAAACCGGCAGGTCCACGCTGTGCAACGGCTTGCCGCTACGGGACTTAGATGATGATTCTCGAGATGCCATGGTTTACTTCGCCTTCTTCAACAGATCCTTACGCGGGTTCTCCTGCGGTGCCAGTTTTACGAACTTATCGAATGCTTCCTGTGCCTCTGCGCTCAGCTCGGTGGGCAGTACAATTTCGGGGATGACCAGCAGGTCGCCGTCGCCGCCCTTAGCCTTGAAGCCGCGGCCCTTAGCGCGCAGGCGGCGGCCGACCTGGCCGGGTGCCAGGCGCAGCTTCACGGTGGATGCGTCGGGCAGGGGCACCTCAATCACTGCGCCGTCGACAGCCTCGGCGAGGGTGACGGGCGCACGCATAATCAGGTTGTTGCCTTCGCGGGAGTACACGGAGTCGTCGGAGACGCGCACGGTGACCTTCAGGTCGCCGCCATGCAGACCCTTGCCGCGCAGTCGCACCTTCTGGCCGTCCTTAATGCCTGCAGGGATGCGTGCCTCGGTGTGGGAGCCGTCCGGCAGGAACACGGTCACGGTCGCGCCGGTGTATGCCTGGGCGAGGCTGATGCGGGTGCTGGTGGTACTCTCTTCGGGGGCTGCGTGCTGTGCGCCGCCGAAACCGCCACCGCCCATGCCGCCGAAGTCGGCGCTGGTGAAGCCTGCGGAGCGTCGGGAGCCGCCTGCGCTACCGCCGAAGAGGCCGCCGAGCAGGTCGTCAATGTTGATGCCTGCGCCGCCGTTGCTGAAGCCGCCGAATGCGTCCGCGCCGGGGTAGCCGGTGTAGCTGCCACCGCCGAAGCCGCCGCCGCCGAATCCGCCCCTGCCAGATGCGCCGTAGCGGCGGATCTGGTCGTACTCTTCGCGCTGCTTCTTATCGGAGAGCACGTCGTATGCTTCCGAGATTTCCTTGAACTTCTTCTCTGCTGCGGCATCGCCGGGGTTCAGGTCCGGATGGTATTTGCGGGAGAGCTTGCGGTACGCCTTCTTGATGTCGCTTTCGCTTGCGTCTTCGCTGACACCCAGTGCCTTATAAAAGTCGTCGGTTAGCCAGTTTTCACTTGCCATGTTGTGTTTCTCCTTCTGCGGTGATGCGCCGCCCTCCTCGGTTACGGGACGGCTTGCAGGGGCACCGCGTGCTTGTCTTAATACTCTATATAAAAGTTTAGTCTACTTGACTCAATTTTGAAAGGGCTGAGCCCAAAAATTAGCGCCCCTACAAGCCTCTTGACCGCCGCCACAGCTCACCAAAACCCGCGCCAACACACCGGGTAAAGCAGCCCCGGCAGAACAGCCCGTGCAAATAGCTCAGGCAAACAACAGGGCGGGCACTCCCCCACCAGGGAGAGCACCCGCCCGTCGTTAGTTATTCAGCCATTGCTGAGCCGACCACCTTACGGTGCGACAGCCACAGCCACCTGAGCGGTACGAACCACACGGTCGTTCACGCGGTAGCCGTAACGCAGAACCATGGAGACATGATCCTCAGCCACCTCGTCGGTGGGCTGCTGCAGTACAGCTTCGTGAATATTCGGGTCGAAGGCGTCGCCTACTTCACCGAAACGCTCCACACCCTGCTTGCTGAGAAGCTCTTCGAGCTTCGCAGCGATGGAGGCGAAGGGGCCGTCCTGCAGGTCGCCGTGCTTGCGTGCGGCGTCGATATCGTCGAGCACCGGCAGCAGTGCGGTCACCAGTTCACTGGTTACGAAGCCTCGCAGCTGCTCCTTTTCGCGAGCGGTGCGGTTCTTGAAGTTAGTGAACTCGGCCTGCAGGCGAAGCAGGGAGTCCAGGCGCTCCGCGGCGAGTGCCGCGTCAGCAGATTCTGCTTCTACGGCGTCCTGGAGCTCAGCCTCGACGGCTTCCGCAGCTTCCTCGGGGCTTTCGACCGATTCAGCTTCGGGGTGGCCTTCCGCTGCGGGGGCGTTGAATGCCTCCTCCAGCGGGTCGGGGGTGACGTTTTCCTGCTCAGCCATGATTACTTCTTCTCGTCTTCGTCGATAACCTCGGCGTCGACAACGTCCTCATCAGCGGCGGGCTTGGACTCGGATGCCTCAGCCTGTGCTGCTGCGTAGAGTGCCTCGCCCAGCTTGGATCGGGATGCCTGCAGCTTCTCGAATGCGGACTTCACTGCTGCGTCGTCGTCGCCCTCGAGTGCCTTCTTCAGCTCGTCGACATCGCCCTGAACCTCGGTCTTGACGTTCTCGGGCAGCTTGTCGCCGTTCTCCTTCAGGAGCTTCTCAGTGGTGTATGCGACGGACTCGGCTTCGTTGCGGGTGTCAGCAGCCTCGCGGCGTGCCTTGTCCTGCTCAGCGTGTGCCTCTGCATCCTTGACCATGCGGTCGATGTCGTCCTTGGAGAGGGAGGTACCGCCGGTGATGGTCATGGACTGCTCAACACCGGTGCCCTTGTCCTTTGCGGAGACGTGGACGATGCCGTTTGCGTCGATGTCGAAGGTGACCTCAATCTGGGGCACGCCACGGGGTGCGGGGGCGATACCGGTCAGCTCGAAGGTACCCAGGTTCTTGTTGTCGCGAGTGAACTCACGCTCACCCTGGAAGACCTGAATGGTCACGGAGGGCTGGTTGTCCTCTGCGGTGGTGAAGGTCTCGGAACGCTTGGTCGGGATTGCGGTGTTGCGCTCGATCAGCTTGGTCATCACGCCGCCCTTGGTCTCGATACCGAGGGAGAGGGGGGTGACGTCGATCAGCAGAACGTCCTTACGGTCGCCCTTCAGAACGCCTGCCTGCAGCGCTGCACCCATTGCCACGACCTCGTCGGGGTTCACGCCCTTGTTGGGCTCGCGACCGGTGAGCTCCTTGACGAGCTCAGCGACGGCGGGCATACGGGTGGAGCCACCGACCAGAACAACCTCGGAAATCTCGGAGATGGACACGCCAGCTTCCTTGATTACGTCGAGTACGGGCTTCTTGGTGCGCTCGAGCAGGTCGCGGGTCAGTTCCTCGAACTTTGCGCGGGTCAGCTTCTCATCCAGGTGGATGGGGCCCTCGGGGGTGACGGACAGGTACTGCAGGGAGATGTTGGTGCTGGTTGCGCTGGACAGTTCCTTCTTAGCCTGCTCAGCTGCTTCCTGCAGACGCTGCAGCGCGATCTTGTCCTTGGACAGGTCTGCGCCGGTGTTTGCCTTCACCTGTGCGAGCAGCCACTCGACTACGCGCTGGTCCCAGTCGTCGCCACCGAGGCGGTTGTCACCGCTGGTTGCGCGAACCTGGATGGTGGAGAAGCCGTCGTCGTCCTTGCCAACTTCCAGCAGGGAGACGTCGAAGGTACCGCCACCGAGGTCGAAGACCAGGATGAGCTCGTCTTCCTTGCCCTTGTCCAGGCCGTATGCGAGTGCTGCGGCGGTGGGCTCGTTGACGATACGCAGGACGTTCAGGCCTGCAATCTCGCCGGCTTCCTTGGTTGCCTGACGCTCAGCGTCGTTGAAGTATGCCGGGACGGTGATGACAGCGTCGGTGACGGTGTCGTTCAGGAATGCCTCTGCGTCGCCCTTCAGCTTCATGAGGATACGAGCGGAGATTTCCTGCGGGGTGTACTTCTTGCCGTCAATCTCGGTGGTCCAGTCGGTGCCCATGTGGCGCTTGACGGAGGAGATGGTGCGGTCGACGTTGGTCACTGCCTGACGCTTTGCAACGCTACCGACCAGAACCTCGCCGTCCTTGGAGAATGCGACGACAGAGGGGGTGGTGCGGGTGCCTTCTGCGTTGGCGATAACTACGGGGTCGCCGCCTTCGAGAACCGAAACGACAGAGTTGGTGGTACCGAGGTCAATGCCTACTGCACGTGCCATATTTATTCACTCCTTGTGATCAGTGCCCCGCTTCTTCTAATGCGAGGCGGGTTAGTTTGAAAGTTTTGGAGGCGGCCGGTGCTGCGCGTTCCGCCCCGTGTGGGGTGGTCTGCACGGCTCCTTGAGCCTCATGTACTCAAGTATGCACCCTCTCAAAGGGCGTGTCAATAGGGTTGAGCGAACTTTACTCAACTTTTTTTCGCGGAGGGGGGTTAGGGGCGGATTTTTGGGGGTTCTGCCGGGGTGTTTTTGCAGGTGATTTTGAGGCGGCGGCGAGGCGCGAATGGGCGGTTTTGCCGCGGAATTCCGGGGTTTTTGGGCAGGCTGCGGGCGCGGCGCGGCGATTCAGCGCACGGCGGACACTGCCGGGCGGTCGGGGCGAAAAAATTTTTTAAAAAGGGCTGAAAAATCGAAAAATTGGGGTCCCAGAGGTGCCGAAAAGTGGCGCAGGGACACCGTATATAGGGTGTGCGAAGGTGATTTTAGGGTCTGGAAACTAGGCATCTGGCAGCGTTGCTAGAGGTGCACTTCGTGCGGGTGCCTCAACTACAAGCGCCTACAGTGAGACATCACAGTGAGACATCAGAGAATCACCCCTCTTATATATGGAGTACCTGCCTGCAAGCTCCATTGCTGCAAGCTCCATTGCTCACTAGATGGAGGTATCTCCGCTTGTCCGACCCGTAATTCTCTAACCTTCACCTGTGGCTTGAGGGTACCCGCCTGCCGTATGCTGGTTACGACCATATCCTCTCAAAGTAGATAGGAGAACAGACACATGCATATCGATGCCACCGGAGCTTGGCTAATACTCGGTGTATGCACCCTCTTGGTGATTTTATTTTTAGCCTTCGAAGAGTCCAGCCCCTTGAAAAAGGAGAATTCTCTTTTCCAAGCCAGAGTTTGGGCCACCGCTATCTGGGGAGGAGCATTAGCCTTTTTCCTTCCTATCGCACTCGATTTAGGCTTTGGTCCAAACGATGATGGTCGAGTTCTCCGTCAGCTTCTCTTGTACACAACAGGTGGTGTCCTAGGCGTTATTACTCTTAATGAGACACGACGTAAAAATGATTTAGAACGATCTAAATTTGATAAGCAAAATGATCAATTTACCGAGCAGCTGAATGCCCAGAAAGAAAATCTTAAAACCCAACTAGAAGCACAACTAGAATCTCAAAAAGAACAGATTAAATCACAAAATGAAAAGGATATACGTGACCATATTCGTCAGGTACACGCAGAACGCCGTAGCCGCTACACCAAAGCAATTGAACAACTCGCTGACGATAAAGGGTCAATTCGCCTAGGCGGCGTCTACTCTCTTGTTGGCCTTGTAGATGAATGGCTCGGGGACGAAAATATTAGCAGTGAAGACCAAAAGAAAGAAGGTCAAGTCATCATAAATAATCTTTGTGCATATATTCGTTCCCCTTTCCCCTTGGCAAAAGAATGGAAAATTTTTAAAACCAACAAAATACCTAAAAATTATAAAGGTAACTTCATTTCCAACCAGGCCAAATTTCACGAAGAACAGGATGTTCGAAAAACCATTCTAAATGAAATAGAGAATAAACTCAGAAACGAACACGCAGGACTCCAGGCCGACACAAATAAAGATGATAGAGGTCCTTGGTCTGACTTTAAGTATGATTTTCGTGGGGCAACATTCTTCTATTCTGTAAATTTCATGAACTGCCATTTTGGAAAATGGACAAGTTTCGCTAATTCAAAATTTATTGATTCTGCATCCTTCCACGAATCAACATTTACCAACTGGGCTGGATTCTATAACATAAGATTTGAAAGTTCTGCATATTTCTGGGGGACCTCCTTCATTGGTTCAACCGTTTTTTCAGGCTCCTCTTTTGCGCAATATGCAGATTTTTCAGGATCCTCCTTCAAAAATATACAGGGAGCAACAGACTCTGCAGATTTCACAGAAGTAAAATTTAAATCCGCAAACTTCAGTAGCGCGTTGTTCCAAAAAAGTGTTTGCTTTCGTAAAGCATCTTTTAAAGATTTTGCACTATTTTATCGTACACGCTTTGTTCAGCAGGCAACTTTTAATGGAGCCACTTTTAATAAAAGTTTAAGTTTTGAGGGAAGCACGTTCAATAACACACCCCCAACGTTTTCTGGATACATAGAGGAGTTTGAGTATATTTCAAGATTCTCCAATAAAGTAAATCCTGATAAATATAATTTCAATGTGTCACCTGGAAGTATCCATTCTATCGAACTTGGAACAGCTGAGCTTGATGGCAAGAAGTTCATGATTCCCATGGGAAGTCTTCTATTCAGCCCACATTCGTGGGATAACAAAACACAAAAATATACCCACACAAGTGACCCAGCAAAGCCAATAGAAGAGTCTGATAGCCAGGGAGAAACCCCCTCTAAGTAAGGATCATTAGAAGAAGCCCCGTCTGCACCTCTCGTGCAGGCGGGGTTTCTTCTTTTGCCCAGCTCGAGCGCACAAGGGTGGGGCTCTCCCCTATGCTGGATATAAGCCAGCACCGGAGCAGGAAGGGCACACCGCCATGAACCTCAACAAACTCTTAACTGCGCTACGGCAACACAAAAACACCCCGGCACGCAACCAGCAAGCGGAGCGGCACGAACGCTACACGCACGCCCTCGAACAATTCCTCGACGGGCAGCCCGCCACACGCCTCGGCGGGGCATACGCCCTCGTGAACCTCGCAGACAGATGGCTCACCGACACCTCCCTCCCAGAGCAGGTGCGCCTCGAAGAAGCCCAGACCATTATCGACGCGCTGACCGAATGCATCCGCACGCCCTACCCCCTCGCTCAGAAACGGCAGGTCTTAGAAGCAGGCGAAGCCCCCGAAGGGTACGAAGGCGACTTCGCGCGCGATCAGGTGGCGCTACGCGAAGAGCAGCTGGTGCGCCGTACTGTCTTCATGGAATTCAGCCGCCGCCTCGCCGCGGTTGCCGAAAGCAGCAAGGCAGGCAATAAGAAGAACCAGCACACGGTGCCGCCAATATCACCAACATGGGCTGACCTACGCTTCGACTTTGGCGGCGCACCCATCTTCTACCCGCTACAGCAGCTGCACTTTCAGAACGCCGATTTCGCCTCCGCAACCTTCTACGGCCCGGCGGATTTCTTCGGCGCAATCTTCCACGGTGACACCAGCTTTTCGGCAGCGCAGTTCACGGCTGACGCATCCTTCCACGGCGCGAACTTCAACGACTGGGTGGGCTTCAGCGCCGCGCACTTCGCGGGCACGGCAGAGTTCAGCGGGGCACGCTTTGCAGACGCGGCAAGCTTCGCAACCGTAACCTTCACCGGCGAAGCTGACTTCTCAGACGCGGTCTTCTCGGCTGCGGCTGACTTCGCGGTAGCATCCTTCGAGTCCGACGCCAACTTTTCACGCTTGAACACCGCGGGCATAGCCAGCTTCGCGGCGGTCACCTTCGACGGAAAGGCAGTATTCACCGCCTCCACGTTCCACGATGAAGCGCACTTCGCCGCGTCGGTCTTCAACCGTCCGGCGGTGTTCTCCAAGTCGCTGTTCGGCGGGGTCGCGCGCTTTGCCGGTATAGCCACCAAGCAGTCCGCAATGTTCAGCAACGTACGCTTTGCGAGCGCGGCGGACTTTAGCGGGGCGTCCTTCACGCAGTACGAGGATTTTGGTGGGGCGCGGTTCGACGGCGACGCCACGTTCAGCCGGTCGTCATTTATTGCGCTGCCGAGAACCAGCTATGAGATGGATTTCCCGCAGTACGCGAACTTCGGTAACGCGACCTTCGCGCAGGATGCCGACTTTAGTAAGGCGACGTTCACGGCGCATGTCGGTTTCTACAAGGCGACGTTCGCGCGGGAGGTGAGCTTCAACGGGGCGAGCTTTGAGGGCGCCTACTTCGCGGATGCGACGTTCAGTCAGGACGCAGACTTTACCTGCTCGACGTTCAACCATAGTGCGAGCTTCGACCATGCAACCTTCAACGCTAATGCGGAATTCCACGAGGCTTCTTTTAGAGGGCACGCGGACTTCCGCGATGCTGCGTTTGCGGCGGATGTTCGGTTTAGTGGCGCAGCCTTTGGCGGAAATGCGGGGTTCTGCGGGGCGTCTTTCGGCGGTAATGCGAGCTTCTTCAGAACGGATTTTGCGGGGACTACAGAGTTCCGTGAGGCTGTCTTTGAGGGGTATGCCGGGTTCAGCACGGCGGCTTTCAGCGCTGATGCCAACTTCAGCGGAGTTGCGTTTGAGCAGCTCTCTTGGTTCGCTGATGCGACCTTCGAAGCAGGTGCGGAGTTTGCCGGGGCAACCTTTATGGGCGTTGCAGATTTCTGCGATGCGTCTTTTGTGAAGAGCCCGCCGCTCTTTGCCGCGAAGAATGTTGAGTCGGGTGAAGTGTACCGGGCGCTATTCGCTACTCTGCCTACTGGTTCGGATTCTGCCGGTCAGGAGGCGCATAACTTCACGGTATATGAGGGCAGCCAGCCTATTCCGCTGGGCACGGCGGAGCTTCTTAATAGAACGTTCGTTCTCCCTCTCGGCGCTGTGCTGTACGACCCAGGCTCCTGGGACGAAGAACAGCAGGAGTACACCCGCGTTAGTGAGCCTGCACAGTAAAACCTAGCTCTCCCCCGCCGTCGGGGAAGCTCCCACAAACCCCGCCCGCGCATCCAGCGTTGGCGGGGCTCTTGCTTTTGACCAGCAACTGCCCAAGCCCAGCAGCTTTACCTTATGCTGAGTATGACCCGCCCCTTTCAACGATGACAGGAGAACCACATGCATCTCTCCCCCAGCACCGCGTGGGCTTGGCTGATAGCTTGCGCAGTCGTTATTCTGCTTTTCCCATTCGCCGCGCAGTTCGGCAATCTCAAGGGGAAGCTGTCTAGCTTCCGCACCTGGGTTTGGGCTATCGCGCTCTTGGGCATTGTCGCGGCGGGTTTTATGCCTTTCGCCTTTGACCCTGGCATCGCCAATTTTGAGGTTCAGCCGTTCATTTTCTTCATCACCGGCACCCTGCTGGGCGTTCTCTTTCTTGGGGAGTTCCACCGCATGAACGCCCAGAAAAAGCTGGAACATCCCCAGCGAGTACATGCCAAGCGCCATACCCGTTACAGCAAGGCAGTTGAGCATCTGGCGTATCCGAACCCGGCAGTCCGTGCGAGCGCCATCAGCACGCTTGCGGGTCTGGTTGATGAGTGGCTCGCTGACGAGCAGCTCAGCGTTGAGGCGCGGCAGAAGGAGGGGCAGGTCATCGTCAATGCCCTCTGTGCTTATGTGCGTTCGCCGTTCGCGCGGGCGTTCAAGGCTGAAGCTTTTGAACCTGATACGCCGCCCGCTAACTATGCGGGTGATTTTGCTACGGATCTGGCGGCTTTCCGTGGTGAGCAGGATGTTCGCCGCAGCGTCTTCGTTGAGATGAGCAAGCGCAGCAGCACCCTTGCTGAAAACGAGAAGGGCGAGGTGGCTGTCGGCGCGTGGAGCGGCTTTGAGTTCGATTTCAGCCGGGCGGTCGTCTTCTACCCTCTCGACAATCTGACTATTGAGAACGCCGACTTCTCTGCGGCGAAGTTCTGCAATGGTTCAGATTTCAGCGGGGCAGCTTTTGTGGGAACCGTGGATTTCAGTCGCGCAACCTTCGGAAAAATCACGGGATTCGGTGACGCGACCTTTACTGGCGACGCAAATTTCAGCCGGGCGACCTTCACTCATAACGCTGACTTCGGCGGAGCATCCTTCGTTCAGAATGCGTATTTCGACAGGGTGAAGTTCATGCAGAACGCGCATTTTAGCGGGGTGGAATTCGCTCAGGAGGCGAACTTCACCGGGGCGGCTTTTATCCAGAACGCTAGTTTTGGCGGGGTAAATTTTGCCCGGAACGCAGACTTCAGCTGGGCTGTGTTCGCTCAAAACGCGCACTTCATCGGGGCTGTTTTCGGTCAGGTCGCAGACTTTAGCGGAGCGACTTTTACCCAAAACGCCCGCTTCAGTGAGACGGCTTTCGCGCAGGTCGCACGCTTCAAATGGACGACTTTCACGCAAACCGCGGACTTTAGCGAGGCAGCTTTTGACCAAGGCGCTGATTTCACTGAGGCTACTTTTGAGGCAGGCGCAGAGTTCTATGGCGCGTCCTTTGTACAGACTGCAGATTTCTGCGATGTGTCTTTCGTGAAGAGCCCGCCGCTCTTTGTGGCGAAGAATGTTGAGTCGGGTGAGGTGTACCGGGCTCGGTTCGCTGCGTTGTCTGCTGGTTCGGAGTCTGCGGGGCAGGAGGCGCATAACTTCGCGGTGTACGAGGATAGCCAGCCTATTCTGCTGGGTACAGCCGGGTTGAGCGGCGTGGGCTACCGTATCCCAGTTGGGGCGGTGCTCTTCGATCCGACTTCTTGGGATGAACGGCAGAAGGAATACACGCGCATGAGTGAGCCCGCGCAGTGATATCCCGAAGGCCCCGCCACATTGAATGTGTGGCGGGGTCTTTGCGTATGACCGCTAGAAGCACAGGCTAGACAGTTTTGCACTATGCTGAAGAGTGACCGTTCCTCTCAAAGTAGCTAGGAGAGATTTCCAGTGCTATCAAAAATTCCTTTAAGAAAAACACTCAGCAACTTTCTACAGATTCCTATCATAAATAAAACAATAGATAAAATTAACAACCCTAGAATAATATTTCCATCCATTTCCGCAATCCTCCCTTTTTTAACATGGATCATACTATCCTCTCCAGAAATCCTATTCAATGAAAAAAATTTCTTTAGGTGCATCCAATTTCTATTCCTTGCAATTTTTCCAATCCTCATAATAACAAGCAAACCATCAATTCAATTGGACAACAAAAAGAATCCAGAAGATATTCCAAACCATAAATCAAACAACTTCCTCATAGAGCAATTCAAAACCGTCCTATCACTATCGCCTATAGCGCTAATCATAACCTTCATGCTCACCCTTTACTATTACAACTGGGTGACTCAAGGAAACATTAATTTAGCGTTTAGGATAACCTCTCTTCAGCTTACACAGGATAGGTATCAACTAATATCTTCAACCGTCATCTCACTATTCATAATATATTTAATACTCATCCCAAGTAAAACATTAGATATTACAGCATTAAATATGGATACCACATCAGATTCGAAAGGCCCTCAAAAAAACCTAGATTTAGATGTATACATTAGAGCAACCTGGCATATCGCAATATTTACCCTCTTTGCAGGATTTCCAGCGTGGGCAATATATAGCCTGATGGCCCCCCAGAGTTACATTGACGACCTAGCATTATTTGTATTTTTTGCATTCGTTTTTGGTCAAATAAAATTGCTAAGCTCATCTCCACTAGAGACAATCGACGCTCTTAAATCAATCGCTAAATCCGCACCAAAATTTAAAGGACTAAAGTCAATACTATTCACCCTCTTGGTCGTATTAATATTACTTAAATTTCCAACATCATCATTAGTTATAAATGCCGGGAAGGGCGTAGTGGATATTGGCTCCACATCAAATAACCCAATGCATGCATACTCTTGTATATTTACCCTGCAAAACCCCCAATCAGAATCCATATCCTTCGGAATAGTCGTCGAATCCAAAGATAAATATCTACACATTTTTACACCAACTTACAACCAGGAGAAAAATAGCTATACACAATTTGATTTTATTGGCAATACATTTCCACTAAATCCGACAGAAAGTTACATATCAATAAAAGAAGATTACAGAATTGAACAGTACAACGAGTCAATACATGAATATAACAGCAATACTGGGAAATGTAAGCATAAATAATTAAAGATTATTTTCATAATTACAAGCCCCGCCGAACCACATCGGCGGGG
>OCPN01000440.1_pt1 | contig 11946 bp, 10 predicted proteins | sample 1476971 | NCBI WGS metagenome assembly OCPN01 (sample SAMEA2580251, study PRJEB22360) | human gut metagenome | biome: human gut; feature: human-associated habitat; material: faeces | place: Denmark | collected 2008/2010
GCCCGTCGACTTCACCCACTTGTCGGCGGGCGGGGCTTTTTCGCACCCTCTTTTCGTGCTCTTTTGTCATGCTCTCGGAGGCGCGTATTTTCGTTCATGGAATGTATCAACGGTGATGAAAATGAGTAAATGACGAACGAAGACGCACCATAGCGTTCAATACGGTAGGGTTGAAGAGTCTTGTCACGAAAGACAGTGTGATGCCGCCGGTAGATGCCGATTCAGCCGGTAGGTGTTGCATCCACACACCATACGAGAGGATCTCAATGTCGGAGAACACTCCCAACAACCCGTCGCAGGGTGCAGCCGGCGGCTACGGCTACGACGCCGGCGCACACCCCGCGCAGGATGCTTCGCTTCCGGGTCAGGCTGCTCAGCCGGGTAATGCAGCTCAGGTTGCTCAGCCGAGCCAGCCTGTGCAGTCGAGCCAGCAGGGGAATGCTGCTCAGTCTGCCGCACCGGTAGTACCGCAACAGCCCGTTCAGCCTCAGCAGGCGCCTCAGCCCGCTCAGGTAAACGCTAATGCACAGCCGAATGCTGAGGCTCAAGCAACCCCCGCGCAGCCCGGCCAGCCTGCCGCCGCATCCCAGCCCGGTGCCGCTCAGCCCGGTGTTGCCCCTCAGCCCGGTCAGCCCGGCCAGGCAACCTATGCGCCGAGCGCACCGCATCCGGCAGTGAAGGCGCTGGGTGCTACCTGGAACGCGTTCCTGGACGTTTTCTCCAGCAACCCGGCAACCGCGCACGCTCGTATCTCTTCCGCAGGTGCGTGGGGTTGGATTGTTCCCACGACTCTGCAGGCGCTGGCGGGCGCGTTCTTCTTCAGCCGGCTGGTAATTCTGGCGGCGGTTGTCATGATGTCCATGTTGGGATACATGTTTGGTGGCCGAAGTGGTGCCGCCTACGGTGGTGCCTACGCCGCACAGGCTGTACCGACCGGACGCATGATTCTGGCGTACGTGCTGATGGCTCTCGCCATCTTTGGTGTGCAGGTTCTGCGCGGTGTGCAGCTGCAACTGACCGCGCGTATCGGCAAGGCGCCGGCGTCCTTCACCGCGAGCATGCACGCGGTATCGGTGTCTTCGCTGGCGCTGATTCCTTCGTTCCTGGTGCTGAACCTGCTCGTGTTCTTCATGACTCTCAGCCGTAGCGGTGACGGTGCGTCCTTCCTGACCATGCTCATGGTCCTGGTGCTTGCTTTCGCCGTGTTCTCGGGCGAGGCGCTCACCTACCTGGGTCTGAACCGTCTGGGCCGCTTCGCGAAGTCCCCGATTATCATGCATGCGGCGTTGAGCACTGCTTGGGTTTTTGCCTCCATGATTGTTTACTACGTGGCTATTCGCCTGATGGGAGCCTAGTATGCACGCGATGACTCACGCCCCGAGCGCGCCGACTCGTCAGCGCTGGATGTTCCTGGCGGTTCTGCTGACCATTGCCGCCCTGATTCTGAGCGCCTGCGGTGCGAAGATTGAGACCCAGCTTGGCCTTGAGAGCGCTGAGAAGGGTACCCGCACCATGCTGGTTTCCTTTAACCTCAAGGACAACAAGGACAAGATTAGGGGTGGTTCGGAGGCTCTGGATGCGTCCGTGCGTAAGCACCTGCCCGAGGGCCTGGAATACGGTGGTATTCAGTCTGAGGGTGACAAGGCACGTGCGACCTTCACCATTCCCTTCTCCTCTGTGGATGAGTACCGTAACAAGGTTGCTTCTATCCTGAAGGCTGCTGGTTCCAAGACCGAGCCTACCGTCACTATTCTCAATACCGAGCAGGGCCTGGTGCAGGGTATCCAGGTGAAGGAAAACTTCAGCTCGAAGGAGCTGCTGGATTGGGTCCCCGAAGCTCTTGTTGTTGATGGCGTGATTGAATCCTCCAACAAGAACAGTGTGTTCAACAGCAGCGGCAGCGAAACCACTGTGAAGTTTGGCGAGAAGGAAGTAAAGAATTCCGGCGGTTCCACTATCTCTGCGAAGGACGTGCAGGACCGTGGATTCAAGGCGATGGTTCTTGAGCTTCAGGAAAAGGACGGTGGCTACTCTGCTACTGCCTCCTTCGTAGCGAAGGACATCATGAACTCGGAGACCGCTGCTGCGATCGACGCCTACCTGAACCAGGTCAAGCCTGAAGGCTCCGAGCTGAAGAAGGGTCTGGAGTCTTCCCAGGCAACCTACATGGCTCCATCTGCTTCTACCAGTGCGGCGAAGGAAGAAGTGGGTCGTACCCTGACCTTCAGCGCATCCTCCCTGGACGACCTGAACACTAAGCTGAAGAAGCTGCTGGGTGCAGGTACCACCGATTTGAGCTACACCCGAGAGGTCAAGGAAGAGTCGAAGACCTTCTATGTGCGTAAGACCATGAAGGGCGTGCTGGACTGCTCGCTGCTGTGTTCTCCGGAAGGCAACGGCCTGGAAGTCATCCTGAAGGACAGCTCCGGCCACAGCTATCAGGTTGATAACACCGGCAACTCTGGCTCTTCCTCTTCGAAGAGCGTCCTTCACCTGAGCCGTTACCTTTCGCAGCAGGTGGCTATGAAGGGCATGAAGGTGGCTACTTCCCTGGGCCTGGACGGTTCCATGGAGGCACGTTTCCTCTACTCCTTCCCGAGCTCTGACGTAGCTGGTGCAGAAGAGGCTCTGAAGAATGCTTTTGCTGGTGGTAGCAATGACGAGACTGAGGTCCGCCAGGACGGCGACGCCACCATCGTGAGCGTGAAGGTTCGCGGTAAAGACGAAGCTGAGTTCAACCAGCGACTGAATGAATACCTGCCCGAATCGAAGGTGACCGTCACCCGCTCCGGTGGCTACCACCCCTTCGGCAGTGACTACACTCTGAAGCCGGATATTAAGCTTGTTCAGAAGCTGGGTAACTACTACCGTGTTCCTTACGAACTCACTTTCAAGGCACCGACCTTCTCCTCGCTGGACCAGCAGAAGGTGAACACCCTCAACTATGATTTGGCGCGTGCCGGTGTGCAGTTCACCGTCAATGGTGGCGAGCTGAGCGTCAAGAGTGAGAACGGTGTGTTTAGCGGTAACGCGTTGACTATTCCGGTGTCCGGTCTGAGCATGACTGACGTAATCGTGGATGCGGTTATTGTGGGTCTGCTACTGCTCATCCTGATTCTGCTCTTCCTGTTCCGCAAGAAGATTGCGGCGGCTCGTGCGAAGGGCCGTGAGCGTCGTGCCGCTTCGGCTGCGGCACTGGGCGCGGCGGCGGGTGTTGCGACCGGTTACGGCGCAACCCAGGCTGACGCGCAGAACGGCTACCAGGCACAGGGCGGCTACGCTGCTCAGAATGGCTATGCCGCTCAGCCCGGTTACCAGGCACAGGGGGGCTACCCGGCGCAGAACACCGCCTACGCCGCGGGTGATGATTCGCCGACTCAGGTGTTCACCCCGCAACACGGCCTGAACTACGGCGAGAACGAACCGACCAAGGCAATGCCCGCGTACATCCCTCCGACTGAGCAGCCTGCACAGCCCACTCAGTCGGTTCAGTCCGGTCAGACCGTTCAGCACCCTGTACAGCCGAACCAGCCCGTACAGCCGAACCAGTTCGGTGCTGATGACGGTGACGTCCTCCAGTAAGTAGCTACCTCTAGCGCCTACGCTAGTGAGCACAACTTAGGCTGGCTCCTGTGGCCCGTTGCCTCCTTCCCCGGAGGGGACGGGCCACAGCTGTATCTGGTTCGGCTCATGCTCGGCGCAAGTACCCGTGCCTAATATCCAGTACCCGCGCCTAATATCCGCCCGGCACGGGAAGCAAAATGCTCGGTTCCTTCGACCCCAGCAGGCTCATGGGGTTGATGTACTCGGCGGTCTTGCCGCTGCCGTCCCCGCGGGCGCCTCCCTGTCGTACACCCCAGTACAGGCAGGGGGTGGAGCATCGCCGGTAGGGGCGCTCGCTGTTGCCGCCCGCCGTGCCTGCGACGGTGCCGATTACCTCACCGGCTGGAAACCGGGGGCCGGCCGGTAGTGCTTCGTCCATGGGTTCGAAGGTGCTGCGCCGCCCATCCGGATGCGCAATGACCAGTACTTTGCGGTTGACGACCGTGCCGCTGAAAACCACTTTTCCCGGTGCCGGTGCGTAGACGCGCCGGTCGTGTTCGGGTACGGCAAGGTCTACGCCGCGGTGCCCTGCGCTCCAGCGTTGGGCGGGCTTCTCAAAGGGATGGATCACCCGCGGTCTGGATTCGGCGGTGGGGGAGCGGTAGCGTAGTCGGCTCGCGGTGAGCTCAACGGTGTGGGGAACGTGTGCGCTGCTGGGAGCTTGTGCACCTGAGGCGGCACCGTCAGTAAAACTAGCCCCGCCTGTAAAACTGAGCCAGCCCGAATAACCCTGACTGCCCAAATAACCCTGCCCACCCGTGTAGACCTGCCCGCCTGCGCTCACAAGTGCACCCAGCAGGCAGCAGGCCGTCAGCGTTGCGTGCCGTAGCGTTGTCGCTAATGTCTTCATGTTCTGCTTCATCTTCTGAGCACATCACGAATTGCCTCGCCCCGCAGCGCCTCACGAAAAATTGTGGATAACCCCGCCGTTTTCGCCTTAAAATCCTTTATCCACAGTGCCCCTGCACACACCCGCCGCGCCTACACAGGTTTTAACCCCAATCCGGCGGATTAATCGCGGAATATACGGTACAATGTCGTATTGCAGTGTGCCTGCGCGGGTATTCTCCCTCTGTGAGGGGGCCGCACAGCTTCACTGACGACGCGCGGCGTGAGCGGCATCCTCAAACGGGGAGCCGATAAGGGACCTTCGGTCCACCCACACGGGGTGGTTAGGGCCTGAGCTGAACGGGTAACCGTGAACGCTAACCGCCGCCAGGAAAAACTGATAACTACTATGCGCGCGTTGGGCTAGCCCGAATGGGAGGTCCGCGCGGCACCAAAAAGGAGACGACATGCCCGTCGTAACTATGCGTGAAATGCTGGACTCCGGCGTTCACTTCGGTCACCAGACCCGCCGTTGGAACCCCAAGATGAAGCGTTTCATCCTGACCGAGCGCAACGGCATCTACATCATCGACCTGCAGCAGTCCCTCGCCTTCATCGACAAGGCATACGAGGCTGTTAAGTCGACCGTCGCACACGGTGGCAACATCCTGTTCGTGGGTACCAAGAAGCAGGCTCAGGAAGTTATCGCTGAGCAGGCAACCCGCGTGAACATGCCCTACGTGAACCACCGCTGGCTCGGTGGTATGCTGACCAACTTCAGCACCATCTCCAAGAGCATTGAGCGCATGAAAGAACTCGAGCAGATTGACTTCGACGATGTAGCAGGTTCTCGCTACACCAAGAAGGAACTGCTCCTCATGCGTCGCGAGTTCGAGAAGCTCGAGAAGACCCTCGGCGGTATCCGTAACCTGTCCAAGGTTCCCTCCCTCCTGTGGGTTGTTGACACCAAGAAGGAGCACCTGGCAGTTAACGAGGCTCAGAAGCTGGGCATCCCCGTTGTTGCTATCCTCGACACCAACTGCGACCCCGACGAGGTTGCTTTCCCGATCCCCGGTAACGACGACGCTATCCGCTCCGTCAACCTGCTCACCCGCGTGATTGCTGACGCAGTGGCAGCCGGCCTGATCGAGCGCAACGCTAAGAAGAACGGCAAGGCTGAAGCAGCTGAGGAGCCCATGGCAGCTTGGGAGCGCGAGCTCCTGGAGCAGCACGAGGCTGCACAGGCTGAAGAGGCTGCTAAGTAAGCTTTCTTAGCCCACTAAGCTTTATGCTTTGTGGCCCCCGCCTGCGGGGACCACGTTCGGACGGCGCCCGCCCTGACCTGGGCGCGGCGCCGTCCGCCATTTGTACCACCGGGATGTCATCCCGATTTATTACAGCAACACAAGGAGTTCACAATGGCGAACTACACCGCAGCAGACATCAAGGCACTGCGCGAGAAGACCGGCGCAGGTATGCTCGACGTCAAGAAGGCTCTGGACGAGGCTAACGGCGACCAGCAGAAGGCTGCCGAGATCATCCGCGTTAAGGGTCTGAAGGGCATCACCAAGCGCGAGGGTCGCGCAACCGCTGAGGGCCTGGTAGCTGCACGCGTTGAGAACGGCGTTGGCTACATGATCGAGGTCAACTCTGAGACCGACTTCGTGGCAAAGTCCGACCCCTTCATCGCTTTCGGCCAGAACGTGCTCGAGGCTGCTATTGCTGCTAACGCTTCCACCCTGGAAGAGCTGCAGGCTGCATCCTACGAGGGCAAGACCGTTGAGGAGCTGACCACCGACGCTGGTGCACTGCTCGGCGAGAAGATCGTTGTCCGCCGCGTTGCACGCGTTGAGGGCGAGAACGTTGCAGTTTACCTGCACAAGACCTCCAAGGACCTGCCGGCACAGGTTGGCGTTCTGCTGGCTGTCTCCGGTGAGAACACCGACGAGATCGCACACGACGTTGCAGTCCACATTGCTGCAATGAGCCCCAAGTACCTGGATTCCGAGTCCATCCCCGCAGACCAGATCGAGACCGAGAAGCGCGTTGCTCGCGAGACCGCAATCGCTGAGGGCAAGCCCGAGAAGATTCTGGACAAGATCGTTGAGGGTCGCCTGAAGGGCTTCTTCAAGGAGAACACCCTGCTGGATCAGGACTTCGCGAAGGACTCCAAGAAGTCTGTCGCACAGGTTCTGTCCGAGGCTGGCGCAACCGCTACCGCATTCGCACGTTTCCGCGTGGGCGCATAAGGACTCGCTGCAGTTCTGCCCTCCCGTATTGCGGGTTCCCGGTAAGGGAAATCGTATGAGGTTGGGATTATAGCCTGAAGCCGGGTAGTCACCACTGGTGGCTACCCGGCTTTGCTGTATCCTTGATAAGGACTAGGCGGCAGGAGTCCGCCCCGATCACCTATAACAATCCCTAGGTAAGCCACTGGAGGAACCATGACTGAAGCGAATCCCCGCCCGATGCACCGTGACGAAACCGGCCGCCGCCGCGTTTTGCTCAAGCTTTCCGGTGAGGTTTTTGGTGGCGGCGAAGTTGGTATTTCGACCGAGGTCGTGCGCAGCATCGCTAAGCAGATCGCCGCAACCGTTGGCGAAGTTGAGACCTCCATCGTGATTGGTGGCGGCAACTTCTTCCGCGGTGCTGAACTCTCTCAGGCGGGTATGGACCGCTCCCGTGCAGACTACATGGGTATGCTCGGTACCGTGATGAACTCCCTGGCTCTGCAGGACTTCCTGGAGCAGGAGGGTATTGACACCCGCGTTCAGTCGGCTATCACCATGCCGCAGGTTGCTGAGACTTACATTCCTCGCCGCGCGATTCGCCACATGCAGAAGGACCGCGTCGTGATTTTCGGTGCTGGTGCGGGTCTGCCCTACTTCTCCACCGACACTGTGGCTGCTCAGCGCGCCCTGGAAATCCACGCAGATGAGGTTCTGGTGGCTAAGAACGGCGTGGACGGCATCTACACTGCTGACCCGAACAAGGACCCCAACGCTGAGCGCCTGTACAACCTCACCTACGATGAGGCAATGCAGCGCAACATCCGCGTGCTGGATCAGACCGCGTTCTCCCTGTGCCGTGACAACAACGTGACCATGCGCGTGTTCGGCATGCAGGGTGAGGGTAACGTGACCCGCGCGATTCTGGGCGAGAAGATGGGTACCCTCGTTACTCGCTAACGCCTAATTTTCTAGGCCGGGGCATGTTTGATGCCCCTCTGATTGTGACCGTGCTCGATAGCGCGGACTTATTCTGGACGGTACCGCGCGGGTAAGCGCTAAAACTCGCTTATGCCCGCCGGTACCGTCTAGACTTATATCAAATACGACGTTCTGCCTCTTTCCCATCGACTTCGCATTATTCCTCAGCTTTTCGCCTCGGACGCGCCGCGAACCGGTAGGGAAATCATGAAGGCTGAACGCGCACCCACCGACAACTCTGGTACCCCAGAATACCGACAAAGGAGATCCTTTCGTGATCGAAGAAATCCTTGCCGAAGCCGGCGAGAAGATGGAAAAGACCATTGAAGCAACCAAGACTGAGTTCGCTAAGGTCCGCACCGGTCGTGTGAACCCCGCAATCTTCAGCGGCCTGACCGCCGAGTACTACGGCGCACCGACCCCGCTGCAGCAGCTGGTGTCCTTCAACGTTGAGGACGCACGTACCGTCAAGATCGTTCCCTTCGACGTGACCGCACTGGCAGCTATCGAGAAGGCTCTGCGTGACTCCGACCTGGGTGTTAACCCCAGCAACGACGGTGCAGCTATCCGCGTTGTCATGCCCGAAATGACCGCTGAGCGCCGTAAGGAATACACCAAGCTCGTCAACCACAAGGCTGAAGAGGCTCGTATCTCCATCCGTAACGTTCGCCGCCACGCTAAGACCGCTATTGACAAGCTGGTCAAGGACAGCGAAATCGGTGAAGACGAAGGCGCACGTGCTGAGAAGGAACTGGACGCACAGACCAAGAAGCACATCGACCAGGTCGACGCACTGTACAAGCACAAGGAAGCTGAACTGCTCGAGGTCTAAACCCTAATGAGTGCACGCAAAGAAGCGAAAGAAGAGAGAGGCGCGCCGCCTGCTCCACAGCCGAGCCCGCAGACCGCTGCAACGCCGGTGAAGTCGCGCAGCGCCAAAGCTGGCCGTAACCTGCCCGCCGCCATTAGTGTGGGCGTTGGTTTCGGCGTGCTATTGGTGCTGGGCCTGATTTACCAGCCGGTTTTTGTTGCGATCGCTACCGGCGCGGCAGCTTTGGGCGCCTGGGAAATTGGGCACGTGCTCAACACCCGCCGCGGCTACGGCATCCCGGAATACCTGCTGGGTGCCCTGTCTGGCGCAATTGTGGTGGTGTCCTACCTGTTCGGTTTTACCGGGCTGGGCATCGCCCTGGCGGTGAGCCTGCTGGCGCTGCTGCTCTCTTCTGCTCTCGTGCGTGCTGACCGTCAGGTCTCACTGGGTAAGTCTTTGAGCGGTAGCGCCCTGGCTCTGCTGTGGGTGCCGCTGATGCTGGGTATTGCCATGGTCTACTTCCAGACGGACCACGGCGAGCGCGGCATCCTCATGATTCTGCTGATGGCAATCTGCAATGACACGTTCGGCTTTATTGCCGGTGTGAATTGGGGTAAGCACCCGATGGCGCCGAAGATCTCCCCGAAGAAAAGCTGGGAGGGTCTGGCTGGTTCCTTCGTCGGCTCGGCAGTTGTTGGCGCTATCGCCTTGGCGGTCATGGGTTCGCCCTGGTATTGGGCTATTCCGCTGGCGGCGGTCATGGTGGTCGCTTCGACTGCCGGTGACCTGGTCGAGTCCGTGTTCAAACGCCGTATGGGTGTGAAGGACATGTCGAATATTCTGCCCGGTCACGGCGGCATGATGGATCGCCTGGACTCGATCCTTTTCGCTGCGGCGGCTGGCTGCCTGATTTTCCGGTTTATTATGCCGCTCTAAAGCTTCAAGCTTTATCGCTTATGGAGGCGGGGCGTTTCTTCCCACGAATGGGGGAGGGGCGCCCCGCCTTTGCTGTGCCCGCTTTCGCTGTACCCGGTGAATAGAGGCGTAAAAGGCTATATCTAAGACGCCGCCCGCCCACCTTGCACCAGGTAGCCTGCGCATTGGTATTCTTAAAGTTCAATCGTCGAGAGGAGCCCACCTTGGCAAGCACCACCCACGGAGGCGGATTTGCCCGTGCAGCAGAAACCGAACCCGGCTACAAGCGCAGTGAAGTAGACCGCCTGTTCACCCGCCTCGCCGAGGACTACGAGAAGCTCAGCGGAGCCGCCGAACTGCCCGAAGACCTCTACACCTCCCGACGAATCCGCCAGGTCGTCTTCCGCGAAGAACCCGGCGGCTACCAGCTGGACGTGGTCGACCGCGCCCTCGAAAAGATTGAGGAACGCTTCGCCAAGCTCGAACGCAGCCGCTACATTGAGGCGTACGGCCTGGACAACTGGGAACGCTCCCTCGTAGAGACCGGCGAGCTGCTCGCAGGCCGCCTGGAACGCCCCGCCGGTGAGCGTTTCCGCCGCCCCAGCAAGCGCCGCCACATGGGCTACTTCGTCGGCGACGTGGACGCCATCTGCGACCGCGTGTACGCCCAGCTCAACAGCGAGGAGCCGCTGGACCCCTCCGTGGTGCGCCACGCAAAGTTCCGCCCCGCCTCGGGCACCGTCAGCTACGAGGAATCCCAGGTGGACGCTTTCCTGGACCGCTGCATTGAGCTACTGCAGGATCTGCTCTAAAACGTTACGTGTTGAATCCCCCGCCCCGTATGACAGGGTGGGGGATTCTTCTGCGCTGGGGTCTTCTAAGCTGGGGCTCATCTATGCTGGGGTTCATCTACGCTGGGCCTTCTAACGTGAGAGGCGGCGCCAGTACCCGAACGTACCCGCGAGCTCATGAGACACTAGAACCATGAAGTTTGGATCCTCAGCACGCGTCGGCGGCAACCGCGACCGCCTCACCGACGCCCTCACAGAACTCACCCGCGCACCGCAGCGCGTCACCCTCCTCGGCTCAACCGGCTCCATCGGCACCCAAGCCATGGAAGTCATCGACCACCTCGCCGCACTCAAAGGCACCAGCGCCTCCGCCGCCGACGCACCGCTGAAGGTCGTCGCCCTCTCCGCAGGCTCCCGATCCCTCGAACTGCTCGCACGCCAGGCAGTGCACGTGCGCGCCGAACTGGTCGCCACCAGCGGCACCGCCGCCGACGCGCAGCGCCTCCGCGAACTCATCGAAGCGGCAGCCTCTGAAGCCGGCGTCACCGGCTACACCCCGCAGATCGCCCACGGCGCCGAAGCCTCCGTACAGGCGGCAGCACACCCGGCAGACACCGTCCTCAACGGCATCACCGGCTCCATCGGCCTGGAACCGACCCTCACCGCCCTCAACAGCGGCTACCGCGTGGCACTGGCCAACAAGGAATCCCTCATCGCAGGCGGCCCGCTCGTACGCGCCGCCGTCGACGCATCCCCCCTGAACACCCCCATGGTGCCCGTCGACTCCGAACATTCCGCCCTCGCGCAGGCGCTCGCCTCCGGAACCGACGCAGAAATCGACCGACTCATCCTCACTGCATCGGGCGGCCCGTTCCGCGGCTACAAGCGCGAACAGCTGCACGACGTGACCCCCGCGCAGGCGCTCGCACACCCCACCTGGGCTATGGGCCTGGTCGTCACCACCAATTCGGCAACCATGGTCAACAAGGCACTCGAAGTGCTTGAAGCGCACCACCTGTTCGGCGTGGACCTGGACCGTATTGACGTGGCGGTTCACCCGCAGTCCGTCGTGCACTCCATGGTGCAGTTCGTGGACGGCTCCACTATCGCGCAGGCGTCGCCGCCGAGTATGGTTCTGCCCATCGCGCTGGGTCTGACCTGGCCGCACCGCATCCCCGGCGCCGTGCCCGCCTGCGACTGGTCGAAGGCGGCATCCTGGACTTTCGAGCCGCTGGACGAGGAAGCATTCCCCGCCGTGCGCATGATTAAGGACGCCGGTAAGATCGGCGGCACCCACCCGGCAGTGTTCAACGCCGCCAATGAGGAAGCCGTCGCTGCATTCCATGCGGGCGCGATTCGCTTTACCGACATTGTCGATTCGGTGGCGCGCGTGCTGGAGGAGCACACCGGCAGCGCTGAGGCTGTCTCTGACGCTGATTTGACGCTGGAGGCGGTGCTGAACGCGGAGCGTTGGGCTCGCGTTCGCGCGAATGAGCTGCTGGGTATGACCGGACGCTAAATCGCTTCAGAAAAGCATCGTTTGCATTTCTGCGGGATGCGGCCGGTGCGCACCTTCCTACGCTCCTACAGGGGAACCCACCCTCTCGGGTGCTCCGCTCTCTCCTTGCTTCGCTGCGGAGAGCACCCGAGAGGGTACCCTGATGTCGCTTCCGGAAGGTGCACCGGCTCGCTCTGATAGTGCTTGGGCGCGCGGAGGGGCGGTGTCGTCCGAACGTGACATCAGGGTGCCCGAAGCGAAGCGAGGGCGGGTGCCCCTGTAGGAACGAGG
>OCPN01000455.1_pt1 | contig 11525 bp, 9 predicted proteins | sample 1476971 | NCBI WGS metagenome assembly OCPN01 (sample SAMEA2580251, study PRJEB22360) | human gut metagenome | biome: human gut; feature: human-associated habitat; material: faeces | place: Denmark | collected 2008/2010
CATTTTAGGTGAAATCTTTAAAGCTCTTATGCATCACCATCCTATTTTTGCAACATTACTACATGTTGTTCAAGCATTACAATTTACTGTACCAGCATTAGTAGGTGCGTTAATTGCGATTAAATTTAATATGACTCCTCTTGCGATTGCAGTCGTATCAAGTGCAGCTTATGTAGGAAGTGGTGCTGCTCAATTTAAGAATGGGGCTTGGATTATTGCAGGTATTGGTGATCTAATCAATACGATGATTACTGCAGCAATTGCAGTTTTATTTATTCTACTTATTGAAAAACGTGTAGGAAGTATGGCATTGATTGTTTATCCAACAATTGTTGGAGGTCTCTCAGCTACAATTGGTGTGCTCATCCTACCATATGTACATACTATAAATATTGCGATTGGTAATATGATTAATAGTTTCACTGAATTACAACCTGTATTGATGTGTATGTTAATCTCAATGGTATTTAGTTTTATTATTATTTCCCCATTATCAACAGTAGCTATTGCTATTGCCATTGGTATTACAGGTTTGGCAGCCGGTTCAGCTTCAATTGGTATTTCAGCTACTGAAGCGGTTTTACTTATTGGCACAAGTCAAGTAAATCGTGTTGCAGTACCAATTTCTATTTTCTTTGGTGGCGTGAAAATGATGATGCCAAATATGGTGAAATATCCAATTATTATGCTACCTATTTTGATTACCGCAGCGGTTTCTGGTGTAGTTGGTAGTCTTATCGGTATTGCTGGAACAAAAGAGTCTGCTGGGTTTGGATTTATTGGTATGATTGGGCCGATTAGTGCATTTAAATTTTTACACGTCGATTCAGCTGTTATGAGTATCATCCTAATTATTATTGGATTTTTTGTTGTACCTTTAGTAACAGCATTTATACTAGATGTTATTTTACGCAGAGTCTTAAAATTATTTACAAATGATATTTACAAATTTATGGGATAAACGCATTAGCCTGGGACATGATGAATTGTCTCAGGCATTTTTAAATTTAAACGATAAACGCCAATAATGTTACAATAAAATAGAAAAAAGATTAAAAGGATGAAGGGTTAATGGCGAAAAAAATTGAAGCTTTAGCATTAAAAACAGCAGAATTAACACGACGTACACATGAACTAGGCATTCCAGTGATGATATTATTTGAAGGTGTACCTGCATCTGGGAAGACGCGCTTATCTAATGAGTTATTATTAAATTTAGATGCGAAGTATACACAATTTATTGCGACACAGTCACCTAAACAGGATGATTTAAGATATCAATTTTTACAAAAATATTGGAATACCTTACCTAAAAAAGGTGATATAAATATTTATTTTAGAAGCTGGTATTCTCATTATCTAGATTATAGAGAAAATAAAATTAAACACGACAAATATAAAAACTATGATGTACTCAAACAACAAATTTCTTCTTTTGAAAATATGCTTAAACGAGATCACTATGAAATCATTAAGTTTTTCATAGAAATTAATGAAGAAAAACGTCAAGAACATATTCAACAAACCAAAGATAATCCATTGACGCGTTGGAAAGTTCAAGAATATAGTAATGTACTTTCAACAGATATTTATCTTAAAGACATGCGTCAATTTATAAAAAATGATAAAGCATGGGAAATCATTGATTATACCGAAAGAGAAAAAGCGATTGAAACAATGTATGAACATATTATCAAACGTCTTGAAACAGCGATTGAGAAGCATGAGCAAAAAGAAGAACAGCGAGACGGTAAATTTCATTCTAATTTTAAAACACACCTTTTTGATAGAAAGGTGGATAAAGTAAAAAAAGATGAATATAAACAGCTCATTGAGGAATTGCAAAATCGTATGAGAGAAATTCAATTCGCTTTATATGATAGAAAGATTCCACTTATTTTAGTATTTGAAGGTATGGATGCAGCTGGTAAAGGCGGAAATATTAAACGAATTAGAGAAAAATTAGATCCAACGGGTTATCGAGTGAATGGCATTAGTGCCCCTACAGATGTTGAATTAAAACATCATTATTTATGGAGATTTGCGAAAGAAATGCCAAGAACAGGGCACATCGAATTATTCGATAGAAGTTGGTATGGTCGTGTATTGGTAGAGCGTGTCGAAGGTTTTGCTACTGCCGATGAATGGCAACGTGCATATGATGAAATAAACGCATTTGAGAAAATGTGGACAGATGAAGGAGCGATTATTTTAAAATTCTTCCTTACATTAGATAAAGAAGAACAATTAAAACGTTTTAAAGATCGTCAAGAAAATGTTAATAAACAATGGAAAATTACAGATGAAGACTGGAGAAATAGAGAAAAATGGGATTTATACGTGGAATCAAGTCACGATATGGTTGAGAAAACAAATACATCCTATGCACCATGGCTTGTGGTCCCTGCTGATCATAAAAAAACCTCTCGTATTGAGATACTAAAATATATTATTCGTAATTGTGAAAAGGTACTTTGGGGAGTAAAGGATTATTAAAAATAAATAAGGAAACTGAATACGTACAAGCTCTTGTTTTTTTATCAAAAATAAAGAATTTAAATAGCCAATTACACTTTAAAAATATTACAGTAATGTAACAAAACATTAATTTGTAATATTACTAATGATGTTAAAGTATTGTAATTTTTGTAAGAAAGTATTGTAAAACGTTAATTTATAATAAAAATAAACTCCATATTGATAGATTTTATATATTACAAGAAGTATTTAATATATTTCAATATTACAAAATGATGGATTAATTGTAATTTTTTGTAAAAAAAGCGTAATACTATTCTATGAATTTTGTGTTATAGTAGCTATTGTCAAAAGTTAAACAACAAATCAAAACAGAAATTAATCTTAAACAAAGAACGAAACATAACGAAAATATATATTTCAATTTTGGAGGAATTATTTATTATGAAAAAGACAGTAATCGCTTCGTCATTAGCAGTAACTTTAGGTTTAACAGGATATGCTTTAACAAACGATCACAGTGCACATGCATCAGAACAAACAACTAACTATTCTCATTTAGCTGACTTAGCTCAAAATAACCCATCTGAATTAAATGCTCACCCAGTACAAGCTGGTGCATATGACATTTCATTCGTAAAAGACGGTTTCAAATATAACTTTACTTCAAATGGTAACACTTGGTCTTGGAACTATACTTACACTGGTGGTGCTGACACAGCTCAATCAACTACTGACTACACTGAGTCTTATAATCAAGCTTCAACTCAATCAGTAAGTTCAAATAATCAAGCTAGCACTTCAAATGTAAAAGCTGTTTCAGCTCCAGTACAAAGAACTTCTAGCTACAATAACTACAGTGCTCGTACAACTTCATACTCAGCACCAAAAACAACTTCATACTCAACTGCTTCAACTGGTGGATCAGTTAAAGCTCAATTCTTAGCTAACGGTGGTACTGAAGCTGCTTGGAACGCTATCGTAATGCCAGAATCAAGCGGTAACCCAAATGCTTCTAATGGTCAATACCATGGTTTAGGCCAAACTAATCAATCATGGGGTACTGGTTCAGTAGCATCACAAACTCAAGGTATGGCTAACTATGCTAAATCACGTTACGGTTCATGGGATGCAGCAATTGCTTTCCGTAATGCTAACGGTTGGTGGTAAGATTTAAGTAGATAACTGGATAGGATATCGAGTTATTGAAATAAAGCCTGGGACATTATTAAATGTCTCAGGTATTTTTAATATATTGACAATTGATGACTGAATTGAAAATGTGCTTGTTTAAGCTTTTTCAACTTTAGTCTTTTTTGCTGAAGTGGGACGACGAATTCAAAGTGAATTCTATCCCACTTCTTTTTTATTAAATAATGTCATGTATATTCTAAACGATGAATGGATAAAAAAATTTAACTAAAGAAGATGTTTATTTATAAGATGACTATCGTAATGTGATGTATTGAACTAGTTCATTGGTTTTCTATACTGTCAGTTATTATTTTTGTGAGAACGTCTGCCTATATTAAAATAAATGATATATTAAATACTTTATTAGTGAATTTACTGAGACACAAAATAATTATTATCTGTCCTGTAATTATATAGATTTATATTTTTCAGGCGTAAAGCAAGCATATATCCAGACGGAGACGTACCCATTGTATTAACAAGTGCTAAAATAACAGCAGAGGCTATGTTAGAAGATATAAAAAATATGAAATAGAATAAATAAATCTGAAAATTGACAATTATCAGTTTAATGTTAAAATAAGACTTAATACGTAAGAACTTATCGAGAGAAGTGAAGGGATTTGGCCCAATGAAACTTCAGCAACAGGCTTCATAAATATAAAGTACTGTGCTAACTCCAAGAGGATAATAAATAACCTCAAAGATAAGTGACATATATCTCATGAAGCTATATGCCACACAAAAGTGGTATATAGCTTTTTATTTAAGGAGGAATAACATGGTTATTTCAAAAAGATTAGCAGCCATTCCTGATAGCTATTTTGGAAAAACGATGGGACGTAAAGTAGAACATGGCCCTTTACCACTTATTAATATGGCAGTAGGCATTCCCGATGGTGAAACACCAGAAGGTATTATTGAGCATTTTTCTGAAGCGATTCGGATTCCTGAAAATCAAAAATATGGTGCCTTTCATGGTAAAGAATCATTTAAAGAGGCCATTGTTAATTTTTACCAACGTCAGTACAATGTGACATTAGATAAAGAAGATGAAGTATGTATTTTATATGGTACAAAAAATGGACTAGTAGCTTTACCTACATGTGTTGTTAATCCTGGAGAAAATGTGCTACTTCCGGATCCTGGATATACAGATTATTTAGCAGGAGTGATGCTCGCAGATGCCAATCCGGTTCCATTAAATTTAGATTCTCCAGATTATTTGCCAAATTGGGATAATGTAGATAAGAGAGTACTAGACAACACAACGCTTGTTTATTTAACATATCCCAATAATCCAACAGGATCAACGGCTACAAAAGAAGTATTTGATGAAGCAATTGAACGATTCAAAGGTACAAATACAAAAATTGTGCACGACTTTGCTTATAGTGCTTTTGGCTTTGATGCTAAAAATCCAAGTATACTTGCTTCAGAACATGGTAAAGATGTCGCTATTGAAATTTTCTCACTTTCAAAAGGATATAATATGTCAGGTTTCCGAGTGGGTTTTGCAGTAGGAAATAAAGACATGATTCAAGCATTAAAGAAATATCAAACGCATACAAATGCTGGAATGTTTGGTGCGTTACAAGATGCAGCGACGTATGCACTTAATCATTATGATGAATTTTTAGAAGAACAGAATGAAACATTTAAACGGCGTCGAGATAAGTTTGAAGCAAAATTAAGTGAAGCCCATCTACCATTTGTGCATTCTAAAGGCGGTATCTATTCATGGTTACGTACACCTCCAGGTTATGATAGTGAAACCTTTGAACAATATTTATTAAAAGAGAAATCTATTTTAGTTGCTCCAGGTATACCATTTGGTGAAAATGGAAAACATTACGTGCGTATCTCACTTGCATTAGATGATAAATGGTTAGAAGAAGCAGCTAGTAGGTTAATTGACCTAGCTGATATGTATAAAGCAAAGCATAGTTAAAAAATTATGAAGGAAGAGGATCAATATATGACCAAAATTAAAATTATGAGTGTAAGAGATGAAGATATACCATATATTAACGAGTGGGCGAAACAAAACAATGTTGATGTTGATTTAACCAAAGAAATGTTAACAGAGACAACAGTTGATACTGTAAAAGGATTTGATGGTCTATCGTTATCTCAACAACATCCAATTTCAGAAGAGATTTTTGCGAAATTGAAACAATATGGAATTAAGCAAATTGCACAACGTAGTGCAGGATTTGATACGTATGACTTAGATTTAGCTACTAAGTACGACATCATTATCTCAAATGTACCCTCGTATTCTCCAAGTTCAATTGCTGAATTTGCTGTTACACAAGCCATCAATATTGTAAGGTATCAAAAACGTATTCAACATAAAGTGCATAATTATGACTTTCGTTGGGAACCTTCTATATTATCACAATCTATCCGAGACTTAACTGTGGCAGTAATTGGTACTGGACGCATAGGTTCGATTGTGGCAGAAATTTTTGGAAAAGGTTATAACAGCAAGGTTGTTGCTTATGATCCATTTCCAAATAACGCTTTAGCAAAATTCGTTGATTATAAAGATACATTAGAAGAAGCAATTAAAGAAGCTGATATTGTTACCGTGCATATTCCAGCTACGAAATATAATCATCATTTGTTTAATGACGTTGTTTTTTCAAATTTTAAAAAAGGTGCCGTATTTGTGAATGCGGCAAGGGGATCAATTGTAGATACACAAGCTTTACTTTCTGTTATAGATAGTGGTCGAATTAAAGGGGCTGCATTAGATACATATGAATATGAAAGAGGATTATTCCCAGGTGATTATCGTGGAAAAGAGATAGATGATGTACTGTTAAAGCAACTTATCAAAAGAGAAGATATTATTTTAACACCACATATTGCTTTCTATACAGAAGCAGCTGTCAAAAATCTCATAGTAGATGCACTTGATGCAACTATGGATGTTTTAACTAGTGGTACGACTAAACTAAGGGTAAATTAAAATAAAAAAAGTTGGAGTATTACCTCCAACTTTTTTATTATTCTTTAACATCATAGCCTTGATCTTCAATAGCGTCATGTAAGTCTTTTGTTGAAACAAGTTCATCATTATAATCTACACGAACTTCGTTTTTATCAAGGTCTACTTCAGCAGTTCTGACACCATTAATTTTAGCTAATGCTGATTCGATTGTATTTTTACAATGTTCACAACTCATACCATCTACTTTAATGACTTTATTAATCATTGATTGTCACCTCCGAATATTTCATAATTACTATACCCATATTTTACGCTTTTTAAATTTTTATGAAAGTATAAAGTTTAAAATTCATTTATAATTTCATTCGTTTTAGACGTAATGCATTAGTTACAACGCTTACAGAACTTAATGCCATCGCTGCACCAGCAATCCATGGAGCGAGTAAGCCCATAGCAGCAATAGGAATACCAGCAGCATTATAACCGAACGCCCAAAAAAGATTCTGTTTAATATTTCGAATCGTTTTATGACTTGCGTGAATAGCTTTAGGTACTAAGGCAATGTCTCCACCTAAGATAGTAATATCAGCTGCTTCAATTGCGACTTCAGTACCTGTTCCCATGGCAATACCAATATCTGCTTGAACTAAAGCAGGTGCATCATTAATACCATCGCCAACCATCGCAACGTTTTCACCTTTATCTTGAAAATGAGCAACATGTTTAGCTTTATCTTCCGGAAGAACGTTGGCGATAACATGATCAATACCAACTTCATTTGCAATAGCTTGAGCTGTAGAGTGGTTATCACCTGTAATCATTACCGTACGTAAATCCATGTCTTTTAGTTCTTGAACTGCAACTTTGGCTTCAGATTTAACAGTGTCTGCTACAGCGATATAACCACGTAATATCTGATCATATGCAATCAACATGACAGTTTGTCCTTTTTGTTCAATTTGGGTAATTTCATCTAATAAAGATGCTGTATCAATATGATGATTTGACATTAATGATCGGTTGCCTATGAATAATGTCTTATTATTGATTGTAGCTTTAATACCATGACCTGGTAATGTTTCATAGTGCTCTATATTTGTTAAAGTAAGCTGTTTTGTTTTAGCGTACTTAACAATCGCGGTTGCCAAGGGATGTTCAGAATTATTTTCAGCAGAAGCTACATATTGTAATAAAGTATCATCACCTTTAAAGTAAGTCACTTCTGGTGTACCATGTGTCAATGTACCCGTTTTATCAAATACAACTGTATCAATTTGATGAGTACGTTCTACATATTCGCCACCTTTAAACAAGATACCTTCTTCTGCTGCACGTCCTGTACCAACCATTATAGAAGTTGGCGTTGCAAGTCCTAATGCGCATGGACAAGCAATGACTAATACAGAGATCATGGCAACGAGTGCATCTTCAAATTGACCAGGATGAACGAAGATAATCCATATGATAAAAGTGAGTACGGCAATACCAATAACAATAGGTACGAAATAGCCAGAAATTATATCTGCTAAACGTTGAATAGGTGCCTTTGAACTTTGCGCTTCTTCAACTACTTTAATAATATTAGATAAAGCAGTATCTTGACCTACTTTTGTTGCTTGAACGGTAATGACACCATTTTTATTTAGTGTTGCACCAATCACTTCATTATCAACGGTTTTATCTATAGGCATGGATTCTCCAGTTAGCATAGATTCATCTACTGTTGTTGTCCCTTTAATGACTTTCGCATCTACTGGGATTTTTTCTCCTGGTTTAACAAGTAATGTGTCTCCAACTTGAACAGTTTGAAGCGGAACCATTGTTTCTGTTCCATCATCTTTAATAAGACGTGCTTCTTTGGCTTGTAAATTTAATAATTGATTTAAAGCATGTGTTGTTTGTGATTTTGCACGTGCTTCTAAATACTTGCCAAATAAAATTAAAGTGATTAAAACAGCACTGGTTTCAAAATAAAGGTGGGGCTGTGTGTTTGAATCTAATAACCATTTACTCATTTCGTAAATACTATAGAAATAAGCTGCACTAGTACCAAGTGCTACAAGAACATCCATATTGGCACCACCATTACGTAAATTCTTGTATGCGCCAACATAAAATTGCCATCCTATAATAAATTGAATGGGAGTGGCTAAGATAAATTGAAACCAAGGGTTCATAAATATTTCAGGTAACGGTATATTAAATAAATGAACAAGCATAGTTAAAAGTAATGGAAAAGCTAATATTGCTGAAATAATGAGTTTATTACGTTTTCTTTTTAATTCTTGAACTTTACGAGAAGCTTGTTCTTTTTTTGATTGTTTAGGTTTAGCATCATAGCCGAGATGTTGTATTCGTCCAATGAGCGTATCAACATCAGTTTGACCTGGATAATAATCGATCGTTGCTTGTTCTGTGGTTAGATTGACTGTTGCTTGCTTAACGCCTGTTGTTTTATTTAATACTTTTTCAATACGATTAGAACAAGCGGCACACGTCATACCTATAACGTCTAGTTCACTTTTATCTGTTTCAACGTCATATCCTAATTTTTGGATCGTTTCAATAAAATCGCTTACTTCATATTGATCATTAGGATAATCAATGGTTGCTTTTTCAGTTGCCAGATTCACTTGAGCATGAACGCCATCTATTTTATTCAATCGTTTTTCAATACGATTAGAACAAGCGGCACATGTCATACCAATGATATTCAAGGTAATTTGATGATTTTGAGTCATATTTTCGTCCTCCTACCATCTTCAATATACCCCCTTAGGGTATATTAGTCAATGACCTTGCTTAATAAAAAAAGAACAACGTTACTCTAAATAAAATGAGTATATTGTTCTTTTATTCATGATAGCTATGAATATTAAAAGAAATCAGATGGTTTAAAATGACTTAAATCTAAATCTTTAAAATTATTGAAATTTGGGTGAGTGATAGATTGTATAAGTTCACCACTTTTAGCTTCATTATAGTATTGGTTAGCTTCATTCATTAAATCATGATCTTGAACTGTTTTTACAAGCCCTAAAATGATAAGAATAGTAATGATACCCTTTAGAATGCCTTTCATATTGTAACACCCCTTTTTTATCTCTATATGAGTCATTTTTAGATTAATTATATTATAAAGATTCTATGTTAAAATTTCATGCATCTGTAGTATGGACTTTATATCATTCAAAAGTAGTAAGTGTAATCATTTTGTTTTAAAAATTAAAGAAATGGGAACGGTTAAGTAAATAAAGAAGGAGTGAAGATGTATGGACTTATTAGATTTTCATAAAAAAATTAAAGGTTATACACAAGAAAAACAACCAGGTTCTGAAAAAGACATGGATCCTAGACCTATTGCTGAAATGGAAGAATACAAAGCAGGCGGTAAACTAAAAGGAAAAGTCGCATTAATTACTGGTGGTGACTCCGGTATTGGTCGTTCAGTAGCGATTTTATATGCCAAAGAAGGCGCTGATGTAGCTATTGGTTATTATAATGAACATGAAGATGCTGAAGATACTGTCAATCGTTTAAAAGAAATCGGCGTTAAAGCAAAAGCATATTCTCATGATTTAAAAGATGCTGATCAATCAAAAGAACTTATTGAAAATGTTGTTAACGATTTTGGTGGTCTCAATATATTAGTAAATAATGGCGGCGTGCAATTTCCTAATGAAGACTTTTTAGATATTAAACCAGAACATTTCAATGAAACATTTAAAACAAATATTTTTGGGATGTTTTTCTTAACACAAGCTGCAGTACCTCATTTAAGTAAAGGTGATGCAATTGTTAATACAACAAGTGTAACGGCTTATCGTGGTTCTGGTCATCTTATTGATTACTCAGCAACGAAAGGTGCTATTGTGTCGTTCACACGTTCTATTGCAACATCATTGATGGAAAAAGGAATTCGTGTTAATGGTGTAGCGCCAGGTCCAATTTATACTCCATTAATTCCATCAACATTTGATGAAGATAAGGTAGAAAATCAAGGTGGAGATACACCAATGGGTCGACGTGGTCAACCTGCTGAACTTGCGCCAGCTTATGTATTCTTAGCAAGTTATGCAGATAGTTCTTATATTACAGGTCAAATTATCCATGTTAATGGTGGCGACTATATTACGTCTTAGTATGTAGTACTTACGAAGATAATAAAGTATTCTGTCTACGTATAACCGTAGGGAGAATACTTTTTATATTTATAGAAAGAAAAGAGGAAAAGACAATGACTGAAAAAGAAAAAATGTTAGCACACGAATGGTATGATGCAAATTTTGATGAGGAATTAAGAATGGACAGACAGCGTGCTAAAGACTTATGCTTTGAATATAATCATACGCGACCTAGTGATAGAGAAAAACGACAAGCGATTTTAAAAGAATTACTTGGCTATGAAGCGAAACAACTTTCAATCAGCAGTCCATTTGACACAGATTATGGTTGGAATATAAAAGTTGGAGAAAACGTGTTTATCAATAGCAATAGTTATTTAATGGATGGTGGTGGCATTACGATTGGCGATAACGTCTTTATAGGACCATCATGTGGACTATATACAGCACATCATCCACTTAATTATCAAGATCGTAATAAAGGATGGGAATTGGCAAAACCTATTCATATAGGAAGTAATATTTGGTTTGGTGCGAGTGTGACAGTTACGCCAGGTGTTTCAATTGGTGATGGCTCAGTTATTGCAGCAGGTAGTGTTGTAACAAACGATATTCCACCGAATAGTTTAGCTGCTGGAGTGCCAGCAAAAGTGATAAGAACGATTGACCAAAATGAAACAATAAATATGCCTAATCACTTTGAATAATATAGTAACCAACCTTTAAGTAGGAACACGTATACTTAAAGGTTGATTTTTTATATAAAATAA
>OCPN01000464.1_pt1 | contig 11286 bp, 10 predicted proteins | sample 1476971 | NCBI WGS metagenome assembly OCPN01 (sample SAMEA2580251, study PRJEB22360) | human gut metagenome | biome: human gut; feature: human-associated habitat; material: faeces | place: Denmark | collected 2008/2010
TTGATGTAAGATTTACAGTATAAAGAGAATTGAGGGGGGATGGGCATGACAACTTTACTTACTGTCATGCAATTTATAGTTAATATTCTTATTATTATGGTGTTACTTTCTATATTAATGGTTGGGTTATATCTTTTATTCAAAGATAAAAGACAAGAACAACATAGTGTGTTACGTAACTTTCCTGTATTAGGCAGAGTACGTTACTTTTCAGAGAAAATAGGACCAGAATTACGTCAATATTTATTTGCAAATGATACCGAAGGAAAACCATTTTCAAGAAATCAATATACTGATATCGTTTTAGCAGGTAAATATCATTCAAGAATGACTAGTTTTGGTACAGAAAAAAACTATGAAGAAGGCTTTTATATTCGAAACGCTATGTTTCCATTACAAAAGTCAGAACTTCAAATTGATAACCATTCAATGATTTCAACATTTATTTATTCAATCGATAATGAACGATTGTTTAAGCGTGAAGAACATCGTGAGAATAAACACATCGATCCTTATTATTTATCAGATGATCATGCAGTTATTATAGGCGAAGAATTAGCACATCCCTTTAAAGTCAAACGTTTAGTAGGCCAATCTGGTATGAGTTATGGCTCATTAGGTGGGCGCGCGATTACTGCATTATCTCAAGGACTTGCACGTGCTGGCACATGGATGAATACAGGAGAAGGCGGATTATCTGAATATCATCTTAAAGGTGGCTGTGATATTATTTATCAAATTGGACCAGGTTTATTCGGCGTGAGAGATAAAGACGGTGGTTTTAGTGAAGAAGCTTTCTTAAATGTGGCAAACCATAAAGAAGTTAAAGCATTTGAAATTAAGCTTGCACAAGGTGCTAAGACACGTGGTGGTCATATGGAGGGCAATAAAGTTACAGAAGAAATTGCTAAAATTCGTAATATCGAACCCTATAAGACAATCAACTCACCTAACCGCTTCGATTTCATTAATAATCCAAAAGAGTTATTAGAATTTGTAGCTAAGTTGCAAAAACTCGGTCAGAAACCTGTGGGATTTAAAATTGTGGTAAGCAGAGTTGATGAAATTGAGGCCCTTGTTCAAGAAATGATTAACCTAGATATTTATCCAAACTTTATTACTGTTGATGGTGGTGAAGGTGGAACAGGGGCAACATTCCAAGAATTACAAGATGGTGTTGGCCTCCCACTTTTTACTGCCCTTCCAATCGTTACTGGTGTTTTAGAACGTTATGATGCACGCAAATATATGAAGATATTCGCATCTGGAAAACTTATTACACCAGATAAAATAGCCATTGCACTTGGACTTGGTGCTGATTTATGTAATATTGCAAGAGGTATGATGATCAGTATTGGTTGCATTATGAGCCAACAATGTCATTTAAATACTTGCCCAGTTGGCGTCGCAACAACTGATCCTAAAAAAGAAAAAGCTTTAATTGTTGAAGAAAAGCAATATCGTGTCACAAACTATGTGACGAGTTTACATGAGGGATTATTTAATGTTGCAGCTGCAGTAGGTGTTAAAAGTCCAAATGAAATTACAGAAGATCATATTGTGATTAAAAGAAAAAATGGATATATTGAAGATATCGCAAGTTATAAATTAAAACTTATTCAATAGTCAACAAAAAAGTGAGACAATCTATATCATCGAAAGGTTGTCTCACTTTTTTATTATTCTTCATTCATATTGCTTTTTTTCTTGAATCCAATTTTTTTAAGTTCTTTGACCGTACCATCCATTGTCACTTTTTTATAGTTTTTAGAATAATGTGCTAATGCAAAGTAACGACTAACATCTTTTAAGTTTGCTTTGTTATAATCAATATCTATGTTTTCAACTATTTTTTGATGCCTACTACTTAGCGTATATGTTACGCCCTTTTCCCCTTTTAATGGACGATAGTCTTTAAAAGATTTTTCACCTTCTTGTTTAGACATTCCCAGATCATCATATTTTAAAGTACTGACAGTTGATTGTTTAATCACTTTATTTTTTTTATAAGTTAATGTTGTAAGAACATGCTTACCATCAATATCACCTTCGTATGTTTTTGAACGTGATTGACTACAAGCCCCTAATATACAAACACTTAACACTGACAACACGAATAATGTTAAGACTTTTTTCATTATGCTCATCTACTTCCCCATCTTTAATTTTAAACAAATTATATCACTTACCAACTATGAATGGGATACATTTAATTTGCATAGATATGATAAACTATTGTTCATAAAATTCATTTTATCCATGCTACAATACACTTAACAACGTTTTTAGGAGGACTCAATGTATGAAAGAATCTATCGAATTACTCAAAACATTAACAGATGTTAATGGTATCGCTGGTTATGAATACCAAGTTAAAGAAAAAATGCGAGACTATTTAACACCTATTAGTGATGAGATTATCGAAGATGGTTTGGGTGGTATCTTCGGTAAAAAGGAAAGTAAAACGGGATCTAAATCATTAATGTTAGCTGGTCATTTAGATGAAATTGGATTCATCGTCACTAAAATTGACAATAATGGGTTTATTAAATTCCAACCTATTGGCGGTTGGTGGAGCCAAGTGATGTTATCTCAAAAAGTAACCATCACGACTGACGATGGTAAAGAAATACGAGGTATTATTGGTTCTAAACCTCCACATGTACTTGAACCAGAAGCACGTAAAAAGTCTATCGATATCAAAGATATGTTTATTGATATTGGTGTTAGAAGTAAAGCAGATGCTGAACAATACGGTATTGAAATTGGAAATATGATTACACCTTATAGTGAGTTTGAACAACTTGCAAATGGTAAATATTTAACTGCCAAAGCATTTGATAATCGATACGGTTGTGCACTTACTATTGACGTACTTAACAATCTTAAAGATGAATCGCTCGGTATTAATTTATATGCAGGTGGCACTGTACAAGAAGAAGTTGGTTTACGTGGCGCTAAAGTCGCAGCAAATAAAATCAACCCCGATTTAGCTATCGCAGTCGACGTTGCGGTCGCATACGATACACCTGGAATGGCACAATATGGTAGTGATACAGCCATTGGTGACGGCCCAGTAATTATTTTAATGGATGCTTCAAATGTGGCACATCAAGGCTTACGTCAACATATTAAAGAAGTGGCAAAAAAACATTATATTACGGTTCAATGGGATACTACACCACGCGGTGGTACAGATGCTGGTAGTATCCATGTTGCTAACGATGGTATTCCAACAATTGCTATTGGTGTGGCATTACGCTATATGCACTCAAATGTATCTGTTCTTCATACAGATGATTATGAAAATTCAGTACGATTAATCACTGAAATTGTACGTTCTTTAAATGACCAAACGTATAATCAAATTAAATGGTAATTTGAATATTGAAATGTTACATCTACTTATGTTAATATCACATTAACGAGTATTAACGTCATAACGATGCGAACCCCTAGTCTATTGCCCTAGACTAGGGGTTCTTTGTGTATTGGATTATCTGCCGTCTTTTTTATTCTTATATTGTTCAAACCAATAATCAAACAATATATTGAGCCACCTATTTAATATAGGTGCAATAACGAGTACAAATATTAACGTCATAACTTCACCTCCTTTAAACGTACTACCGTCTAAAGGAAAGACGACAACAACATTATAACATTTTTATAAAATAGAATAATTTATCTAACTATATAAAAAGCGAGAGACAGCCTCATACTGAAGCCATCTCTCACACTTAAGCGCTAATATATCCACTATGATTTATTCTACAGAATGTTTCCATTTATCTTCACTTAACATTTCACCAGGCCAAGTGTATGCCATCACACCACCATCAATACGAATCGTTTCACCTGTAATAAATGAACTATCATCTGATGCTAGGAAAGCAACCAATTTACCTACTTCTTCAGGTTGTCCTAAACGACCAAGTGGAGTGACCCATTTCTGATTATCGCGGAATGTTTTACCCGCTTCATCTTCAGATGTACCAGCTAAATGATCTACAAGCGGTGTTTCAATGGTACCTGGTGCAATCGCGTTCGCACGAATATTTTCACGTCCATATTCAATCGCAATCGATTTAGTGAAATTAATGACGCCCCCTTTAGCGGCATTATAACCAGAACGATACAAGTCTGCTGCTTGTCCTGAGAATGAAGCTGTATTAATGATTGAACCTCCATTATCCAACATTAATGGTAATAAGAATTTCGTTACTAAGAATGTACCTCTCATATCGACAGACATAATTTTATCAAATACTTCAACTGGATATTCATGAATACGTCCTGCCCCATTATCTACACCTGCATTGTTGAAGATAATGTCAATGTGACCATAGTCTTGTTTAACTTTCTCAGCAAAATCTTTCACTTGTTGATCTTGAGAGATATCAACTTTATAAGCTGTCGCTTTACCGCCTTCTTGATTAATGTCATCTACAGTTTTTTCTAATTCATCTGAAATATCAAGTGCTAAGACATGCGCTCCTTCTTGCGCTAACACTTTTGCTGATGCTTGTCCAATACCTGTACTTGCACCTGTGATGACTGCAATTTTATTTTCTAAACGTTTCATCTTGTCACACTCCTAGTGAACATGTTTTCTAATACAACCTTATTCTTCCACTAAACAGTTTAGATTAAACGTGATACTAAAAATGAAATCGTTTTACAATTGAATTCTTTTCTATATCCAAAGAAATGTAAATATGATTCGTATCTTTTTCTATTAATAAAATTCATGTAAAATAAAACTATATTAGGAAGTATTGAAAGACTTAGGAGGGCATGATGGAAGAACGTATAGGATTAATAGATATTGGCTCGAATACGATTAGATTAGTTATCTTTAGATTTAGCAAAGATGCAGGATTAAATGAATTGCTCAACATTAAAACGCCTGCTCGCTTGAGTCAATATTTAACAAAAGAAAATAAAATGAGCCAAGAAGGTATTAAAGTGCTCATTGAAGCATTACGCAGTTTTAAATCTGTATCTGAAAAATTTGAAGTAAAAGAATTGCATCCTATCGCAACAGCAGCGATTCGTCAATCTGAGAATAAGGATGACATTGTTAAAAAAGTAAAAGATGAACTTGATATTGAAATTTCAATTATCCCTGAAAAAGACGAAGCATATTATGGTTACTATGCTATTACTCATACTACTGAAATTGAAAATGGTGTATCTGTAGACATCGGTGGTGGTTCAACTGAAGTTACTTTATTTAAGGATAAAGAATTATTTGAATCACATAGTTTTCCTTTCGGTGTAGTAACGTTAAAACGTAAATTCTTTGATGGCAAAGACCACAATGATAAAGGCGCGATCAAAGATATGGAGAAATTCTTATCTCAACAATTTAGTACATTAGATTGGCTTAAAGATCAAGACGTTGCATTAGTCGGTGTCGGTGGTTCTGCACGTAACGTAGCACGTATCCATCAATCTGAACACACTTATCCTATAAGTGGTGTACACAATTATACAATGTCAGATAAAGATATTGATGAAGTGTACGATATTATACGTAAAAGTTCACGTGATGAGTTAAATAACCTAGATGGGTTAAGTCGCGATCGTGCAGATATTATTCTTCCGGCAGTGTCAGTATTTAAGACACTTTATAAAAAAATAGATGCAAAGCAATTCACATTTTCAAGAAATGGCTTACGTGAAGGCTATATTATTAAACAAATTCGCTCACGCTATCCAGATGTATTTGACAAAAATAATGTGCGTAAAGAATCGATTTATTTCTTAGCACATGATTATCACATCGAAGAACGTAGTTCACAAGGTCGTCTAAAATTAGCGCAATCTTTATTAAAACAATTAATGGATTTAGGTGATTTAAAGATTAATGACACAGAGCAACGTCTCTTTGAAGAAGCGACCTATATTTATTATTTAGGTAGATTTATTGATTCAGATTCAAGTTCTCCACATACGTATTATATTATTGCGAACTCAATGATTAATGGTTATACACATAAAGATCGCGTTAAACTTGCCCTTTTAGCAAGTTTTAAAAATAAATCTTTACTTAAATTTTATTGTAAAGAAACAGATTGGTTCAGTAATAAGGAAATTGAAACCATTCAAGCATTAGGTGGCATTATTAAATTTGTGAATGCTTTAAATATTTCACAAACTAGCTTTGTTGAAGACGTGACTTTAAAAGAAACGAAAAAAGGCAATGACGATTATGAACTGACCGTACATTATACTGAAGGCGAACCGATTGCTGAGAAATATCAAGCATTAAGACAGAAAAAGCATATCGAAAAGATTCTTAAAGGATCAGTATCCATTGTCTTTACAAAATCTTAAAATTTGTATGCTATATTATAGGTAGATAGTTCTGTCATAGACTATATATTTTTACAAATAGAAAGATTGATAATCGAAGAAATGACGAGGTGTATTTTGAATATGCAAACTCAATTGGGAGACTACGATATTAGCTTGCCGAAGTACTATAATAATCGCGAACTCAGTTGGTTAGATTTCAACTATCGCGTATTACAAGAAGCTTATGATAACAACAATCCACTATTAGAAAAATTAAATTTCGTATCTATCTTTAGTTCGAACTTAGATGAATTCTTCATGGTGCGTGTGGCTGGTTTAAAAGACCAAGTAAAAATGGGATTCGATAAACCTGAAAATAAAACACAAATGACACCACAAGAACAAGTAGATGCTATTCAAGAAAAAGCTAAAAAATATGTCAATATGCAATATGAACGCTATAACGAACTTATCGAAGAATTACGCAATTATGACATTGTTATGTGTAAACCAGAAAACTTATCTGACTCTATTTTAAGCAAGTTAGAAAGAGATTTTAAACTAACTATTTTACCAACGTTAACACCACTTGGTATAGATGCATACCATCCTTTCCCAAAACTAAATAATAAAAGTCTAAATATCTTCGTAGATATCGATACAGATGATGCCATTAACTCAGCGATTGTTCAAATTCCATCTCTTATCCCTAGATTTTTAACTTATAATGAAGGTTCAAAACAATATGTAGTCATGGTAGAAGATGTCATTACACACTTCATTAATCACTTATTTACAGGCTATGAAGTATTAAATACCTTTACATTTAGAATTACTCGAAATGCTGATTTAACGATTCATGAAGATGGTGCTGAAGACTTACTTATCGAAATTGAACGCTTCTTAAAAGAACGTAAAAGTGGTTCTGCTGTACGCTTAGAAGTCGACAATCGTACAGCGTCTATCGAAGATTTAGGATGGTTAACAGACACTTTAGAAGTAGATGAACAAGACGTTTACTTACTTAATGGACCTTTAGATTTAACATTTATCTTTGGCTTAGTTGACCATCTATCCCATAAATTGAAATATTTAACATATGATAAATATACACCACAAATTCCACGTTCATTAGGTAACAATAATGTGTATGATCTTGCATTAAAACGTGATGTCTTTTTCCATCACCCATACGAATCATTTGAGCCTATCGTAGACTTTATTCGTGAAGCAGCTGAAGATCCTAACACGATTGCGATTAAACAAACGCTTTATCGTGTAAGTAAAGATTCACCCATTATTAAAAGCTTAAAAGAAGCGGCTGAAAATGGTAAACAAGTGACTGTACTTGTAGAATTAAAAGCACGTTTCGACGAAGAAAATAACGTTCATTGGGCACGTATGTTAGAAGATGCAGGTTGTCACGTCATTTATGGTATGACCCATTTAAAAACCCATAGTAAAATTGCTCTTGTCGTTAAACGTATCGGTGGCGAATTAACTTCATTCGTACACTTAGGTACAGGTAACTATAACGATAAAACTGCAAAACTATACACAGATATGGGTGTGATTACAACAGATAAATTAATTGCTGAAGATGCCATTAATTTCTTTAACTATTTAAGTGGTTACTCAGTTAAACCTGAATATAATAAACTAATTGTCGCACCATTCGATATTCGTGACGTCTTTATTGATCGCATTGATAAAGAAATTGCAAGTCATCGTCAACATGGTAACGGTAAAATTATGATGAAAATGAATTCCTTAACTGATAAGGCCATCATTGAAAAATTATTTGAAGCATCTCAAGCAGGTGTTAAAATTCAACTCATTATTCGCGGTATCTGTTGCCTAAAACCAGGCATTCCAGGGGTCAGCGAAAATATTGAAGTTGTCAGTATTGTAGGTCGTCTATTAGAACACTCTCGTATTTACTACTTCTACAATAATGGTGACGAACGTATTTATTTATCATCTGCAGACGTCATGACACGTAACATGATTAAACGTGTTGAAATCTTATTCCCTGTAGAAGATAAAGAAATCGGTAAACGTCTTGTAGACTTTATGAATTTACAATTATCTGATAATCAAAAAGGACGTTATCAAGATCAATATGGTGATTATCATTACGTTCAAAATGATTTATCACCATTAAATTCACAAGCTTACTTGATGAAAGAAGCAGTTAAATATGGTAAAAAGCTAAAAAAGGAGACAACCCAGCCTTCAGGAATGCCCGTCGTTTCCAAAAGAAGAGCTAGCTGGGTCAATCGTCTTCGAAAAACATTAAAAAAATAATATGAATATAAAATAGCCAAGTCGTGTCATTCATAAGCACGACTTGGCTTTTTAATTTATTTCTCAGGATGTTCATACCAGTGTTTTAAGAATGTATATAACACATCACTATAAGTTTGAAGTTCTTGTGCTTCTATCTTTTCATCTACACTATGGGCTTCTTCTAAACTACCTGGACCATATAAAATGGTTGGAATATCAAAATGAGCTGTCCAACCTCCATCTGTCACTGTGGTACTCATACCATGTTTCATTTCGCTGTGATGAACGTGATAATGCGCATCTTGTAATTGTTTAAAGCCGGGATGTTCTAATGGAATAGTAAAACTTGGGAAAATTTCTCCCTTATCTTCTATCATTGATTCACCGCCCCATTCGAACTGTAATGGGTTCTCTCTCAACCAAATGTCTGCATCTGCAACACGATTTAAATACGCTTCTATCTCTTTTGTAACGTCGTCATAACTTTCATTAGGTAAATAATGAACCGTAATCCATAAACGACATTCATCAGCAATAAAAGCAGGATGACGTCCCCCTTCAATAACTGCTGGATTAATCGTATTCGCACCTGGTGGCATCCCAGGACTATGTTTCATTACTGCCCAGTGTTGTTCAAGTTCATTCAGTGCTTGAATGATTTTAGTCATTTTTTCAATTGCACTTGCACCAAATAAACCTCCGCCAGCATGAATCGTTTGACTACGTGCACCATCATGAATGGTATTCTTACTTTTAACCGTAATCCACCCTGTAATGACCCCGCCTTGTCCAAGTGCCATATTTTCACTTGTATCTAATACTAATGCTAAATCTGCTTGAGGACCGATTTCACATGCGCGTTTCGTCCCCGCTTCACCCACTTCTTCTCCTACTACAGATTGCACGACAATATCTCCTTTAGGTCGTCGTCCTTCTTGATGAACTTTTCAAGCACATAAAACAGCGAGGCCATACCGCCTTTCATATCACTCACACCACGACCATATAGCCATCCCTCTTTTTCAGTCAGTTGAAACGGTGGATATTGCCAATTAGAATCATCGTCCACATTCGCCACATCTACATGACCATTGAGAATTAATTTAGGTGCATCCTCATCTTCCCCTTTTAATGTTGCGACGATAACACTATCATTTTCATATAAATGTTCACGTTGAATATCAAAATTTAGTGTTTTTAATAAATGTTCAATGTCATCTTGTAAAGGATCCGTATTACGTCCAGGAGGACTCTCCGTATTATATTTAACTAATACATCTAACAATTCAAATAAACGTTGTTCCATCACTTTATCACCCTTTTAAGTTATATGATCTTTCAATATAAGTGTAACATTTCAACACTAATATTGAAGGGTAAAAAGGAGCGTTTCCTACCATAGGCAAGAAACGCTCTTATTCTCATTAGATTTAAACTGGACGAACGACGACTTCATTAACGTTTACATGTGCAGGTTGCGTCACTGCATAGATTACCGCATCAGCTATATTCTCAGGATCTAATTTCTTTCTATCACCAAAGTCATATCCTTCTGTCATAGGTGTATCTACCATTCCTGGTAAAATACTGGTTGATTTAATACCCGTTCGCGCAAGCTCTTTTTCTAAAGCTTCTACAATACGTAATACAGCAGATTTCGTTGCACTGTATAATGCACTCGTCTTATTAACTTCAAAGCCTGAAATAGATGCCATATTGACAATATGACCACTAGATTGTTCTTCAAAATGAGGAAGTACAGCATTCAGACCATATAACAATCCTTTAATATTCGTATCAACCATTTTATCCCAATCGTCTACTTTGTAATCTGTGATTTTAGAAGATAAGTTAATGCCTGCACAATTGACAAAGATATCAATTTTTCCAAATTTAGCAATCGCATTTTCTACAAGAGCATCCACATCATCACGATACATCACATTGGTTGGCGTAATAAGATAGTCTCCTTCATTCAAATGTTCTGCAACACGTTGTAACTTCTCATCATTACGACCAGCTAGCACAACTTTAGCACCTTCTTCAGCAAGTCGTTTGGTCGTTGCTTCACCAATTCCACTACTCGCACCTGTAATTATCGCAACTGTATCTGTTAATTTAGCCATATTCATCATCCTTTATTGTTGTTTATTCATCCATTTCCATAATTCTCTATAAATAAACGTCTGTATCAATTTAAAGTCTCAATTATAGATTGTAATTTAAAAGTAAACGTAATAAAGTGAAGATATATATTACTATAAATAAAGGGGAATAGAATATGTCTGTGATTGCGAAAGATTTTAGTCCATTAGTTCAAGCATTACGTCAAAAAGTAGGCCGCACAAGTTTTTCATTTCGTTTCGAAGATTTATTTACTAAAGAAGAATGGTTAAACATGAGTGTCAAAGAACGCACACGTCAAGAAAGAGAATTTATTGCACGAATGGATCACATTCTAAATATTCGAATGCCTTTTTCTAGTGAAGATGGCTATAAGTTCAAATTGTATAATCAAGAGTATCAATATAACGAAGTGAAGAACAACTTTAAATCTTTATAATAAAAAACCCACATCAAGGGAAGGGCACTGAACCCTTAAAATGGGAACTTAATAAAAACACTATGTTCTAGGCTGCTAATTCTCTGTATTTTACAGGGGATAAGTAGCCTAGTTTTTGTTGAATTCGATTA
>OCPN01000465.1_pt1 | contig 11270 bp, 6 predicted proteins | sample 1476971 | NCBI WGS metagenome assembly OCPN01 (sample SAMEA2580251, study PRJEB22360) | human gut metagenome | biome: human gut; feature: human-associated habitat; material: faeces | place: Denmark | collected 2008/2010
GCGTGACCGTCATTAACGACGCGTACAACGCGAACCCCGAGTCGATGGCGGCGGAACTGCGTACTCTGGCGCAGCTGGGCCGCACCGTTGACCCGGCGACCGGTCAGCCGCACCGCACCTGGGCTGTTCTGGGCGCCATGCTGGAGCTCGGTGACGCCTCCCTGGAGGAGCACGACCGCATCGGCCGTCTCGTGGTGCGCATGAACATTTCCAAGCTGATTGCTGTGGGCGATGAGACGAAGCCCACCTACAATGCGGCTCACCTGGAAGGCTCCTGGGGTAATGAGGCGACCTGGGTGAAGACCCCGGAAGAGGCAGAGCAGATTCTGCGCGCCGAGGTTCGCCCCGGCGACATTGTGCTTTTCAAGTCCTCGAACGGCGCGAAGCTGGGCATTCTGGGCGACCAGGTTGCTTTCGCCGAGTACACCTTCGGTGCTGAGGAAGAGCAGGCACCGACCTGGCTTTCTGCCGGTGACTTTGTTGAAACCACCGATTTGAGCGACCACCTTGCCGCTCACCTGGACGGCACCGCTAAGGGCGACCGTACTTCGACCGAACAGACCACGAACGAAGGGTAGCGCTTTATGATTACCGTGCTGATTGCTGGAATCTTCGGATTCCTCATCTCCCTCACCGCGCTGCCGGTGTTCATCAAGAAGATGAAGTCTCTGAAGCTTGGCCAGCTCATCCGTGAGGAAGGCCCTGCAGCCCACCAGCATAAGGCGGGCACCCCCACCATGGCGGGTCTGATTTTCATCCCCGCGGCGATTCTCGCCTACTTCTTGACCCTGGCGGTGAGCGCCCTGCTCTTCGGTACCGCGCCGGTACCGACTGCTACCGCGTGGCTGACCATTGCCTTCACCCTGGGCATGCTCGGTGTGGGCGCGGCGGACGACATCATGAAGTTCCGCAATAAGGGCAACGAGGGTCTGACCGAGAAGCAGAAGACCATTGGTCTTCTGGGCGTTACCCTGCCCTTTGCGTACCTGGCGTTCCAGTTCCCGAATGAGTCGGGTGCACGTCCGGCGTCGACCGCTATCTCTTTCGTACGTGACCTGCCCATTGACCTGTTCGCGGCGGGCGCGGTCTTCGGCTCCATCCTGTTGGTTGGTTGGATTACCCTCATCTCCCTGTCCGGTACGAACGCGGTGAACTTCACCGATGGTCTGGACGGCCTGGCTGGCGGCATCATGATGACCATCTTCTCCGGCTACCTGACCATCAGCATCTGGCAGTACGTACACGCCTGCTCCGCCGGTGCTGGTACCGCCTGCTACGATGTGCGCGACCCCGGCTCGCTGGCGCTGATTGCCGCATCCCTGGTGGGTTCGCTGGCTGGATTCCTCTGGTGGAACGTGTCGAAGGCCCAGATCTTCATGGGCGATTCCGGTTCGCTGGCGCTCGGTGGCGCAATGGTTGCTTTCGCGCTGTTCACCCGCACCGAGCTGCTTCTGCTGGTCATCGCTCTGATTCCCGTGCTGGAAGTGTTCTCTGTGATCGTGCAGAAGTTCGTGTTCAAGACCAGCCGTAAGCGTTCGGTGGCAGCGGGGGAGAAGCCCCTACACGCGCACCGTTACTTCCGTATGACCCCCTTCCACCATCACATGGAGAAGGTCGGCGTCAACGGCATGTACTCAATTGATAAGCGAGGCATTGCCCCCGGTACCGTCAGCAGCGGCGAAGTGAACTCCGTGTTCCGCCTCTGGGTTGTTAATGCCCTCTGCGTGCTCGTCGCCCTGGCGCTGTTCTTCGGTGACTGGTTCTCGCAGACTTCTGGAGTGATTCACTAATGTCAACTATTGAACAGCCGGATGCAGCTCGCATTGAGGCGGTTGCCGCCGCTATTGCGGTGAACCCGGTGTACGAGAACGAGCGCCTCGCGGAGCTGACTCACTGGGGTGCGCCCTGGGCTAACCTGCGCGTGGTCGTGGTGGGTATGGGCACCAGCGGCGACGCTGTGACCGACGTGCTTGCCCAGCTGGGCGCGAAGATCGTTGTCATCGACGGCGCGGATACTCCGGAGAAGCGTGAGCGCATCGAGATTTACAAGAACGCGTACGGCCCGGTTGAGGGCCTGTTCGGTCCCGAGCACATGCGTGCCCTGCCCCTGGTGGACGGTCAGGAACCCGAGCTTGTGGTGACCTCCCCGGGTGTGCGTCCCGACCACCCGGTGATGCTGGAAGCTTATGAGCGCCGTATCCAGATTTGGGGCGATGTTGAGCTGGCATGGCGTTTAAACGAGCGTAGTGGCCTGCCGACCCCCAAGTGGCTGTGCCTGACCGGTACGAATGGTAAGACCACTACCGTGGGTATGGTCGATTCCGTCCTGAAGGCTGCCGGCAAGAAGGCTATTCAGGTAGGCAACGTGGGCATGCCGATTGTGTACGCCATTGCCGATGATGAGCCCTATGAGTTCTTCGCGGTGGAGCTGTCCAGCTTCCAGCTGCACTGGACCCATTCGATGTCCCCGTACGCTTCGGTGGTTCTGAACATTGCTGAGGACCACGTGGACTGGCACGGTTCGTTCGAGCGTTACAAGGCTGATAAGGCTCGCGTGTACGAGCACACTCAGGTTGCCTGCATCTTCAACACCGACCATGTGGACACCCTGCGCATGGTTGAGAACGCGGATGTTATTGAGGGCGCTCGTGCGATTGGCTTCAGCTCCACTGAGATGCCCGCCGTGTCGATGCTCGGCCTGGCTGAGGACATCATGGTGGACCGCGCCTTCTTGAAGAACCGTTACAACGAGGCGTATGAGCTGGTGGTTCTGGAGGATTTGGCTCCGGCTCCCGGTAAGATGCCTGCGAAGCACACCGTGGAGAACGCTTTGGCGGCTGCGGCTCTGTGCCGTGCGGCTGATATTGACCCGAAGGCTGTGGGCGCTGGCCTGCGTTCCTTCAAGACCGGTGCGCACCGCAACCAGCTGGTGGGTTACGCAAACGACATCATGTGGGTGAACGATTCGAAGGCTACGAATCCTCACGCCGCGAACGCGTCGATGAGCGGCTACCCCTCGCTGGTGTGGATTGCTGGCGGCCTGTCGAAGGGCGTTGAGTACGATGAGCTGATTGCTGCCCACGCGCAGCGTCTGAAGGCTGTGCTGATTATCGGTACCGATACTGCGGCGTTGAAGTCGGCATTGGCTAACCACGCTCCGCAGGTTCCGACCTACAATATGACCGCCGCTGTGGCTGATTCTTCGGACGGCATTGCCGTGATGAACGCGGCCGTTGCGAAGGCTGCTGAGCTGGCGCATCCGGGGGATACCGTGCTGATGGCTCCCGCGTCTGCGTCGATGGACCAGTTCAAGAATTATGCGGTGCGCGGTGATGCGTTTGCGAACGCTGTTGCCGCCCAGCTGGCTGACTCTTAGGAGGTTACCTGCAGGGGCGTCTCGGGTAACCGGGGTGCTTTCTGCGGGTTCTTCTCGGGGGTGGGATGGTAACGGTGTCCCACCCCTGAACCTTTTTCGTGTATTCGCCACGACGGATCCGTGGCAGTTGAGGCCTATAGGAGGGCATGTGAGTACCAGCGCATCTTCGGAGCGTTCGGCTTCTTCGGCGCGTTCGACCGCGAGTGGTCGTTGGGCGTCTTTGCGAGCCGGTTTGGAGGATTTCTCAGCGCCGTTCCGTGCTCGTGCCGGTAGGTTGTACCGTCGTGGTTTGAAGGCTGACCTGTGGGATGTGCCGGTGATGTTGCTGGTGACGACCCTGGGTCTGGCTATTTTTGGCTGCATTATGGTGTTGTCGGCTTCGAGCGTCACGATGATTTCGCAGGGCCAGTCGCCGTTCTCGCAGGTTTCGTCTCAGATCATGTTCTTGGTCCTTGGCGTGATTGCGATGGCGGGTATTGCGCGTATCCCTGTTGGGTATTACCACAAGAAGTCTGTGGTGTACGCGATGCTGATTGCCGCCTTGGTCATGCAGCTTGCTGTGGTGGTCGTTGGCGTTGAGGTGAACGGTAACCGTAACTGGTTGAAGCTCGGCCCGGTGCAGATTCAGCCGTCGGAGTTTTCGAAGCTTGCGATTATTATGTGGCTGGCGTGGGTGTATAGCCGCCACGGCGATATTTCTCGTAGTATTTGGCGCACGCTGTTCCCCTCGATTTATGGTGTGGGTGCCCTGGTGCTGCTGATTATGCTCGGTGGTGACATGGGTACCGCCATGGTGTATGGCTTCATCTTTGTGGGCATGATGTGGCTGGCGGGTGCTTCTCGCAGCTCGCTGCTGAAGATTGGCGGCGCGTTTGCGGTGTTGGCGCTCGTGGGTGTGCTCAGTAGCGCGAACCGTGTGGCTCGTATTTTCGGTATTTGGGGTTCGTGCACGAACGCTAACTGTGACCAGGCAAATTCTGGTGAGGTGGCGCTGACGACCGGTGGCTTCTTGGGTGTTGGTCTGGGCCAGTCGCGCCAGAAGTATAACTACCTGGCTGAGGCGCATAACGACTATATTTTCGCCATTATTGGTGAGGAGCTGGGTCTGCTGGGTACGCTGGCGGTTCTGCTGCTGTATGTGGGCCTGGTGTACTGCGCGGTTCGTATTATGCTGCGTACTACTGATCCGCTGGTGCGTTTGGCTACGGGCGGCATCATGATTTGGCTGACTTCTCAGGCGATTATCAATATGGGCATGGTGTCCCGTATCCTGCCGGTGATTGGTGTGCCTTTGCCGTTTGTCTCCTATGGTGGTTCGTCGCTGTTGTCCTCGTTGTTTGCAGCGGGTTTGTTGTTGGCGTTTGCGCGGCAGACTCCGTTGCGTGGCGCGACGAAACCGTCGAATATTGAGACCCAGAGCGCGCGTGAGGTTCGTCGTGAGAATGCTGAATGGCAGCGTCGTACGCCGTTGCAGGATGTACTGAATCAGGAAGAGGCAGATCGTGCGGCTGCTGGTGGCCACCTGTTGAAGGAACATAATCCTTTGAAGGTTGTTTTCGGTCCGGAGAGCACGTTGCGCCGCTGGTTGGGTTTTGCGCCGGATCAGCAGCGCGAGTTGTCTCGTATGGCTCCGGAGCAGCAGAAGGAGCAGGAGCGCCAGGCTCGGGAGCAGGTTCGTCGTGAGGAGGAACAGGCGCGCCAGGAAGCGGCGCAGGCTCGAGAAGAGGCGCGTCGTGCTCGCGAGGAGGCGCGTCTGGCTCGTGAGGAAGCTGCCCGCGTGAAGGCGGAACAGAAGGCTGAAGCTCAGAAGCAGAAGGCCTCGCAGAAGCCTGCACCGCAGAAGGCACCCGCTCAGCCTCGTACCGGTCAGCAGACTCGTGTTGCTCAGAAGAGTACTGCCTCTACTCGAGCGGCACAGGGTAAGCCTGCTCAGCCCCGTACCGCTCAGCAGCCTACTGCTCAGAAACCTGCTGCTCAGAAGCGAGTGCAGCAGCCTCGTGCTACTCAGCCCCGTAGCGCACAGCACCGTCCGTCGGGCTCGCTACCTGCGGGTCTGCAGCCGTTGCATCCGGAGGACCGTCAGCGTCGTGCCCAGCGACTGGGTAATCCTCGACAGGGCGCTCAACGTCAGGCAGCGCCGCGACAGGGCACCCAGGCAAAGGGTACTCCGAAGAACAGCGCTCAGCAGGCACCGCGTCCGGCTCAGGGCGCGGCTCGGAACTCGGCTCAGCGCGGCACCCGCAAGCAGGGCTAAACCCCGCGGAACCCGCTCCGCGAAGCCTGCATATCGGGGGCTGGCAATCGGGGAAGTGAGCTGCGGTTCGCACCTCTACCCGTGATGAATATGTGCTGAATATAAGATAAAGCCCTCGCTGTTGAGTTGTAGCTCAATGGCGGGGGCGCTCTTTTGAACAGGTGCGATAGCGTAAAATGATGCTGTACCGATGTGTTGGGAGAAAGACCTATGACGAAGAAGGCGCCCTCTATAGTCTTCGCCGGTGGTGGCACCGCCGGTCATATTAATCCGATGCTCGCGATTGCGCGTGCGGTTCGTGATCTTGAACCGAACGCTAAGATTCTGATGCTGGGCACTGCGGATAAGATGGAAGCCGAGCTGGTTCCGGCAGCTGGTTTCGATATTGAGTTCATTCCTCGTGCAGCGTTCCCTCGTAGCATTAACCGTGCCGCTTTGGCTTTCCCCGCTAAGTTCTTTGGTGGCCTGTCGAAGACCCGCCGCATCCTCAAAGAAGCAGATGCAGACGTGGTTGTTGGCGTGGGCGGCTACGTGTGCCCGCCGGCGTATCTGTCGGCGTTGAGCGCTAAGATTCCCGTGGTGATTCATGAGGCGAATGCGAAGCCCGGTTTGGCGAACCGCCTGGGTGGTACGTTTGCGGAGTTCACCGGTGTTGCGTTCCCTAATACTCCTTTCCCGCGTGCAACCCTGGTGGGTATGCCGATGAAGGATGAGATTGCCTACCTGAACCGTGAGGCGCACCGTTCGAAGGCTCGCCGTAACCTGGGCTTGGACCCGCAGAAGCCGACCGTGATTGTGACGGGCGGTTCGCTGGGTGCGTTGAGCCTGAATAATGCGGTGGCGGCGTGCCGTGACCACTTTGCGGAGTGGGACTTCCAGATTCTGCATATTACCGGCAAGGGTAAGGCTGTTCTGGATGAGAACGGCGAGTTGTTGAGCGCCCCGAATTACCGCCAGATTGAGTTCAGCAACGGCATGCAGGATGTGTATGCTGCCGCTGATCTTCTGCTGGTGCGTTCGGGCGCGGCGACCGTCAGTGAGGTTGCTGCGGTGGGTGTTCCCGCTATTTTTGTGCCGCTTCCTATTGGTAATGGTGAGCAGGCTCTGAATGCTCGTTCTCTGGTGGAGGCGTCTGCGGCTCTGCTGGTGAAGGATGCAGAGGTCACCGGTGAGTGGTTCGCCCGTGAGATTCCGGCTCTTATGGCGAACCCGGAGGAGCTGGAGCGCATGGGCGCTGCGGCGTATGAACTTGGTATCCGTGACGCGGCGCGCGTTATGGCTGAAGCAGTATTGAAGGCAGCTGAGAAGTAATGACTGAATTGATGAATCTTGAGATGGTGTTGCCGGCACCGCTGAACCCGCCGTTCCCTGAGCGTGCGAAGATGAGCGAGCTGGGTCGTGTGCACTTCATCGGTATTGGTGGCGCGGGTATGAGCGCTATTGCCGCTCTGATGCTGCAGGCTGGTGTGACGGTGAGCGGTTCTGACCGTGCAGAGTCGGCTACTGTTGAGTCTTTGCGTGCTGCGGGTGCTCGTGTGGGTGTTCCTCAGCAGGCTGAGAACATTGTGGATGTTGATACCGTGGTGATTTCTACTGCGATTCGTGAGGATAACCCGGAGCTTGTTGCCGCTCGTGCGCAGGGTCTGCGTGTGCTGCATCGTTCTGAGGCGCTTGCTGCTGTGATGGGTGAGTCTCAGGTGGTTGCTGTTGCCGGTACTCACGGTAAGAGCACGACCAGCTCCATGATTTCTGTGATGTTTGATCAGCTGGGTGCTGACCCGTCGTTTGCGGTGGGTACTGTGATTGCTGGTCGCGGCACGAACGCTCACCTGGGTGCTCAGGGCCCGGAGTCGATTTTTGTGGCTGAGGCTGATGAGTCGGACGGCTCGTTTGTGCGTTACCGCCCGGCTATTGCTGTGGTGACGAATGTTGAGCCGGATCACCTGGATTTCTATGAGACGGATGAGCGTGTCTTTGAGGCTTTCAACCGTTTTGTGGGTTCGCTGGCGCCTAACGGTGTTGTGGTGACCTGTGCTGATGATGCGGGCGCGGCTGATTTGGCGGCTCGTTCTCGTGCGGCGGGTGTGCCCGTGGTGACTTACGGTGAATCGGCGGATGCAGACCTGCGCATTAGTGAGATCACCAGCGCTGGTTCTTCCTCGTCGTCGCACCTGTCGTGGTCTTTTGAGTGCCACGGTGTGCGTTATGAGGGTGAGCAGGATCTTGCGCTGAAGGTGCCCGGTATTCATAACCAGTTGAACGCTTCGGCTGCTTTTGCATCGGCGTTGATCTCTGGTTACGAGGCTGCCGATATTGCTCGCGCGCTGGCTGAGTTTGTGGGCGCTGACCGCCGCTTCACCCTGCGCGGTGAGGTTGCGGGCGTGAAGGTCTTTGATGACTATGCGCACCACCCGACCGAGGTGTTCCGCGCTCTGGAGACCGGCCGTACCGTGGCTGATGGCCACAACCTGTACGTGATTTTCCAGCCGCACCTGTTCTCGCGTACTCGCGAGTTCGCGAAGGAGTTTGCGCAGGCCCTGTCGATGGCTGATCGTGCTCATGTGCTGGATATTTACCCGGCTCGTGAGCTGCCGATTGAGGGTGTGACCAGTGAGCTGATTACCGGTGCTGGTTTCTCTGAGGTTCGTTACGCTACCGCTGAGGACGCTATTGAGGATATTGTGACCTGCGCTCAGGCTGGCGATATTGTGATGACCGTTGGCGCTGGCGACGTGACCGCTTTGGGCGCGCGTCTGCTGGAGTCCCTGGAAATCCGTCACGGTGGCGAGTCGAAGAAGTCGGAGGCTTAGGCTGTGCCGATGAGTTCTGGTCTCTCTTCGGAGAGGCGTTCCTCCTCGCGCGCGCCGAAGGCTCCGCGTTCGCGTGCTCGTTTGCGCGCCCAGCAGGTAGCTGAGAATGCGCAGGTTGAGGCTAAGAAATCCGAGTCTGTGCAGGCTGAATCTGCGCAGTCTCAGCTGACTCAGCCGCAGGCCACCCAGCCTCAGGTTGTGAAGAGCACAGAAGCTACTGGGACTGCAAAGCCCTCGGAAGCTATGAAGTCTGTGGAGGCCGTGAAGCCTGTCGAGGCTGCATCCTTGGAGGCTTCTGCTCAGCCTTCTGGCGCGCAGTCTGCCGCTACCCAGCCTTCCGCTACTCAGCCTCCGAGCTCCGTTCGACACATGCCGCGTAAGCCGGTGGTGCATAAGTCGCACAGCCAGAACGGTGCTGATTCTTCGGCGTCCAAGAGCGCTGCGGCGGTTCATTCTTCGGCACAGTCTTTGAAGGATTCGGTGCGTTCTGCGCTGATGACCGGTCGTACTGTGTCTGAGGTTGAGCACGCGCCTGAGCTGTTTGATGTTGAGGCGTTTGAGGATTCTTCGTCGAAGATTTCATCCGCCAAGGGTGCCTCTGCTCAGCCTGCATCCTCGCAGTCGGTGAAGAGCGCAGAAAAGGAAGTAGCCGATCAGAAGGCTGCGCAGAAGAGTTCTGTTCAGAAGTCTTCTGCCGGTTCTGTTGAATCTTGCGAAGAGTCTGCCGCTCAGAAGGCTGAGGAACGCGCCGATAAGGCGGGGGAGAGGGCTGTTGAAGAGCTCCGCCCCGCGAGCCGTTTTGGTCGTTGGCGTGCAGAGCGTGAGCAGCAGCGTGCAGCGGAGATTGAGAAGGAGCGCGAGCGTGCGAGCCGTCAGGCTCACCGTGAGCGTCTGCGTCAGGATCCGGGCCTGGACGGCCTGCGTGCTGAGGAGCGCCCCCGTAAGGAGCGTGCACCTCTGACTCGTGCCCGTAAGCTGCTGTACACCGCTTCGGCGCTGGCTATTATTGCGGTGCTGTATGTGGTGCTGGTCTTCTTCTCGCCCCTGTTGGCGACTCAGAAGATTACGGTGCGCGGCGCGTCCCTGCTGGAAACCACCCAGGTGGAGCAGAAGCTTGAGCCTCTGCGCGGCGTTCCGCTCACTCGCATCGATGAGAAGAAGGTGCGTGAGCTGATCGGGCAGGATAACGTGATTCGTAGCGTGCAGGTGGAGAGCCGTCCGCCGCATGAGCTGGTGGTGACTCTGAAGGAGCGTACCGCGGTTGCGGTTGTGAAGCAGGGCGATACGTACCATACTGTTGATAGTGATGGTGTTAGCCTTCTGGAGTCGGCGACTCAGCCCGATACGTCGGTGCCGCTGGTTCGTTTCAGCGGTGATGACCCGAAGACTTCGGCTGAGTTCCGCACCATTTCTACCGCGCTTTCGGCGATGCCCTCTGAACTTCTAGCTCAGGTTAAGGAAGCCGGCGCTACGTCAACCTCAAGTATCACTCTAACCTTGAGGGATAATACTACGGTGCAGTGGGGAACCGCTGAAGAGAGCGAGTTGAAGGCTAAGGTCCTGCTCTCCCTGCGCCAGGCTATTGCTAAGCGTGCTCAGGAGGAGAAATCTTCCGAGGCACAGACGCAGAAGGTGACCGTCTATGACGTGTCCGCCCCGCGCGTACCGGTGACCCGTTAGGGGAACCATTCAGGCGCTTTATCCTCCCTTTTTGTGTAAAATCCGCAAAAAGAGGGGGTAATTGCGCTGTGTGACTAGGAACCGACAAAAACAGTTTGGTATCCTAGCAGATAAAGTCATTCTTTAGAGGAAACCTTCAGGCTTAGATTAAGCTGCGGGTCTTCCGAAGCTGGAACACGGAACAATCGAGGAATACATGGACGCTGGAACTCCCCAGAACTACTTGGCAGTCATCAAGGTCGTTGGTATCGGCGGCGGTGGCGTCAACGCAGTCAACCGCATGATTGAGGTTGGTCTGCGCGGCGTTGAGTTCATTGCTATCAACACTGACGCTCAGGCTCTGCTGATGTCCGATGCAGACGTTAAGCTGGACGTTGGTCGTGAGCTGACCCGCGGTCTTGGCGCGGGCGCAAACCCCGAGGTTGGCCGTCAGGCAGCCGAGGATCACGCGCAGGAAATTGAGGAAGTCCTCAAGGGCGCAGACATGGTCTTTGTGACCGCAGGTGAGGGTGGTGGCACCGGTACCGGTGGCGCACCCGTCGTGGCACGTATTGCCCGCTCCCTCGGCGCTCTGACCATTGGTGTGGTGACCCGCCCCTTCACCTTCGAAGGCCGTCGCCGCTCCAACCAGGCTGAGACCGGTATCGCTGCTCTGCGCGATGAGGTTGATACCCTGATCGTTATTCCGAACGACCGACTGCTGTCGATTTCGGATCGTAACGTCTCCATGCTGGACGCATTCAAGTCCGCTGACCAGGTTCTGCTCTCCGGTGTGCAGGGCATTACCGACCTGATCACCACCCCCGGCCTGATCAACCTTGACTTCGCTGACGTTAAGTCCGTCATGCAGGGTGCTGGTTCGGCTCTGATGGGTATCGGCTCGGCATCCGGTGAGGACCGTGCCGTGAAGGCAGCTGAGCTGGCTATCGCTTCGCCGCTGCTGGAAGCATCCATCGACGGTGCACACGGCGTTCTGCTGTCCATTCAGGGTGGCTCCGACCTGGGTCTGTTCGAGATTAACGAGGCTGCACGCCTGGTTCAGGAAGTTGCTCACCCCGACGCAAACATCATCTTCGGTGCGGTTATTGACGACGCACTGGGCGATGAGGCTCGCGGCACCCGGATTGCCGCTGGGCTCCAGCCGGGCAGA
>OCPN01000477.1_pt1 | contig 11014 bp, 9 predicted proteins | sample 1476971 | NCBI WGS metagenome assembly OCPN01 (sample SAMEA2580251, study PRJEB22360) | human gut metagenome | biome: human gut; feature: human-associated habitat; material: faeces | place: Denmark | collected 2008/2010
ATTGTTTAAATAGTATAGATGAAAAAATAACAGGAATATATTGAAGGTGAACTGATGTATACTTTATTACTTATTGTTGTAACATTGGTAATCAGTTTAATAATAACACCTATTATAATAAAGGTTTCTTTTAAATTTAATTTAGTAGATCGACCTAACTATAGAAAAGTACATACAAAACCAGTATCAGTCATGGGAGGTACTGTCATACTACTTTCATTTCTTATTGGTTTATGGTTAGGTCATCCCATAGAGAGAGCAGTCAAACCTTTGGTAATTGGTTTAATTATTATGTATTTTGTAGGCATCATTGATGATATTTATGATTTGAAGCCAATTTTAAAATTAATTGGACAAATTATAGCAGCATCAGTTGTCGTTTTTTACGGGATTACCATAGATTTTATTTCTTTTCCAATTGGTCCAACCATTCATTTTGGTATTTTAAGTATACCGATTACAATTATATGGATTGTAGCAATAACAAATGCAATAAATTTAATAGATGGTTTAGATGGTTTGGCATCAGGTGTGTCAGTTATTGGTTTAACTACCATTGGTTTCATAGCTATATTACAAGGAAATGTATTTATCATTATGATTTGCAGTTTGTTGATTGGCGCATTACTTGGCTTCTTATTCTTTAATTTCCATCCTGCTTCAATCTTTTTAGGCGATAGTGGAGCATTAATGATTGGATTTATTATTGGCTTTTTATCCTTACTAGGTTTTAAAAACATCACATTTATTTCTTTATTCTTCCCAATTGTTATTTTAGCGGTACCATTTATTGATACCTTATTTGCAATGATTAGAAGAGTGAGAAATGGTCAACACATTATGCAAGCAGATAAATCACATTTACATCATAAACTTCTTGCATTAGGATATACACATCGTCAAACAGTATTACTGATATACTCTATTGCGATTATGTTTAGTTTATCGAGTATTATATTGTATTTATCTCAACCATTAGGTGTATTACTAATGTTTATCTTAATCGTCATCACAATTGAACTCATCGTTGAATTTACTGGCTTAATAGATGATAGCTATCGTCCTATTCTTAATTTAATTTCTAAAAAAAATGACGATGCATCTCGCCATAAGACAAACCATAAATAATACTTTTATTCACTTATTTACAAAAGCCAGCAATCTTAAGCGTTTGCTGGCTTTTGTAATTTAATTAATTTGTTTCAATATCAAAAGGTAATTGCTTAGGTGTATCTTTTTCTAAATCATATTGACTTGCTGTATTACGGTTTAAAAATTCGATAAATGAGTCGTATTCTGTTTCTACAACATCAATCTTATAACTCACTTTATCAGTGTAAACTTTGTCTCTTAGAAAAAAAGAGGTTGAAGCAAGTTCATACTCAAATTTACCTGTTAAGTCATAATTAATGGTAACAGTAGTGGGAATAGCATTTCTTAATTCTACACGGCCGATATCGTAAATCACATCTCGTACTGCACCACTATATGCACGAATTAATCCGCCACCGCCAAGTTTAATGCCACCAAAATACCGAGTAACTACTACACAAGCATTGTGAATATCCAGTTTTTTTAATATTTCAAGCATAGGAATACCTGCTGTTCCTGTTGGTTCTCCATCATCGTTGGCTTTTTGTATATTCATTTGATTGCCAACAGTATACGCAGAACAATTATGTGTTGCTTCTTTATGAGTTTGTTTTACTTCTTCTATAAACATCTTAGCCTCTTCTTCTGAGAAAACAGGTTTGATATGAGCAATAAATCGAGATTTATTAATTGTATTTTCAATAATATGTTCTTTTTTTATAGTAATAACATGATCACTCAATTGATAAATACCTCCACGATATGATTAATATGAATTTTATTATACACGTTTGTTTTCTTTTAGATAAATAATTGATTATGAATTTCCTTTTTTATTAAAATAATTTATAATACTGTTGAGTATAATTGAGGAGGACGATTATGAAAATTGCAGTAATGACAGACTCTACTGCGAATCTGCCAAAACATATTATTGAAAAATATCAGATACCAGTTGCACCACTGAGTGTAACATTTGATGATGGAGAAACATTTACTGAACATCCAGATCTTTCAAAAGAATCTTTTTATAAAAAAATGGCCGCATCTAAAACAATTCCTACAACAAGTCAACCAGCTATTGGTGAATGGATAAAGAACTATGAGGAATTAAGAGATAAAGGTTATACAGATGTTATCGTCTTTAATTTATCAAGTGGGATTAGTGGTAGTTATCAATCAGCAACACAAGCAGGTGAAATGGTAGATGGCATTCAAGTCCACACATTTGATACAAGATTAGCTTCTATGATTGAAGGCAGCTATGTGATTTATACATTAAAATTGATTGAAGACGGAGCAACTCCTAACGAAATTATTGAGGAATTAACGTCTATTCGTAAAGATACAGGTGCATACTTATTTGTTGATGATTTAAAAAATTTACAAAAAAGTGGTCGTATTACTGGTGCCCAAGCATGGATTGGAACACTTTTACAAATGAAGCCAGTGCTTAAGTTTGAAGAAGATGGAAAAATTCATCCTTTAGAAAAAGTACGTACACGTAAGCGAGCTTATAATTCTATAGAACAACATGCACTTGATATTGCGAAAAATATTAATGATGTAACAGTGTTTGTGATTAATGGCGATAAAATAAAAGAGGGTAAAGATTTTTGTGCTAAATTAAAAGAGAAATATTCAAACATTAATATTCAATATTGTGAATATGGACCAGTCATTGCATCTCATTTAGGTTCAGGTGGAATCGGAGTTGGATATTTCCCAAGAAAAATTGTAATCGAATAAGATGAAGGTCTAATCGTTAAAAGTGAGAACATGGAGGGCTAAGGTACCCATCTCCTTTTCGATTAGACTTTTTTTATTTTAATAAGGAAGTGATGAAATATTAAATATTATGGAAGATTAGTATCTTCAGAAATAGAATTAAAAGATGAAATAATCAGTGAGAAAACGTTAGGTATCGTAAAGAGTTCAAAAGGATATCGATGTATTCAATGTGGTAATGAAGATAGTGCTCATTTCTATCAATATTTTTCCTCTATTCTTAATAAAGAAGTAATATATTGTCGACAATGTATACATCTAGGAAGAATGGATAATATTACTGAATATAAAATCATTAAAAGTAAAAATGTTAAATCAGAGGGATTATATACATTATCTTTTAAATTATCTGAACAGCAATGTTATGCATCTGAAAAAATCTTATCTGCTATAGAAAACTGTGAAGACTTATTATTATATGCGGTAACTGGTGCAGGAAAAACAGAGATGATATATGAGGGTATTAGCTTATCACGTAAAAGAGGATTTAATGTAGCAATCATCTCTCCAAGAGTAGATGTAGTAGTAGAGATTAGCCAGCGTATTAAAGAAGTTTTTTTGAAAGAAGATATTGACGTATTGCATCAATCAAGTAAACAACAATATAACGGACATTTTGTAATTTGTACTATCCATCAACTATATCGATTTAAAAATCACTTTGAAGTTATTTTTGTCGATGAAGTTGATGCATTTCCGCTGCCTATGGATCATCATCTACAAAATGCTATTAAACAAGCGGCTAAACCGCTATCTACATTGATTTATATGACTGCAACGCCACCTAGACATTTACTGCGTCAAATACCAAAACATCGCATTATACAGTTACCTGCTCGCTTTCATAGACACCCATTACCAGTTCCAAAATTTAAATATTTTAAATTAAATATGAATCGTACTCAAAGTTTTTTAAAGTATATGTTATTAAATCAGATTGAACATAAAAGATTTACGTTAGTATTTTTTAATAATATAGAAAAGATGATTAAGATATCCGAATACTATAAAAAAATATTTTCAGATTTGATATGTATTTCAAGTGAAGATGCTTTACGTTTTGAAAAAGTGAAAGCACTTCGTGAAGGAAAACATCGAATTGTTTTTACAACAACAATTTTAGAACGTGGATTTACTATGGCTCAATTAGACGTTATCGTAATTAATGCAGATACATTTGAAAAGGCTGCATTAGTACAAATTGCTGGAAGAGTTGGACGTAAACAAGAAGCTCCCACAGGAATGGTATTATTTCTTCATGAAGGTGTGAGTATATCAATGTTGATGGCTAAAAAAGATATTACAAGAATGAATAAATTAGGGATTCAAAGAGGGTGGATCGATGAATAAATGTATTCAGTGTGCTACTTCTATTCACGAAGAGTTATCTATATTTAATTTTTATAAACCACCACAACAATTTTGTGAAACATGCAAAAAACAATGGCAAGCCATTAAGCTTGATATCAATGATGAAAAAAGATGTACAAGATGCCTTAATTATAAAATAAATACAGGTGATGAATGTTTAGACTGTAAATGTCTCAATCAGCAATTTACGCTAATGTCACAACTGTATTGTGATTATAAATATGATGGAATAATGAAAGAAACGATTCATCATTACAAATTTATGAAAGATTATTATTTAGCTGAGGTTTTAGCTTCAAAGTTAACATTGCCTAAAACGTCATACGATTATATTGTCCCTATTCCATCCCCTTATAAAAGAGATGAACATCGAACGTTTAATCCAGTAACCACTGTTTTGGACAAAATGGGTATAAGCTATATAGAATTATTAGGCACACGTTCACGACCTAAGCAATCAAGACTTGGAAAAAAAGAACGATTTAAAGCTGACAATCCGTTCTATCTTAAAGAAAATATAGATATTACAAATAAAAATATTTTACTGATTGATGATATCTATACTACAGGTTTGACAGTTCATTATGCTGGAAGTGTATTATGTAATAAAAAAGTCAGAAAATTCAAAGTGTTTGCGTTTTCAAGATGACTTAAACATGATATTATAATAGTAAGAATTACCAATATTAGAGGTTAAAGGAGAGATAACTATGATTAGATTTGAAATTCATGGAGATAACCTCACTATTACAGATGCTATTCGCAACTATATTGAGGAAAAAATTGGTAAACTTGAACGTTATTTTAATAATGTGCCAAATGCAGTTGCACATGTAAAAGTTAAAACGTATCAAAATTCAGCTACTAAAATCGAGGTAACAATTCCTTTGAAAAATGTTACATTGAGAGCTGAAGAACGACACGACGATTTATACGCAGGCATTGATTTAGTTACAAGCAAATTAGAACGTCAAGTTCGTAAATACAAAACGCGTGTGAATCGTAAGAATAGAGATAATGGAGAACAAGAACCATTTATTGCTGAGCAACAAACAGTAGTGAATGAGAATGTGGAAGATACTTCAGAATCATCAAATGAGAATGAAATAGAAATTATTCGTTCTAAACAGTTTAGTTTAAAACCAATGGATTCTGAAGAAGCAGTATTACAAATGGATTTATTAGGGCATGATTTTTACATTTTTACAGATCGTGAAAGTATTGTGTATCGACGTAAAGATGGTAAATATGGTCTGATTGAAACAACTGAATAGTTGAATGTAGACGTTCTTTACGAAAGTTAAGTATGAGGAACTATGACTAGAATTGAAAATACATGACATAAGCACGTGTTCAATTCAGTCAATGACTACTTCCTTGTTTAAAGGTACCTGAGACAAGTTGATGTCCCAGGTACTTTTATTATTTAGAAGAGAATAATAAATATTATATGTATCGTACAATGTGAAGAATAAGTATGAAGCTACTATCGACTAGCTACTTTTACACTTATTCATGGACGGTATAATCATGCTATGCTAATGTAATGAGGTAATTAAAAATTAAAGGGATAGTAAGTTTTTTAAAATAGAAAGAAAGTATAAATATAAAAGTAATTATTGTACACAATTAAGCATATCATTTATATGAGTATTTAAGTATAAATTTGAACTTATAAATGATATTATAAATTGTTGTAGGCCAAACAGTTTTTTTAGCTAAAGGAGCGAACATAATGGGATTTTTATCAAAAATTGTTGACGGCAATAAGAAAGAAGTGAAACGTTTAAGTAAAAAAGCTGATGAAGTACTTGCTTTAGAGGAAAAAATAGCGATTTTAACTGACGAAGAAATCAGAAATAAAACGAAACAATTTCAAGAAGAAGCACAAGCAATTGAAGATGTAAAAAAACAAAATGACTATTTAGATAAAATTTTGCCGCAAGCATTTGCATTAGTACGTGAAGGTGCAAAACGTGTATTTAACATGTCACCTTATAAAGTTATGGGTGGTATTGCTATACATAAAGGTGATATTGCAGAAATGAGAACTGGTGAAGGTAAAACATTAACTGCGACAATGCCAACGTATTTAAATGCTTTAGCAGGTCGAGGTGTTCATGTTATTACAGTCAATGAATACTTATCTAGTGTTCAAAGTGAAGAAATGGCTGAATTATATGAGTTTTTAGGTTTAACAGTTGGTTTAAATCTAAATAGTAAATCTACAGAAGAAAAACGAGAAGCATATGCAAAAGACATTACTTATAGTACAAATAATGAATTAGGCTTCGATTACTTAAGAGATAATATGGTGAATTATGCGGAAGAACGAGTAATGAGACCTTTACATTTTGCGATTATTGATGAGGTTGACTCTATTTTAATAGATGAAGCAAGAACACCGTTAATTATTTCAGGTGAAGCTGAAAAGTCAACGTCTCTTTATACTCAAGCGAATGTTTTTGCTAAGATGTTAAAAGCAGATGAAGATTATAAATATGATGAAAAAACAAAAGCTGTTCATTTAACAGAACAAGGTGCAGATAAAGCGGAACGAATGTTTAAAATCGATAATTTATATGATGTTCAAAATGTAGATATTATTAGTCATATTAATACTGCTTTAAGAGCACATGTTACTTTACAACGCGATGTCGATTACATGGTCGTAGATGGAGAAGTATTAATTGTAGATCAATTCACTGGTCGTACAATGCCGGGACGTCGTTTTTCTGAAGGATTGCATCAAGCTATTGAAGCTAAAGAAGGCGTGAAAATTCAAAATGAATCTAAAACAATGGCTTCAATTACTTTCCAAAACTACTTCCGTATGTATAATAAATTAGCTGGAATGACTGGTACTGCTAAAACTGAAGAAGAAGAGTTCCGTAATATCTATAATATGACAGTAACTCAAATTCCAACGAATAAACCTGTTCAACGTCAAGATAAGTCTGATTTAATTTACATTAGTCAAAAAGGAAAATTTGATGCAGTTGTAGACGATGTGGTTGAAAAACATAAACAAGGACAACCAGTTTTATTAGGTACTGTTGCAGTAGAAACAAGTGAATACATTTCAAATTTATTGAAAAAACGCGGTATACGTCATGATGTATTAAATGCGAAGAATCATGAAAGAGAAGCTGAAATTGTAGCCAATGCAGGACAAAAAGGTGCAGTTACTATTGCTACTAATATGGCTGGACGTGGAACAGACATTAAATTAGGTGAAGGCGTAGAAGAAATAGGTGGCCTTGCCGTAATAGGTACTGAACGACATGAATCTCGTCGTATTGATGATCAATTACGTGGTCGTTCAGGTCGTCAAGGAGATAAAGGGGATAGTCGTTTCTACTTATCATTACAAGATGAATTAATGGTTCGTTTTGGTTCTGAAAGACTTCAAAAAATGATGAATCGTTTAGGTATGGATGATTCAACGCCAATAGAATCTAAAATGGTTTCACGTGCAGTTGAGTCAGCTCAAAAACGTGTTGAAGGAAATAACTTTGATGCACGTAAACGAATTCTCGAATATGATGAAGTATTACGTAAACAACGTGAAATTATTTATAATGAACGTAATAGCATTATAGATTCAGAAGATAGTTCAGAAATTGTTATGGCGATGATGCGTACTACTTTACAGAGAGCTATTAACTACTATATTAACGATGAAGATGATAATCCTGATTATGGACCATTTATAGATTATGTTAATGATGTGTTTATTCAAGAAGGAGAATTAACTGAAGAAGAAATTAAAGGTAAAGATTCTGAAGATATTTTTGAAGTGGTATGGGCTAAAATTGAAAAAGGTTATGAAATCCAAAAAGAAAAAATTGGAGATCAAATGCCTGAATTTGAACGTATGATTTTATTACGTTCTATTGATACTCATTGGACTGACCATATTGATACAATGGATCAGTTACGCCAAGGTATACACTTACGTTCATATGCACAACAAAATCCACTTCGTGATTACCAAAATGAAGGACACGAGTTATTTGACTTAATGATGCAAGCTATTGAAGAAGATACGTCTAAATATATATTAAAATCTGTTATTCAAGTAGACGAACAAGTTGAACGTGAAAAAACAACAGATTTTGGTAAGGCACAACACGTATCTGCTGAAGATGGCAAAGAAAAAGCAAAAAAACAGCCTATTGTAAAAGGTGAAAAAATTGGACGTAATGATCCTTGTCCTTGTGGTAGTGGTAAAAAATATAAAAATTGCCATGGTAAAGAAGATTAATATCAAGTAATTATAATTAGGCGAGATCGAGACGTATATTGCTTATCATTTAAAAGCTTTTGTCACGATCTCGTATTTTATTTAAAGAATTTATAAATAAAGGAGACATATATAGTGGAATTATCAGAAATCAAACGTAATATTGATGAATATAATAATGATTTAGAACAAATTAGGGGGTCTCTTTGACTTAGAAAATAAAGAAACAAATATTCAAGAATATGAAGAAATGATGACAGAACCGGACTTTTGGGATAACCAAAATAAAGCTCAAGATGTTATTGATAAAAATAATGCATTAAAATCGATAGTTAATGGTTACTATGAACTCAACCATAAATTAGAAGATATGGATGCAACATGGGAATTACTTCAAGAGGAATATGATGATGAAATCAAAAAAGATTTAGAACAAGATATTGTAACATTCAGAGAACAAATCGATCAGTTTGAATTACAATTATTATTAGATGGCCCACATGATGCAAATAATGCTATTTTAGAGCTGCATCCTGGTGCTGGAGGGACCGAATCTCAAGACTGGGCTAGCATGTTATTAAGAATGTACCAAAGATATGGTGAACAACAAGGTTTTAAAGTAGAAACCATCGATTATTTACCAGGTGATGAAGCGGGAGTAAAAAGCGTCACATTATTGATTAAAGGTCATAATGCCTACGGTTACTTAAAAGCAGAAAAAGGAGTACATCGACTTGTAAGAATTTCACCTTTTGATTCATCTGGAAGACGCCATACGTCATTTGCTTCTTGTGATGTTATACCAGAATTTGATAATGATGAAATAGAAATAGAAATTAATCCTGATGACATTACAGTAGATACATTTAGAGCATCAGGTGCAGGTGGACAACATATCAATAAAACAGAGTCTGCAATCCGTATTACTCACCATCCAACTGGAATTGTAGTGAATAACCAAAATGAACGTTCTCAAATCAAGAACCGTGAAGCTGCAATGAAAATGTTGAAATCTAAATTATATCAATTGAAGTTAGAAGAGCAAGAACGTGAAATGGCAGAAATTCGTGGTGAACAAAAAGAAATAGGATGGGGTAGTCAAATTCGTTCGTATGTATTCCATCCATATTCTATGGTAAAAGATCATCGTACAAATGAAGAAACTGCTAAGGTAGATGCAGTAATGGATGGAGATATTGCGCCATTTATAGAAGCTTATTTACGACAAACGATGTCACAAAATGATTGATTGAGTTGTTTATTAATAAAAAATAAAATTTTAAAATCTAAATAAATCTAACTTTAAAATGTAATTCGTGACTTGTAATATTACTAATTTAATCAATTTAAACTAATTTAGGAGTGTTATTTAACCTTTATATTACAAGGTTTTAACATTCCCCTTTTTTAATGTTGTTTATGCTAAAGTATTAATGAACAAGAATACACTACAGCAAAGGAATGACAACATGTTAAAAAAATCAATAACTGTAACATTTGCTTCTATTGCAGCAATTACAGGTTTAAATACGTTAGCACATGCACAACAAACACACATTGTTAAAGAAAAAACAAATGTAGAAGCAGTGGCACAACAATTTTCTACAACTGCAGATGAGATAAAAAAATTAAATCATATAGGTAATGATGAAGTTGAAAAAGATGTTTCAATAGTTGTACCTGATAAAGATATTGTTGAAGTTAAATCTGGTGATACATTAAACAAAATTGCGAAAGCTCATCATTTAACATTAGATGAATTATATGCATTTAATCCAGGAGTAAAACCGTTAATTCATCCTGGTGATTTAATCGCAGTAAGTGACAAAGGTTCAGCAACATTAGAAAGTCACTTGATAAGTGATAGTAGTGTATATGCTACGCCTTATTCAAGTGAAACTGCACCATTAAGTTATAATAGCGCTGAAACTGCGCCGTATGTAGCGTCTCCATCATATGTTACTAGTAGTAATGACAATACAGAAACAGTCAGTGCACCAGTATATTATAATAATAGCGCTTTAAATAACCAAGGTAATCATTATTATTTTGGTAACTGTACATATTATGCATTTGATCGTAGACAACAATTAGGACGTTCAGTAGGGAGCTATTGGGGAAATGCAAATAATTGGGCAAGCTCAGCTAGAAATGCTGGTTTAGTGGTCGATCATCGTCCTGAAGTAGGAGCGGTTTTCCAAACATCAGCGGGTTACTATGGTCACGTAGGTATCGTAGAACGTGTGAATAATGATGGTTCGTTTTACATTTCAGAAATGAATTGGAATGGTCATTTCAATGATGTTACAAATAGAACAATTTATAATTCGTCTAGTTATAATTTTATACATTAAATTTTTCAAAGGATTTATAATGTTAAAACATCAACAAAGCTTATGTTTTGTTGATGTTTTTTAGTTATTAATAATGCAATGTATTATTTAAAAGAAGAAATAAAAGTTACGAAATTATCACAATTAAAAATTTTTATTAAACGATTGATTGATATAATAAATA
>OCPN01000485.1_pt1 | contig 10894 bp, 10 predicted proteins | sample 1476971 | NCBI WGS metagenome assembly OCPN01 (sample SAMEA2580251, study PRJEB22360) | human gut metagenome | biome: human gut; feature: human-associated habitat; material: faeces | place: Denmark | collected 2008/2010
TTGCAAGCGATTCCACCAACCGTAAACGATTCGTAAACTATCAGAATTTTTGAGGGGAATCACTTTTTCAAAAAAGAAAGGATTGGCTTATTTTGCCAATCCTTTTCATTTTCTCTGTTGCTTCGCTTGCCACAATTTTCCATAGAGGAGATAGTCGACTTCTCTGAGCTCTTTCAGGTTCTGACAACCGAGCGCACAAAGGAGTAATTTAAGGTCTTCTTTCCATCCTTGGACAATAGCAATCACTTCTTCGATGCTCTTGGTCTCTACCATCTCAAGAAAAACGCGGGAAAGTCCTACGCCACGCGCTCCAAGGACCAAGGCCTTGACCATATCAAGGGGATGACGGATGCCACCACTCGCGAGGATCTCAACCTGATCTATCTGATCTTGTAACTGTAAGAGACACTGCGCAGTTGATTGTCCCCAATCATCCAGATAAGCGCGATTGCCACCACGACGATTCTCAATATAGGCAAAACTAGTGCCACCACGGCCAGAAATGTCAACTGTTTTAATCCCAGCCTCTAGTGCCAGCTGGACTGTTTTGGGATCCATACCAAAGCCGACTTCTTTCAGGACTACCGGCACAGGAAAGGCCTGCCCATAGCTCTTGAGATGGTCTTTCCAAGTGTGGAAAATCCGCTCCCCTTCTGGCATGAGTAACTCTTGCATCAGATTCACATGAACTTGAAGAAAGAGAGGGTGCAGCTCTTCCACCGTTTGTAAACCCAAGTCTGGCTCTTTATCGAGGCCAATATTGGTCGCTAACAGAAGACGAGGGTGATCTGTTTTGACAGCGTACGATTGATCGCTCGGATCCTTCAGCCCTGCACTGTAAGAGCCCGTCACAAAGAGAATCCCACAAGTTTCAGCTACTGCTGCCAACTTTTGATTGATCTCTTTGGCCCGTTCACTCCCGCCTGTCATGGCATTGATATAAAAAGGGACTTCCCAATCACGGCCTGCGAAATGGGTCGTTAGATCAATCTCCGCTAGATCTACAAGTGGGAGGGAACGGTGAATTAGCTCGATCTCATCAAAGCTATTATAGGAGTAGCTTTGCTCTAAGGCATAGTGAATATGCTGGTCTTTTCGATTTTCGCTCACGAATCTCCCATCCTTTCTTGGTAAATGACTTCAATATTCTTTTCCTTCCAGCGGTCTATCAAGGTCTGAGTCTCAACCGGGTCAAAACTAAGGGCGATTCCACAGTCGCCGCCTCCAGCACCACTGGATTTGGCACAGGCAGAAAGGCCCTCTGTCGCTTCTTGCAGCTTTTTTAGAGCTGGGGTATAGATCAGATGGTTTAAGGATTTTAGGTTCTGATCTGCACGTTGGATACTGGCCTCGATCTCCCTTTGTTTTCCTTCACGGAGGCCTTTTTCAAGATTCTTCACTGCAGTTTGACTCTCCTTGAGAAAGGCTTCATTGATCGCCCCCTTGACCTTGCGGATCAAATCACTTGAAATCGCTGGTTCCTTGGTCCAACCAACCAGAAAATCATAAGAGATGGCTGGCTGAATCACTCGGATCTGGTAGTTCCAATCCAGGTCTAAAACTTGTGAGAGGGGCTGGAAAGTCAAGACTTCAGGCAACCAAGCCCGATCAAAGGATTGGTAATAAATCAAGTCCTCGTAGGCAATACAAGCCAAATCACCCATGGAACCATTGTCCCCTCTTTGCACTAAGACGACTGCTGCTAGTCGAAAAAGCAGATCGGGGCTTAGGTCTATTTCATACAGAGCGGCCATGGCCTTGATCACGAGCAAAACCACACTTCCGCTGGAACCAATCCCATACTTCTTCCCCTCTTCACCCAGTGTCCCCCTAAGGTGAAGATCAAGGGGTTTCGGGGCTATTCCCTGATCTTTCAACCATTCTTCCATGAGCTGGATAGTCTCTTGAATCAAGGCGTAGTCCTTATTTGGGGTCAAATCCACCTTGTAACCAAAGAGATCTGAGACCAACTGGTAAGTGTTAGCTTCTTGAATGGTAGCTGACAGATAAATGGGAATAAACTGAATCACGGCTCCACACCCAGGCGTTAGCACCGCGTATTCTCCGGCTAGATAGAGCTTGCCTCCGGTCTGTACCTGATACTTAGTCTTCATCTTGAGGGTCCTTTGTCTTAGATACGATGGTCCGATAGCGGGCGTCAAATAAAGGCACCAGCTGCTCCAAGTCTTCTTCTAGACAGAGAACTTTAACGTTTGGCCCTGCATCCATGGTAAAGTAACAAGCATGACCTTCCGCACGGAGTTCACGGACATAGTCCATGGCTTTGTAGCTTTCTTCTGTCAAGTAGCTAAAGGCTGGAGTGGCTGTCCTGGTCGTTCCATGCATGGCGAGGGCATTGCGCTCTGTCAAGTGACCGACCCGTTCAAACTCATTGGCAGCTAGATAGCCCAGCATGTCCTTGTAATCTTGACGAGACTCCTCCACCCATTCTTTGAAATTGGTCGAGGTTTCCATGCAGCGTTTCATCCCTTCGCGGCTAGAAACGGGCTTTTGCTTATCATTGAGAACCAGCATAATCATAGCCAGTTTCAGGTCTGTTTTGACCTTATAAATCTCTCCACTTTCTTTGTCCCAGGCTGCTAAGGGACCAAAGAAAGACCGTGAAGAGGAACCCGAAGCAAACTTGGCTTTTTGAGCTAATTCCTCCTGAGTTAAGCCCAAATCATAATACCGATTGCAGGCCTTGACAAGAGCAGAGAGGCCGCTTGAGCTAGAGGACAAGCCTGCTGCGGTTGGCATATTGTTGCTGGTATCCACCCGGACAAAAACGGTTTCTTCTGCTGGTTTGAGGCTATCAATGACAGCTCCAATTTTGGCCTGCTCAGCTAGATGTTGGAATTCCCCATCGATGTAAAATTCATGCGCTGTCGCATCTGCTGGCAAGGGAGAGAGACTCGTCTCTGTATACATATTCTCTAAGGTCAACGAAATCGAACTGGTCGAAGGGACCATCTGTTTGGCATCTTCTTTTCCCCAGTATTTGATAATCGCGATATTGGCATAGGACTTAGCCTTTACAGGTTTTCGATCCATGTATGGTGCGCTCCTTCTTTTTCTAATGCATGGGCAATGGTTTCTGCTTCACGAGAATCCTTGACGAGGGCAATCACACAGCCTCCAAGACCACCCCCACTCATTTTAGCCCCTAAGGCCCCATTTTCAAGGGCAACAGCGACCAGGTGATCTGCTTCTTTACAGCTGACACCGACAGCTCTCAAGTGGTCATGACAAGCCGTAAGAGCCTGCCCAAGGCCAATGAGATCTTTTTCTTTCAGAGCCCCTTCTACCTGCTGGGTTAACTGACCAATCTCATGGAAATGGGACAAAACTTCCTGCCCTTTAGCTTCAACCTTTTGAATCGCCTCACGGGTATTGCCGTGAATCCCCGTATCCGCAATCACCAAACTCGCTTTTATACCCAGCTCCAGCGGGTAAAAGCCGACATTCCGGATGAATTTAATGGCTTGATCGCTCAAACAAGTCTTGGCATCAAGCCCACTTGGATTCATATGGGCAATGGTTTCTGCTCGATTGACCAGGATTTCTAAGGTCTCATCATCCAGCTCCTCTTGATAATAGTCAAAAACTGCACGAATAGCTGCGATACTGACCGCCGCAGAGGACCCCATCCCCCGTTTTTCCGGTACCATAGACTGAATCCGGCAGCGAATCCGGGCCTCACGAATCCCGAGGTGCTCAAGAGACGCAAAAACCGCCATGGACAAGGTGTCGTCTTCAAACAAAATCCATGGACTGTCTGCTGGGATAATCTGGCAGGTCACTTCGATATGATGGAGAGGCAGGGCAATAGCTGGATAGCCATAGACCACCGCATGCTCTCCAATTAAGATAATTTTACTATGCGCCCTTCCGACGCCTATCTCTTTATGCATATTCATCTCGCTCTATTAAGGTCATTACTATTTTAATATAAATCAGCCAAAAAAGCGATGCTTTTGAAGGAAATCCAACCTAAGACGGAGTCCAAAAATGGATCACCCAGAAGAGCTCCTTCTTATGGACAGACAAGAAAAAGCCGGGATCCGTCATCCCAGCCATCCATTTCTATTTCTCACATTCTTGTTTGATCAAGTCCATCAAAGAGTTGCGGTCCAGGATCCATTGGGCCCGTTCGTCCTTCTCATAGGTCCGGTTGGACAAAAAGATCACAGCTTCCTGCTTCTTTCGATTGTACATGATAAAGGTTCCTGTATAGCCTGTATGATCCAACCAGTCCCCCTCTAGATTCCATCCGAGAGCGCGGGTCTTACCCTCTTTAGGCGCAAAATTCTGAGACAAGTCACGCGCAAAATCATCCTTCAGATAATGCTCTAAAAAGCGCTCTAGATCTGGAACCGTTGAAAAAAGTCCAGCACTTCCCGCATGACAGCCCAATACTCTCGCTTTTGGATCATGGACACTTCCAGAAGCAAGGCCACGGACCGTTGGTACAGCCTTTTCGACCGGTCCAAACCGTGTTTCCGCCATCTTCCAGGGTGCAAAAATCAACTCTTCAAACAAGTCATCCAAGGACTGACCGAATGCTTCTTCTAACCAAAAACCTAGCAAAAGAAAATTGACATCGGTGTAATGAAAACTCTTGTCCTCTTTTAACTGCAAATTTTCAAGAGCTGTTTTCAACTGTCTCGCATCCAATTGATCCCGGTTGGGGATAAAAGGATCGAGCCCAGAAGTATGGGTCAAGAGTTCCCGGATGGTCGTCTTCTCATGAGCAAAACGCGGGTAAAGCTCTTTAAAGGGGCGATCGAGCGGAAGCTCTCCTTTCGCATACAAAAAGGCACAGATGTTAGCAACTCCGACGACCTTACTGACACTAGCCAAATCATAGACCAGGTCAGCCACTACTGGCTCTCCTTTTTCAGGATCCGCTAGTCCCAGATAGTGCTCACTCCACTGACCATCGCGGTAAAGCGCAAGAGAGGCACCTGGATAGATGCCTTCTTGGATTTGTTCGGTAATTTTTTCGATGATTGCATTCACGCTCATCACTCCATTCTTATTCTTCATAAGAAATATGGACCTGATCTTGATTGGCTTCAAACCAGAGTTCGATCTGACTTGGATCCTTGGCAATCAAGAAAGTTCCCTTACGGTGCACAAAATCAATAGCTTCTCCCAAGCGTTCTTTCAAGACTTCCACATCAAAAGGAGCCAATTCGACCTTGATCATACTCAAATCCCAAGTCACCTTGTTCTCCACTTGGAGATCTTCTCCTTGGGCTTCTTGTAAATGGATAAAGTGGGCCAAAGCTGGCAAGCTGCTATAGAACTTCTCAGACTCAGCAAAATCGGCCACATTAACCTCAAGAAAGTCCACATCAAAGCTGGTCAAACCTTTGAAATCTTCTAGCACGTCAACAAGAGGCGCTTTCTCCAACGGTTCTAGGCTTTCAAGATTTTCTTCAGCATGCACGAAAATGGTATCTCCTTGAGGAGACACAACTTCAAAGGCGCGACCATTAGCTCCTTGGTAAAGGGCGCTTGTCTCTGGCTGGCGGGCCAACAAATAATCAATTTCTTGAGCTTGTGCCACTTTCACCACGACGCGACCCAATTTCTTTGGACCTTCGACCTTACGCGAACGCATACTCGGTGACTCTTCTAAGACGATTTTTTCTACTTTTGAGGCATCTCCTAAAGATAGGAGAGCTCCTTCTTCCACTAATACTTTCATTCCCAATGTCTCTTCATAAAAGCGTTGATTGACATTTCGGTTATTCACTTTCAAGACTGGGATCACTCTTACGATCTGATTTGCTGTCATACTTTCCTCCAAGCACTTTTTATTGTAAAAGATTTTCTGGCTTTTTACAAGAAATCTTGTGCAAAAAAGACAGATTTTTCAAAAATAAAAATCTGTCTTTCTTTTTTTAGTATACTGTTCGTGTATGGACCCGCCCGTTTGGAGCTTCAAATTCGTATTCTAAGTAATCCTGATAGGTCCCTGGTGCAATCACTCCACGCACATCTAATACAGCCGTTCCTGCCTGTCCCACAATGGAATCTGCTAACAGGCAGCAATTAGTAGACAGAACAAAGTAAGATTTAAAACGCGAAGAAGTAAATTTATATAGCTCAGCCCCTAAATCATATTTCAATTTGTAAGCGTAGGTCGGCTGACCGTCTTCCAGTAACCTCCTAGGTGGATCCCAAGGTTCTAACAACTGATCAATTTCAGCTAGACGCTTCTCTACTGCCTGATTCTCTTCTTCGGTAAGGGATAGGCTGTAGCCAAACAGCGTCTTTTGACTCTCTTTTTTACATAGTTCGATGTATGGTTCCTTATCCACTTTAAACAGTACGCCATCCCCAATCGTCCCAAATAGACGCTCTGAAAAGGGATCGTAACTTCCGTAAGAAATGACCTTCCCCTGATAACAAATATCTACATGCCCAATCGCTCCAAATAAGTTGCTGTCAGAAGTATGAACCAAAATTTCTAATTCCCTTGCCTCTTCTTCTTTTTTCACCAATCGATAAGGGCCTGTGTGTCCCGCCGAGCTCCCTTTTTGAAGAAACTGGTTAAACCGTTTTAACTCCTTAGCAGGGATAAAGGCTGCAAAGATAACCGGTAGGCTAATACGAAAGCGACGTTTTAACTCTTGGCCTTGTTGGTCTTTGTCAAATAAAATACCATCTCGAATATTAGAAATCCCCAACAAGACCAGATAAGCCCCCAAGAGGATAAATTGGAAGTGCCCATCTGAACCATGTTCCAAGACAGTTGCTAGACCAAGCCCACCGTTTAAAAGCGCATCCCATAAATAGAGCCAGCCTCCTTTTACCCGATTGGCCTTATAAAGCCAAAATGTGATCCCATAGACAATGGCACTCCCCAACTGATATGCCCCTAAACAAATCACAACTAAGTTTACGGGCAGACTACTCAGTCGATTCAACCAGATCAACGCAAGTGAAAGAAAAATAAACCAAATAGAGTGGCTATAGGAAATAGACTTGCTACGTAACAAAAAGCGAAGAAGAAAGCTTCCTAGTCCATCAACTAAAAAGTAAATGGCTAATAGATCCAAGGAAAATTTGGTGAAACCAACGCCGTTTCGAAAAATGAGAATCCCAAAAATGACGGCAAGAACCCCAAACAATAAGGTCCGTCTTCTTGCAACTTGTTCAAAAGATATTTTTTTCAATATTCCTTCTCCTTATAGACGAAAGGTCTTTAGACAAATACTATTTTATCAAGTATAATATAAGAAGTAAAGAAAAAAGAAACTGATAAAAGGAGCAGTCTATGAAATACAATCAATATAGCTATCTATCTGTTGACCAAAAAGACATTCTTAAGGAACTAAAAGAAATTGGGTTTGACCTTCCCACCCACCTCCCAGAAAAAGAACTGTTTGAATGGTTTGTCCGCAAGGTTTACTTCACCTATAAAGATACAGATTATCCCCTCTCTAACCTAGTGGTGGATTCTAAAACAGACTTTTTAACGTATATCCAATCTGACTGCGAATGGTCTCCGAACATTTTTTACACAGTAGCCCTCCAATTACTCGGTTTCCGCTATTTTATTGATTTTGAAGATACGGATAGCTTCTTGAAAGAAGTCCAATTTCCGATTGAGTATGGAAACTTGGTAGAAAACCTCTATCACCTTCTCAATACTCGAACAGTAAAAGGAAATTTACTCATCGATCAGTTGGTCAGCGATGGCTTGATTCCTGAAGATAACCAGTATCACTATTTTAACGGCAAGAGCCTCGCAACCTTTACGAGCCATGATGCCATCCGCGAGGTCGTCTATGTGGAAAGTCGGGTCGATACCGACAAAGATGGTCTGCCAGACTTGGTCAAGGTCAGCATTATCCGTCCTCGCTATGAAGGCAAGATTCCAGCTGTTATGACCGCAAGTCCTTATCACCAAGGGACCAACGATAAGGCCAGCGACAAGGCCCTCTACAATATGAATGTCGACCTCGAGGTCAAAGAACCTCATACCATTCAAGTAGAAGTACCTCAATTAGAATTGGTGGATCCTGTCGGTTCAGCTGAGCTAGTCGATGAAGCTGAAGAAACTCTCACCCATATCAATTCCAGCTATACCCTCAACGACTACCTCCTTCCACGCGGCTACGCTAATCTCTACGTATCTGGAGTGGGGACAAAAGATTCGCAAGGCTTGATGACCAATGGAAATTACCAACAAATCGAAGCCTACAAGAACGTTATCGACTGGCTCAATGGCCGTTGCCGGGCCTTTACAGATCACACACGCAAACGCCAAGTCAAAGCTGATTGGTCTAATGGAAAGGTCGCAACCACCGGGATCTCTTACCTTGGAACCATGTCTAACGGCCTTGCGACCACAGGTGTGGACGGTCTTGAAGTCATCATTGCAGAGGCTGGGATCTCTTCTTGGTACAACTACTACCGCGAAAACGGCCTCGTGACAAGTCCTGGTGGCTATCCAGGTGAAGATTTCGATTCCCTTGCCGAATTGACCTACTCGCGCAACCTTCTAGGTGGAGACTATTTGCACCATAATGCAGCCCACCAAGCCGATCTAGACATCGTGAAAAAAGAGCTGGACCGCGCTTCTGGAGACTACAATCAATTCTGGCACGACCGCAATTATCTCTTACATGCTGATCAGGTGAAGGCTGAGGTGGTCTTCACTCATGGTTCGCAAGACTGGAACGTGAAACCTCTTCACGTCTTTAATATGTTCCAGGCTCTTCCAACAAGCATCAAGAAACACCTCTTCTATCACAATGGTGCCCATGTCTATCTCAACAACTGGCAATCCATTGACTTCCGCGAAAGCATGAACGCCCTCCTCTCTAAAAAATTGCTGGGCTACGATTCAAGCTATGAATTGCCTACTGTCATCTGGCAGGACAATACAGGAGAACAAAGTTGGACTTCCTTGGATGATTTTGGCAACCAAACAAATCAGCGGACCTTCTCCCTGGGAGACGACGAAAAAGTCATCCAAAACCGCTACGAGACAAAAGATTACGAGCGCTATGGCAAGGCTTATCCGACCTTCTTAAGCGATCTTTACCAAGACAAGGCCCAACAGGTGACAATTGATCTTCCAATCGAAGAAGACCTGCACCTCAACGGGAAAGCTCGCCTTCACCTGCGACTTCACTCCAGCACCAATAAAGGTCTTCTCTCAGCCCAACTCTTAGAGCTTGGAAGCAAGAAATACCTCCAACCCTATCCTGCTGTCTTGTCAGTCCGTACGCTGGATAATGGTCGCTACCATATGCTAGACAACTTGACCGAGTTGCCATTCAAGGAAGCGGCCCAACGAGTCATTTCGAAAGGTTATCTTAACCTCCAAAACCGGCATGACCTCTTAGAGGTTGAGTCCGTAACACCAGGCGAGTGGATGGAATTTGACTTTGATCTCCAACCAACTATCTACAAGCTCGAAAAAGGTACAACTCTTCGCTTGGTCCTTTACACGACGGACTTTGAAATCACTGTGCGTGATCAAACCGATTACCAACTCACCATTGACTTAGCACAATCAAGTCTTCATCTTCCTGAAATGACTGAGGCCCACTAATCGTGGTATCAAGGCTTAGCCTTTCTTTGCTTCATTTGACAGCTTAGCCTACTTATGTTACTATCTAATAGAGTATTTCATAGAAAAAGATATTAGAGGAAGTTATGGCGATTGAAAAAACTGTCAGCGAAATTGCTGAAATTTTAGGAGTCAGCCGCCAGGCGGTCAATAACCGTGTCAAGGCGCTGGCTCCAGAAGATACCCAAAAAAACGAAAAAGGGGTTACCGTTGTAACCCGTAGTGGCTTGATCAAGCTCGAAGAAATCTACAAAAAAACTATTTTTGAAGATGAGCCAGTCAGCGATGATGTGAAGCAACGCGAATTGATGGAAATTTTGGTAGATGAAAAAAACGCTGAAATCGTCCGTCTATACGAGCAACTCAAAGCCAAAGACGAGCAACTCGCTAAGAAAGATGAACAGTTGCGCGTGAAAGACGTTCAAATTGCTGAAAAAGACAAGCAATTGGACCAACAACAACAATTGACTTTACAAGCAATGAACGACCGCGATACCTTGAAACTTGAACTCGAACAAGCCAACGAAAAAGTTCAAGAGCAAGAAAGCAAAGGTTTCTGGGCACGCGTTTTCCGTCGATAATCCGGGGCTGGATCCTACCAGTCCCTTTTCTTTTCTACCACAGGAGATTTCCCATGAAAGCATTAGAAGATTATATCGCCTTTGACCTCGAATTTAACCAATACGAAGGCGCCTATCAGATCATCCAGGTGTCTGCCGTACGTTTTACGAACGGTAAAGAAGTCAATCACTACGACTCCTACGTTTACACCGATAAGCCCCTAAAAAGCTTTATTAACGGCCTGACTGGCATTACCCAGGACAAGATCCAAAATGCCCCACAACTCGAACAGGTCCTCAGCGAATTCAAGGCCTTTGTAGGAGACCGGCCCTTAATCGGATACAATGCCAAAAAGAGCGACCTTCCCATCCTGCTTGAAAATGGGCTGGATCTAGAAGACCAGTACGCCGTCGATGTCTTTGACGAGGCTTTCGAACGTCGTCCATCTGACCTCCACGGCATTAAAAATCTCCAACTCCACACCGTTGCAGAATTTTTGAGAGTCGCAGGAAAATCACACGATAGCTTAGAGGATGCCCGCATGACAGCCCTTGTCTACGAACAATTCCTCGAATTTGATCAAGGCCGCACCCTCCTTGAAGAGCAAGAGAACTTCTCCACCAACCCCTTCGGAGGCTTGGACTTATCCGGATTTTTTGATGAATAAAAAAAGCTCAAAACTGAGCAGTACTCCTAGAGTTAGATGTTTTCATATCTTTCTTTGGGGGTTCTTTT
>OCPN01000486.1_pt1 | contig 10884 bp, 4 predicted proteins | sample 1476971 | NCBI WGS metagenome assembly OCPN01 (sample SAMEA2580251, study PRJEB22360) | human gut metagenome | biome: human gut; feature: human-associated habitat; material: faeces | place: Denmark | collected 2008/2010
GAAGTAGACATGGATGCCGTTTAGGGTTTGAGGTCCTGTCAGTTTATCTCCCTTGTCATCTACGTAATAGTAGAAATCTTCTCGATTCAAATCATTGCTAGAAAGTGGGTAATGACTCATATCTAAAAATTGGTTTTCACCGTTAGGTCCAACGACTGAATTATTAGGAATAGTGATGACAAAGTGATTCACATGATTTCCGTCTTGATTTTGATAATTCCAGTTGTAGACATGGACAAAGCTATTAGTTACGAGTGCACCAGAGTCCTTATCATAGTAGTGTCCGTCAGGTGCGAAACGTCCCTTAACTTGTGCTCCGTTAGGAAAGAAGTACATGTTTGTTCCACCAAGATTTTGAGGACCTTTAAGTGGTCGTCCGTCGGCATCAAGGTAGTACCAATCTGTAGTATAGATGTTTTGACCGTTGATATCATCACGACCAATATAAGTTAAGAGTTCTTTAAAGGTCTTGGTTACAAGAGCACCAGAATCTTTGTCATAGTATCGGCCATCCTCTGCAAAACCACCTTTGATTTGAATACCGTCTTGGCTAAAGTAAACAGGAACATTATCCACATAGTTCAGACCGACAAGATTTTTGCCGTTTGCATCCTTGTAATACCAGTTACCATTATCATCACTATAATAATGTCCACCAGAAATATGAGGTGCATTTTCAAGTGTTACAGAAGGTGTGACTGGCTTTTCATTTTCATCGATTGGGGCAGGTTGTTCACTGTTTTTTGTAGGTGTTTTTGTTTCTTCGACAGGAATAGGTTCATTGACTTTTTCTACCGAAGTTTTTGTAGTAGATGCTTCTGAAGTTGCCGTTTTGATAGGTGTAGCTTTATTTACCTGATTATCTTGATTGCTAATTTCTTGCTCAGAAGTGATTTCTACTGGTGATTCGCTTGCTAATTCAGATGATGCGACTTCACTGCTAGGAGCTTCACTAAGAACTGTACTTGTACTAGTAGGTAGCTCAGTATTAGTTGAGATAGGATTTGTAGTAGTTGCTTTGACCTCAACATTAGTTACTGCAGTTTCTTGTGCAGGTGCAAGAATCTCAGTTGGTTGACTAGAAGTTTCAGGTGTTTTCGCTTCATCCGCAAATGCAGGTCGTGCGACTAAAGTAAAAGTAGCTAGAGCGGTTGCGCAAGAAAGTGCCACAAGGTGTTTCTTTGGGTTAGTCCTTTTCGTAATCATGATAAATTCCCCTTCATATTAAAATCTTTTCAGTTTAAAAACTGAAATAATGCAAAAATAACTTAATTACAATTGATTGATGACTTAAATCTCTGTAAGGTAGCCGTTTTCATCAATATGATAATTTTTTCCATCAATATTGGCATTACGATTACGCCACATTTGACCATTGTTTGGATCGAAGTAAAGCTTATGTCCCTTGTAGTCTACAATTTCTCCCTGAACTCTTATTGGGAGACCAGCTGCATCACGGAAGTAGTAGTATTCACCCCAAACTTGTTGAAGTCCAGTTACTGCAATACCGTCTTTATCGAAATAGAGCCATCCAGGAATATAACCATGTGAATATTCAAAAAGCATATTCTTGTCGTTATAAATCATACGATTTTTGACAAGTTCACCAGTATAAGGTTCAAAGTAACGGATACCTTCTGGGAACCTAATAAATTGCCCCATAACATTGGTTTGGCTGTCATTGTTGTTGAATCCGATTCCTCGAGCTTGCCGTCCGTATTCAAAATAATAATATTCTTTTTCGCCTTTCTTTTGCCAGCCTGTAACGTATTGTCCGTCATCGCCGAGGTAAAATGTTCCGAAATCCATGCTCTTATAGCCACCAGGAATTCCCCCTAGAGATCTGACATAGCGGTTTCGCCAAAGTTCACCATCATGTCCAAAGTAGTATGGCTTGCTATCAATGTAAACTTTATGGAAGTCATCCCAATCTCCTTGGTACCAAGGAATGGAGACTCTATACGCAGTGTCAGGATAGAAATAGTAACGGTTTCCATTAATATCTTGCCAGCCTGTTACAGCTACACCATATTTACCAAAGTAACGGTATTCATCGTGAGGAAAATCAGCTACCTTGACAAACTGTTCAGTTATCCTATGCCCTAGATTCTGGTCGTAGAAATAATAATGGTTATTACGTTGGACAGACTCACCTTTGGCTTGTTTACCATCTTCATGGAAATACACGTGCTGATTGTCAACAACGTGTGCACCTATAAGGTCTTTACCGTCTTTTTTGTAGTGCCAACTACCTTGTACGTCACTATACCATTGACCACCTGTAATATTTTCTTCAGGATCTTCGTCTTGAATTTCTGTGTTTTCATCGTTATTGAAGGAAGAAACATCAGTCTTAAGTCGATTTTCTGAGATGTCCTCATATCTAGCGTTTTCCATACTGGCAGTTTCACTTACTGTAGCTCCTGTTTTAGAAGTAGGTATTTCTGATCTTGTTGAATTTGTTTCAGAGATAACTGTACTTGAAGCGTCTGAAGCGGGTTTAGGTGTTTCAGGAATAGCTGTAGTATCAGTGGTAACACTTGTAGCTTCGCTGGTGATAATGCTTGTGCCTGTTGGTGCATCTGTTGTAGTTGCTGTTGGATTTTCATCAAGTGTCTTAGTCTCAACAGTAGCCACTACATTTTCTATAGCAGGTGCGACAACTTCGGTCTTAGCATTCGTATCAGATGCTTTTACTTCTTCCGCAAATGCAGGGCGAGCAACTAGGGAAAAAGCAGCTAGTGCGGTTACACAAGAAAGTGCCACAAGGTGCTTCTTGTACACGTGCCATGGATAATTCATTTCAGTATTCATGATAGACTCCTTTCATAAAATGAACACCGATGTTTGGGTGGTTATAAAGGAGCTCGCCGTTAAAATAGTGTTAAAAGTAGGCAAATCTGTTAAAACGACTGAGTCCCATATCTAAATCTCTCATGTCATGACCATAAGAAGATTTTATAGGGGAGCACGTCAAACGTGTGGCAAGGAGAATATGCTTATGCTGTGTAATTCATATCTAGAAACAAGTGTCTTCACTTATTTATCCTAATACTTTTATTTCTCTCCTTTCGTTTTATTATTGAATCCAGCCTATGGCATATGTCTTTAAATACAAAAAACTAGAACTTTTAGTTTGAAACATTCTCTCTAAAGCTCTAGTTTTGTATTATAGACAGATGTGTGTATGAAAAGAGCCTTAGATTATCATGCCAAAGTGCCTAAGGACCAGTTTTCATGCATAAAAAATTATTTTGACGTTAGAATTCTAAAGCCAAGTTCCTAATCCTAATCCCTCTGTAGTACACTTTCAACGTTTTGGTAAAACGCTTACATGCTCACCTATCTTTATTATAATACTTTTTTAATTACAAACAAGTTTTTTTACAAGATAATCGTAAATGTTAAAAAAATGTCATAATTGGGTTCTGTTTGAATGACAGTGATTGATTATATGAAAAAGGAAGTTGACCAACTGTCGACTTCCTTTTGTGTTTTTTTAAAGAACATTTAGACAAACATACTTACTATAATAAGATAAATCTCACAATTGAGTAGGACGTCCGTTTTCATCAAAGAGATAGGTTACTCCGTTAATGGTACGTGTCTGATTAGTAACAAGTTCGCCAGAATTTTCATCATAATAGCGAGTTCCTTTATAATCTGAGATAAATTGTCCTTTGACTTGTTTACCATTATTTCTGAAGTAGAGATGTTGTCCGTTTATAACTTGATCGAAAATAAGCGCTTTTCCGTCAGGACCAAAGTAGTACCAATCTCCCTCCCAGTTAAAGAATTGGTTAGTTAAAGCAGCACCTGTCTCAGCATCAAAGAAGTATGTAGGTGCAGCTTTTGAAGTGCTATTATAGTAATTTTCATTATAAGGGTTAACTAATAAGCCACGGACCTGATCATAATAATGCCCATATCTTGATTCTGGTCCATCAGAGAAATAATAGATTTTACCATTAATCTCTCGTAGCCCTTTGACTTTTCGACCGTTTTCATCAAGGTAAAACCAATTATTGCCTGATTTTATGAGACCGGTTTTGTGGATAGCAGCACCTGTTTCTTCATCATAATATGGAAGAGTGTTGTAGGGTCCTAATCCACCTCGAATAACTTCACCCCAAGAATAAACACAATAGTCTTTTCCATCTATTGTCATTCTACCGAAATCCCCATTACTATCAAAGTAGTATAATTTGTTTCCGGCCTTGAAAAATGTATTTTTAGGGATTTCTTGCCGAGCACCAGTGTCTTTATCATAGTAATAGCCGTCCAAAACAAGGTCCTTAGCTTGACCACCGAAGTAGTAAGGGTGGAAGTAGACATTTACACCGTCGATGGTCTGAGACCCTTTTAGTAAGATTCCCTGATCATTAGCATAATACCACTTGCCTTTATGGGTAAAGTAACGACCTTTGACTAGGGCGCCAGAATCTTTATCGAAGAATTTTTCAGCCGGAGTATAGCTAGCATGATCCTTTTCAGTAATTAATCGTCCATCTTTAGTAATGAAGTTACCCTTAACTTGAACACCAGTAATAGTGTCGAAATGGACTTGTACACCATCAATAGTTTGCTCTCCTTTTAGGATTTTACCTTCAGAACCAATATAATACCAAGCATCGTTGATTTGCACATAGTGATTCTTTCCTAAATCAGTCTTGGCACCGGAGTCTTTGTCGTAGAAGTAACCGTCTTCGTCAAATCCACCTTTAAGTTGTTTACCATTTTGAGGGTTGAAGTAAACGGCTACATTATTAATGATTTGAGCTCCTTTGAGGCGTTTACCTTTACTATTTACATAGTACCAATCTGATCCGACTCGTACATAGCTATTGGTTACAAGAGCTCCAGTGATACCATCATAGTATTTGCCATTCACAGCGAAGTCACCTTTTATCTGAGCTCCCTTTTGTTTGTCAAAGAAGTACTCGGTATTTTTGATAACAGCTAACCCTTCAACGGGCCTACCCTCATCGTCGATATAGTACGTTTTATCTTTGACTGTAATGAATTGATTATAAATTAATCCTCCAGTATCTTTATCGTGGAACCTGCCATTAGAGTCAAATGTTCCTTTTGCTTGTACACCATTGTTATCAAAATAGACATCAACACCATCAATTGTATGGTATCCTGTTAAGATTTTTCCGTCATTACCAACATAGTACCAATTTTCTTTGATTTGGACGTAACGGTTTTTACCAAGGTCAACGAGATTACCATCTTGATCATAGTACCGTCCTTCAGCAAAATTATCGAATATTTGCCAACCACCGTAATTGTTAGAGTAATTTCCTAATTCGTGGAAGTACACTTGCTTTCCATCAATGGTTTGAGGTCCGGTTAATGGTTGTCCTTGATTATCCAGATAATATCTCTCGTTTTGACCAGTAGTACCATTATAGGCAATAACGTATTGATTTTTGACTAAGGCACCGGAATCCTTATCATAATAGCGGAAATTCTTACCTGAATAATCAGATATGAATCTGCCTTTGACTTGGACACCAGTGTTCTCGAAGTAAACATCCATACCATTAATCGTTTGTCTGCCTGTTAAAATTGTGCCGTCATCTCCAGCATAGTAACAATATCCATTTAAGTGGAAGAAGCGGTTTGTTCCGAAATCAACTTGTTTACCTTTATCATCATAATAACGACCATTTTCGGCAAATTTATTAAAAACTTGTTCAGGTTCAAAATAATACAATGCCCCATTGATTTCTTTGACACCAGTATACTTATAGCCGTTTTCATCAATGTAATAGGTTTTATCACCATACATATTCACAATACGATTGGTGACGAGCCAACCATTATTTTTGTCGTAAAAACGGTTATCAGCTGCAAAGTGCCCTTTAACTTGTTTGCCATCAGTGTCAAAATATACATTCACGCCATCAATGGTTTGAGGTCCTTTTAAAATCTTGCCATCTTTACCAATATAATACCAGTGTGTGTGAAGTTGGTAATAGCGATTGATACCTAAATCAGTTCGTTTACCTTCTTTATCATAATAATAGCCATCAGGACCAAATTCGTCTTTGATTTGTGCAGGTGCAAAGTAGTACCAAGTACCTCCAATGTTTTTTTGACCTGTAACTCTATTACCATTTTCATCTACATAGAAGTCGTATATTGAATGAACAAAGCGATTAGTCACCAAGGCACCAGAATCCTTGTCATAATAATGCTCATCACTAGCAAAGTCACCCTTTACTTGGATACCATCATAATTACCAAAATAGACTTTAACACCGTCGATAGTTTGAGGTCCTTTTAAAATCTTGCCATCATTTCCGATGTAGTACCACTTATTATGTAATTGAAAATAGTGATTAGTACCGAGGTCAGTCCGTCGACCATTTTCGTCATAATAACGACCTTCAGGGTCGAATGACTCTTTTAACTGGGCGCCAGAATCGTTAAAGTAAGTCCACTCTCCATTAATTTTTTGATGACCGATAAGCCTATACCCTTCTTTGTTTACATAGTAGGTGTTATAGCCATCATTGACATAACTGGACGTAACTAGAGCACCAGAATCTTTATCGTAAAAGTGTTGATCTAAGCCAAATCTTCCTTTTACTTGTCTACCTTTATAGTCAAAATAAACCTTAACACCATCGATAGTATGACCATCAATGTAGTCATCGCCATTTTCATTTCTATAATGCCAAAAACCATCATCGTCAGTGTAATACTCACCACCTGTAACATTTTCCACTCGAGAAGACCATGGTGGAGGTGGGTAAATACCTCTGTCGGTAACATCTATAGTACGGTCTTCATGGGATGCAGTTTCTTCCGCAGTTTTTTCTGTCACACTTGTTGCGACAGATGATTTAGATTCTGAATTTTGTGTTTCAGAGGCTGAAACAAATGTGCTTGAGACTTCAGAGCTTGTTTTTTCAGAAATAGTTTCTGTTGAAGTAACTTCAGAGGTGACTACTGGTGTTTCTGATACTGTGGCGGCTTCGCTCGAAGCGGTAGCAACTGTGTTTTCTGCAGGTTTAGCTGTGGCTTCATTACTTGCTGGAGCATCGACGTCAATAGCGCCTTCTTTGATGATGGCTTCAACAGTTGCTTCATTAACAGGGGTAGGTTGTTCTTCAGCTGAAGCATAGTTAAGGCCAGCAAAACTCAATCCCAAAGCAAGTCCTGTCACTGCAATAGTTACCCAATGTTTTTTAACTTTGTGAAGTTTAAAATGTACTTTCTTTTCCATGATAATTCTCCTTTCATTGAAAGATAAATTGGAATTATATGTGTGAAATAAATATTATTCGTAAATATATTTAATAACTCTTCCATCACCGTTTTCATCGAAATGAACAACCTCAGCTTTCACCTTGTAACGAATTGAGTGATTAAAAGTAATGTCAACATTTTTAGCACGTTTTCCAGTTTTTGGGTAATAATAATGGTAGAAGTAGTCATTTCCCGCCCAAATTGTTCGCAATTCATCGTAGCCTAGTCTACCATCATCGTGAAAATAGTAGTAATCATCTCCAATCTTTTGTTCTCCCTTGTAACATTTACCATCACTACCAACATAGTAACGATTACCGTCAACGTCAACGAATTTGTCACGTCCTAAGTCAACAAGTTCACCAGTATTCTTGTCATAGTAATAACCATCATCAGCAACAATACCTTTAGCTTGTTTACCATCTTTATCAAAGTAACCCTTCACATTATCGATAGTTTTGTGTCCAGTTACCTTTTGACTATTTTCATCGACGTAGTACCAACTATTAGAATATTTTTTACCAAAATATCTAGTAATTGCACCAGTTGAGGTGTCTGCTAGACTAGGGTATCTATCGAATTGAAATACTTGAACATAATTATGGTCGATAGGCTCATTACCTAGGTCGGTGATAAAATGCCAAGGTTTTATTTGAACATAACGTTTTGTGACTAAAGCTCCGGTGTCCTTATCGTGATATCTACCATCTGGTGCGAAATCCCCTTTTAACTGTGGTCCATCAGGGTAGAAGTAGTAGTCCTCACCGTTAATAGTCTGATAACCTGACACCTTGTAGCCACTATTATCTAGGTAGTAGCGGAATGTAGTTGAGATACCATTAGCACGCCATTCACGAGCGATTCTTACAGTACGTTCTCTGAAAGTATTTCTTGCTAAGTTACCTGTATGTTTATCGTAATATTTACCGTTTTTTGCGAAACCTCCTTTTACTTGCTCTCCATTTTCATCGAAGAATACTGTTTCACCATTAATAGTATGCTCCCCTTTTAAAGCGATTCCTTCGGAACCAAAATAGTAAAATGGTTTTGTATCATCGCTAAATCCATTGTGGTTAGAAGGAACGTATAAGTTCCTAGCTAGATGACCATTATCATTCATATAATGGATATTGTGGTAGTCATCATAGAACAGTCCATTTTTTTTGATATCATCTTTCTTTTCAGTAATGACACCTTCTTGATCTGAAATATAAAGTTTATCGTTCACTTCAAAAAGTGTTCCAATGACACGCTCACCATTATTTTTATCGTAGTAGTATTTGTTTCCTCCTTGTTTAATAAACTCTCCTTTAGATTGCTTTCCGTTTTGGTCAACATAATACCATTTACCATTTATCATAACTGATCGGTTGACACCTAAATTAACACGAGCACCGGTATCTTTATCATAATAGTAACCATCGTCTGCGAACTGGTCTTTGATTTGTTCACCATAGGCATTGAAATAAGTAGCAACACCATTTATTGTTTGGGGACCGTGAAGGAATTTTCCGTCATATCCTGCATAATAGGTGACTTTTCTAATTTTAGGGTTAAGATAGTCATTCTCTAGGTGATAGATAGTAACGTATTGATTTTTAACCATCATTCCTTGGTAGTCATAATAATAGCTGTTTTCAAATTCGTCGGTAACAATTTGGTTGCGATAGTTTAAAGCATATGGTACTTCAGAGAGTTTACCTTCATTATCAGCTTTATAGGTCTTACCATCGATTTGAATAAGAGAGTTGATAACCATTTGTCCATTATGCAAATCATAGTAATGTTTTGGTAGACCTGAATTTGAGTAGCTAGCCTCACCTTTTAGTTGACGACCATCACTGTCAAAACAAACATGATAACTATCAACAATTTGGTTTCCAATGAGTTTTTGACCATTTTCATCGACATAGTACCAGTTCCCATTGTCTTCTACATAAGCATTGGTAACAAGTTCACCACTATCCTTGTCATAGAAGTGTCCATTCGGAGCGAAGTGTCCTTTAACTTGGACTCCACTGTCCTTAAAGTAAACTTTGACGTTATCAATGTTTTGTTCGCCAATGAGTTTATTGCCATCGGAGTTGTAGTAATACCAGTTGCCTTTATCATCGCTGACATATTGGTTATGGAATCTAGAATCACCTTGGATAGTGATGTTCCCTTCTTTATCTGCGATATAATGGATACCGTTTAACTCAAAAGATGTATCCTTGACTTTACGACCATTGTCTTTGTCAAAGTAGTAAATTTTATTATCAATATTAATGAATTCGCCTTTAGCTTGATGTCCTTCTGGACGAGATGATTCATGGAAGTAGAGTTCAAAGCCATCAATAGTTTTAGGTCCAGTGATAGGAAATCCGTCTTTGTTGAAGTAATACCAACGACCTTCGTAGTCCATCATAAATTGATTTTTTGGATAGTCTCTATTATTTTCTGAAGGAAGAGTATAGTAAGTTGGGAACGGATAAGTCACAATGTTTAGTTGTTTATTGAGATAATGTGCCACCCCATCGTTGTCTGAATAAAATACATATGGCATAGACTTCCATAGACCCTTTTCGATGATAGGATATTGTTTATTTTTGACTAAGGCCCCTTTGTCGTCAAAGTAGTAGCGTTTGTGATCTAATTCCATTAGTCTATGAACAGCAACTTGACCATTGTCATAGATGTAATAGTCGTTACCTAAAATTGTCTGACGACCTTTCTCAAGTGTGTTACCATTTTTATCAAAATAGTAACGTTCTAATCCAGGCATTACATAATAGTTTGGTTCGATATAAGCAGGTTCATTGAAGTAAACAACTTTACTATAGTTTTCTTCTGGAATATAGTGGTTGTCTTTGAATGTAATAAAACGGTCTGTTACTAGCTTGCCATCGTTTTCATCATAAAAGTGCAGTTTGTCGTCAACTTTCCTAAGCTGCCCTTTTACCATAGTGCCGTCATCGTTAAAGTAATATTGGAAACCGTTGATTTCTTTTGGTCCGGTAACCAGCTGCCCTTTTGTATCTACATAATAGGTAACACCATTTGCATCTGAAACGAAACTCTCTCTTTTATCTGCCTTTTTTTGTGATACCTTCCGCTTCAACAGTGATGGTGAAATCACCATCTTTTTGTGAGGTATCTAAAGTTGTTTTATCAGGAGAAGTACTTATGATGAGGTTTTCGTTGTTTGTAGGTGTATTTGTTGCACTTACCTCAGAATGTGTAGTTTCAGAATTAGCTACTTCCGAACTAGCTGTGCTTGTGACTTCAGAGCTTGGTTTTTCAGAAACTGTTTCTGTTGAGGCTACTTCAGAGCTGGCCACTGGTGCTTCTGACACTGTGGTTGCTTCGCTCGAAGCGGTAGTAGGTGTGTTTTCTGCAAGTTTAGTTGTGGCTTCACTAGTTGCAGGAGCTTCAACGTCAACAGCACCTTCTTTGATGATGGCTTCAACAGTTGCTTCATTAACAGGGGTAGGCTGTTCTTCAGCTGAAGCGTAGCTAAGGCCTGCAAAGCTCAATCCCAAAGCAAGTCCTGTCACTGCAATAGTTACCCAATGTTTTTTAACTTTGTGAAGTTTAAAATGTACTTTCTTTTCCATGATAATTCTCCTTTCATTTTAAACT
>OCPN01000497.1_pt1 | contig 10468 bp, 6 predicted proteins | sample 1476971 | NCBI WGS metagenome assembly OCPN01 (sample SAMEA2580251, study PRJEB22360) | human gut metagenome | biome: human gut; feature: human-associated habitat; material: faeces | place: Denmark | collected 2008/2010
CTGGTTACCAGTAGTAGCGTTCTGGTTACCGGTCGCCGCCGCAGGCTGAGTAGCCTGCTGGTTAGCCGCGGTAGAACGCTGCTGGTTCTGGTTACCAGTAGTAGCGTTCTGGTTACCGGTCGCCGCCGCAGGCTGAGTAGCCGCAGTAGTCGGAGCGGTCGTCTGAGTCGGAGTAGCAGCCACACGGATCGTCACAGTGCTGTTCTGAGCCACCAGAGTACCCGCCGCAGAGCTCTGCGAAAGCACAGTGCCCGCAGGACGCTCGTTAGTCTGAACAGTCTCAATGTTGGTGTTCAGCAGAACATCCTGAGCGGTCAGAGCAGCAATCGCCTGATCCTTGGTCAGACCCACCAGCGAGGGGACCTTTACCTTACCGGAGGACAGGACAATGTTCACGGTGCTACCAGCCTCAACGGTCTGAGCGCCCTTATCGTCGGTCGAGCCCTTCTCCGGGGACAGCTCCACAACCATACCGGCAGGAACGGAAGCGCTCTCCACAGTGGAGACGCGGCCATCCACCAGACCCAGGTCCTTCAGAGCGTTACGGACATACGCCTCACTCTGACCCTGCAGGTTATCCGGCAACTTGACCTTCTCCGGACCGCTCGAAACAGTCACAACCACGGTCGAGCCCTTATTAACCGTAGAACCGACACCCGGCTCAACGTTGATAACGTCGCCCTTCTTGATGTTGTCCGAGTAGCCCTGACGGTACTCCACCACGAAGCCTCGGTTACGCAGCTGGTTATCGGCATCATCGCGGGAAACATTCACCACAGCCGGAACCTGAACCTGCGGAACCTCATTGAGCTTGTTCTGGTAGTACAGAACCGAGCCGACACTGAAAACCAGCAGAGCCACAATCAGAGTACCCACAAGGAAACGAACCCACGCACGCTTACGCGGCGAAGACTCATCGTACTCTGCGTACTCCTCCTCGTCATACAGTTCCTCATCGTCTTCATACTCGAAGAAGCCGTTGAGGCCGCCGTCTTCCACCGAAGCCTCAGTAATCGAGGTGGTGTACGGGGCGTAATCCTCACCCAGGGAAGCAGTAGTCGCCGAAGGAACAAAAGCAGTAGTCATCGCTGCATCCTGAACCACGGTCTCTTCACCCGGGCGAACAACCGACGCCAGAGCCTGAGCGAACTCAGCAGCACTCTGATAACGCTCATCCGGGTTCTTCGCCAGACCCTTCAGAATCACAGCATCCAGACCAGCAGGAACCTCAAGCGGGGTGAACTTGCTCGGAGGCTCAGGGGCATCCGAAAGATGCTTAGCCGCCAGATCAACATTCGACTCAGCGTCAAACGGAGAACGACCAGCAATCATCTCGTAAATTACGCAAGCAGCAGAGTACAGGTCGCTACGGGCGTCAACTTCCTTGCCGCTCACTTGCTCAGGGGACATGTAGCGTGCGCTACCCATCACCACATTAGCCTTGGTCAGCGCCTCGCCAGCTTCCTCAATGGCACGGGAAATACCGAAATCCATGACCTTGATCTGGCCCGGCTGACCCTTAGCGATATCCTCGCTGGTACGCTCCAGCACCATAATATTCGCCGGCTTAATATCGCGGTGAATGATGCCCATCGAGTGGCTGTACTGCAAAGCACCCAGCAGCTGCTCGGAATAACCCAAAGCATCACGGACCGGCAGATGACCGCCACGGGACAGAATGGAACGCAGAGTATGACCCTCCACGTACTCCATCACGATATAAGGAATAGCGGTGCCCTCTTCCGAAGAAGCAGACTCCCCACCATCCTGCGAAGGGTTATACGAACCGGTGTCATAGACAGCAACAATCGCAGGATTGTTCAGAGACGCCACAGCCTCCGCCTCACGCTTAAAGCGTGCGCGGAACGTATCGTCCTGGGCCTGCTCCGGGCGCAGAATCTTAAGCGCAACCTTGCGGCCGAGGCGAGTATCCTCAGCAGCATAAACGGTTGCCATCGCACCGGTACCGATTACCTCGAGTACCTTGTAACGGTTATCAACCGTGTCGGGAACCGACAGGTCCATAAGTTCTCCTGGATCACTAAGACTAAAACTAAATCAAAATGTAGGGGCTAACGCGCCGACGCAGAAGCGGAAGCAGAAGCCGACGCAGACGGTGCAGCAGAAGCGCTCGCACTCGAACCCCTACCCGAACTGGAAGAGGCCACATACATGTCTACATTACTACCAACCGTGACCTTGGTGCCAGATGAGGGGGTAGTACGAAGCACCGTACCGGGGGCCGCCGTGTCCGAATTCTCATAATGCAGAGAAACATTCACACCCAGAGCGGCAACAGCCTTCGACGCCTCATCAACGTTCTTACCCTCAAGGTTCGACGGCAAAGTCACCGACTTCGGACCGGTGGAATAGCGAACAGTCACGCTATTACCCTGCTCCAAAGTACCCGTCGGAGAAACCGAAATCACCGTGTTCTCCGGCTGAGTAGACTCAACACCCTCAGTCTTGGGGGACAAGCCAAGGTTCTTCAGCTCGTTCACCGCATCCTGCAGTTCACGACCCTCATAGTTAATCGCGTTGATGGTCACCTTCTGCTTTGCAGCACGGGCAGAAGCAGACTCAGTCGGCTCCACCGTCGAAACGGTACCCGTGTTCGTCGGAACAACAGACGAAGAAGCGCTCGGAACCGGATCAGTCGAACCGCCACCACTATTGGAGGAGAGGACCGTCCAAATACCGCCAGCAATCAGCACGATTGCCAGAAGCAGAGCAACCCACATCCACACGTTCGATCCACGCTTAGCCGGAGGGGCAACAGCAGCCTTCACACGACCCGAAGCTGGACGCATGGTCTGCGCACCCGTACGAGGAATAGGCGCCGTCGTCGGCTCCGGCGAGAAACGACCACCAGAACCAAAACGCGGAGTAGCAGAAGCGCTAATCGGCTCCGCCGCCACATCCATAGCAGTCATAGCGACAGTACCGTCGTCAGCATTCTCCTCAGCCAAGAACTGCGCCAGCGGAGGAACAGCCTTCACCGCTGCCTTCAGATCGCGGCGACGAATCGCATCCACCGCAGACGCCAGAGCGGTCGCATCCTTAGGACGCTGAGCCGGGTCCTTCGCCAGCAGACACATAATCAGCGCACGAGCAGGAGCCGGGATGGTCTCCGGAAGCGGCGGCGGCGGGTCATTCACCTGAGCCAACGCAATCGCAATCTGCGACTCACCTGTAAACGGACGACGACCCACCAGGCACTCATAACCAATAATGCCCAATGAGTACATATCCGAAGACGCGGTAGCCGCCTGACCGGTTGCCTGCTCCGGCGCCAGGTACTGGGCGGTACCCATCACCTGGCCGGTAGCCGTCAACGGCACCTGGTTAGCCAGACGAGCAATACCGAAATCGGTCACCTTCACACGGTCATCCGGAGTGATGATGAGGTTACCCGGCTTCACGTCACGATGCACCAGACCCTGCGAATGAGCCGCAGCCAACGCGCGAGCGGTCTGAGCAATGAAGTTCAGAATACGGTCCGGCGGCAGGGTAGTCTCATGCTCGATGATGCTCGAAAGCGGATTACCCGGCACCAGTTCCATGACCAGGTACGCGGAGTTGTCCTCCTCACCGTAGTCAAAAACATTCGCTACGCCGGGGTGGTTCAACAGCGCCGTATTACGGGCCTCAGCGCGGAAACGCTCCAAGAAGCCCGGGTCACCGGTGTACTCCTCCTTGAGGATCTTGACCGCAACGATGCGCCCAAGCACCTTGTCGCGAGCTTTCCACACCTCGCCCATACCGCCAATCGCGATACGTTCGGTTAGGGTGTAGCGCCCGCCCAAAGTGATATCAGCCGCAGGCCTCACTTGTTCAACACCGCCTCAAAGAGTTGCTTACTAGTACTGGTTGCCAACTGGGCACCGGTCGCCACATCAATATCCTCATAAACCACAGCAATCGCAATCTGAGGATCATCAGCCGGCGCGAAACCGGTAAACCAAGAATTATTCAAACCTGCCGTGGTCTCCGCGGTACCGGTCTTACCCGCCACCTTAACACCGGAGACACCAGCATTACGTGCAATACCATTATCAACCGCATTCACCATCCACTGCTTCACCTGGTTAGCAATTTCAGGGCTAGTGGACGTACGCAGCTTCTCAGGAGAGAACTCCTGCAAAGTGCTCAGGTTGCTGGTCTTCACCGAACGAATCAGGTTCGGCTTCATCTGCACGCCGCCATTCGCAATCGCCGCAGAAGTCATCGCCACCTGCAGCGGAGTGGTCTTCACGTCGTACTGACCAATCGCCGACTGAGCCAGCTGGCTCTGCGTCAGATTCGACGGGAAAGACGACTTAGAAACCGTCAAAGGAATCTTCAAATCCTGGCCGTAACCAAAATTCTCAGCGGTCTTCGCGATACGCTCCTGACCCAAATCCATCGCAATCTGCGCAAACGGCGTATTACAGGACTGAGCCAAAGCCCACTCAATCGTCGCCTGAGTGCGGGTCGAACACTGACCGCCCGTATAGTTCGGCAGGCTGATGTTCGTGCCCGGCAGCGGCAACTGTGCGGGATTTGCAATGACCGAAGACGCGTTGTACTTGCCAGACTCTAGCGCCGCCACCGCATCAATAATCTTGAAGGTCGAACCCGGCGAATAGGTGTTACCCGCAATCGCACGGTTAAACAGGGGGCTGTCCTCATCAGAAGTCAGCGCCTGGTAATTCGCCAACACCGAAGAGCTCGTATGAGACGACAGAAGATTCGGATCATAGGACGGCGAAGAAGCCATCGCCAGAATCTCACCGGTCTTCGGGTTCAACGCCACCACAGCACCCTTACGGCCCTGCAACGCGTTGTAGGCAATATCCTGAAGCTTCGAATTGATCGTCAGCTCCACGCTGGCGCCCTGTGCGGAAGAACCGCTAAACAGCTGCGCCACACGGTCGTAGAACTGGCTATCGCTCGTACCTGCAAGCTCCTTATCCATAGCAGCTTCCAGGCCGGTCGCGCCATAAATCGTGGAGAAGTAACCCGTCAGAGCCGCGTACTTGAGCGGGTGGTTATACACACGCTGGTAGTTGTACTCATCATCGGACTTCACCGACGAAGCAATCTCCGTACCGTCAACCACAATCGAACCACGTGCCGAACCGTAATTGTCGTAGAGCGCTCGAGAATTCCACTGATTATTCATCAGCGTCTTCGAATCGAAGAACTGAATATAGCTGAGGGTACCCATCAGCAGGACAAACACGCACGCGGCAGACATCCACATGCGGCGAATAGCCCTATCCATTCTTCTCACCTCCAGAATCCTTAGCCGTAATACGCGCCAGAACGCTAGTAGCACCCTCCGGCTCGTAGCTAGTGTCCGCATGGTCAATACCCTGCGGAGCATCATAACCAGCCACCAGGTGAGGTGCGCGGGCACTATGAGAAATAGACAACCACAGCGCCACAATAATCCAGTTAGCCACCAACGAGGAGCCACCGGCAGACATGAAAGGAGTCGTCAGACCAGTCAGCGGAATCAAACGAGTCACGCCGCCAATCACCACGAACAGCTGCAGAACCATGACCGTAGACAGGCCGGCAGCCAACAGCTTGCCGAAACCATCACGAGTACCCAACGCTGCACGGTAACCGCGCGAAACCAGAAGCATGAACATCATCAGGATGGCACCCAGACCCACCAGGCCCAGCTCCTCACCCAACGAGGAAATAATCATGTCCGAATTAGCGTACGGGACGAGGTTCGCGCGGCCCTGGCCCCAACCGCGGCCAAAAAGACCGCCGTAAGCCAGGCCGAAAACGCCCTGCAGAATCTGACCCGAACCGCCAGGAGACGCCTGGTAAATCTCCGGATCAAAAGCATGCACCCACGCATAAATACGGGCGTGCACGTGCGAGACATAGTGGTACGCGAAATAGCCGCCCACAGCCATACCGATACCCGCAACCACCAGCCACGAAATACGGCCGGTCGACAGGTACAGCATCGCCATGAACAGGCCAAAGAACATAATTGCCGAACCAAGATCCTTCTGGAACACCAGAACACCCAGGCTCACAATCCACGCCAAGAACACCGGCGCCAAATCACGCAGACGCGGCAGATTGATAGGGCCGATGCGGCGGCCAGCCACCAGAATCAGGTCACGGTGCGTCGCCAAATAGCCGGCGAAGAAAATCGCCAAAGTAATCTTCGCGACCTCACCCGGCTGGAACGTACGGTTACCGATATGAATCCAAATACGAGCACCATTGAGCTCCATACCCAGACCCGGAACCAGCGGCATGATAAGCAGGATCATCGACAGCACCAGGGAGGTGTACGTGACCTTACGCAGCAGACGGTAATCCCTGAGCACAAACACGATAATCGCGCACAGCACCATAGACACGCCAGTCCACATCAGCTGACCATCACCCACCGGAGCCGCAATCTGCGGATCCAGACGATAAATCATGGTCAAACCAATACCGTTCAGAGCCACCACCAGCGGCAGAATAAACGGATCAGCATAACGGGCGCGGAACTGCATGACTAGGTGAATCAGAAGAGCACCAGCACCCAGCACCACCGTGCACGGCAACCACTGGCTCTTCGACGTATCAAAAGCATGCTCCGGATCAATCAAGTACATGCCGAACGAGCTGATACCCACCGCCAAAACCAGCAGGAAAAGCTCCGTGAAACGGCGTGCACGAGGCGCGTCCGACTCACGACGGAACGAGAACTTAGCCATTGTTCTCACCGCCCTCTGCCGCAGGCGCGGAGGAAACCGTAGCCAGCTCAGGAGCCGGGGATGCTGAATCAGAGCCCGGTGCCTCAGAGCCCGGTGCCTCAGAGCTCGGAGCCTCAGAGCTCGGAGCCTCACTGGGCGCCTCAGAGCTCGGGGAAGCAGAAGCCGAGGCAGACGCGGAAGCAGACGCAGCGGCCTGCTCCGCCTTCTCACGAGACTGATCTGCCTGAGTCTTCAAACGAGACACAATCTGGTGCGCATCATCCAGGTCCTTCGCCGTAATCGCATTACGCAACAAAGAACGAGTATGATCGCTCAGCTCACTCGTGGGAATATCGGTATTCTCCACCACGTGAGAAAGGCGAATCGGACCCAACGCATGCGGAATACCGTTGTACACCGCAACCGTGCCGTCACTCTCACCCACATAGTAGCTACGCTCCACATAACGCAGACCGGTCCACGCAACCAACGTCAAAACAGCCGCAACCAGCAGAGTAATGAACAAGCGAATTGGCCATGACCGCGGACGCGAACGCTCCACAGTATCCTCAGCGATTAGCTCCTCCAGCTCAGCCGGCAGGGTCGCCTCGTCAGACTCCACCTTCAACGGCACACGCTGAGCCACCGTTGCACGATGCTCCAGGGTACGAGAAGTAACCGCCGGAATCATGCCGGTCTCAGTAGCCACCGAAGCGGCACCAACCAGCTGATGCGGGCGGGAACCCAATTCGCTACGCAAAATCGCAGCATTCGTAAGAGCCGCATCCACGGCGTTATCGTACGTACCGATATGGTGACGCACCGCCCCAGAACCACTGTGCAACAGGGTTCCAGAGAAGTCACGAGCACGACGGAAACGGCGCAACGACCGACGATAACGCTCCTCAGGATCCTCATCATGGTGCGCACCCAAAATAGCCTCAGCAGCCTCAGCCGTAGCAGCAACCTCGGGAAGCTTCTGAGTATTCGTGCTGACCTCCTGCTCCGCCACAATCGAATCAGGCAGAGCAGACTCAGGCAGGCTCGAAGGACCCACCGGCTCATCCACCGGCAGGACCTCACGGTCAATCACCTGCAAGGACACAACCGTCACGTTATCCGGAGCACCACGCTCCAAAGTCTTCGCAATCAGAGTGTCAGCAATCTCAGACAAATCATCGGTAGAACGCATCACCTGCTCAATCTCCGACAGGGACACCACAGCATCCAAACCGTCAGAAGAGAGCACCCAGCGCTCGCCGGGAACAGCGTCCAGAGTCTTCAACTCCAGCTCAGGGGACGCGTCAACGTCACCCAGAACGCGCATAATCACGTTCTTATGCGGGTGGTTCTCCGCCTCCTGCGGGGTAATACGACCCTCATTGAGCAGACGCTGCACAAACGTATGGTCAGTAGAAATCTGCTCAAACTCACCATCAGCACCCGGGCGCAGACGATACGCACGCGAGTCACCAATATGGGCCAGCTCAATACAATCGCCATCAATCAGCAGGGCAGTACAGGTCGTACCCATACCCGCCAGCTGCGGGTCATTCGCCGCCAGCTCATTGATAATCAGGTTCGCGCTCTGAATCTCATCAGCCAGATAGACGCCGCCAGTACCATCCTCAAAATCAGGGTGATCAAGCGGAGTCAGATTCAGAACCGTCGTAGCCGACGCAACATCGCCGCCTACGTGGCCGCCCATGCCGTCAGCAACGACAGCAAGAAAACGACCACCGTAGCCGGAGTCATCATTCTTCGAGCGTTTCAGACCCGTATCAGAGCGGGCCTCAAAACGAAAAGCAATCTTCATACACTAGCCCCTCAAATGCATGGTGGTACCGCCAACGCGGAAATCATCACCGGGCTCAATCGGGGTCGCACGAGTCAGACGCTCGCCATTGACGAACGTACCATTAGTAGAATTCAAATCCTCAAGGAACCAACGGGAACCCTGAGGGAACAGGCGCGCATGGCGGCCCGAGGCGTAATCATCCTGCAGGGACACCTCAATGTCATTAGCGCGGCCAATAGTAATCGGGTGGTCCCCCAGCTGCATCATGGCGCCAGCCTGCGCACCGGCAGTAATCACAAGCTGCGAAGGGCGAGTCGGCGGAGGCGCAATATGGGTAGCCTCCGGAACCGCATCAACCGGTGCCGCACGGTAGTTCTTACCCAAACCAAGGTCACGGCGAGCCGCCGAAACCACCAGGAAAACAAAGAACCAAATCAGAGCCAGAAAAGCGTAACGAAGGATAGTAACGGTCAATTCAGATGCCATTAACGGACACCTCCGGTTGAACTATGGAAGATGATGCGGGTATTACCCATGCGAAGCAGTGAACCGTTCGCCAGCACCACCGGCGCACGCAGAGGCGCACCATTAATCAACGTGCCGTTGGTGGAACCCATATCGGTGGCGACCACCGCACCACCCTGCATCGAAAGCTGCAGGTGACGGCGAGAAACGCCCTTATCGTCCAGACGAAAATCAGCATCAGAACCGCGGCCCAGCACAAACGGCAGGTGGTTCACCGGGTGCATGCGACCCTCAATCTCCAAGAAGAAACGGGGAGCCGCCGCAGGGGGCGTTACAGGCATGTTCAGGCGAGCCGCAGGAGCCTGCTGAGGCGCAGGGCTGGGTGCAGGCTGAGTCGGCTGGGCAGCCGGCTTCGTAATGCGGGTCGGCAAAGAAGACTCACGCGGCGGACGCACCGGCGCGTAGTTAGTGGCGCCGCGCAGAGACGGGGATGCCGGAGCCTCCGGTACAGAGAACGGCTCGAAGGTCGCAACAACCTCAAACTCGCCCTCAGAGAGAGAATCAAGAACGTTGAACGTCACGCGAACCGCGCCAATGAGGGTGTAACCCTGCGCGCGGGCGTGCGAAATCGCCAAATCGCACAGCTCAACAGCGAACGGGTTGCCCCACTCGCGCACGCGAGGGAAATCAACCGGTGCGAAACGCAGAGTATAGACATTAGGAGCCATAGTGCGGCCACTGCCGTCCACGTAGGACTCGTCATCCATCATGATGCGGACGCGGTTAGCGACATCCGCCTTCGCAAAGGTGCCGAAGCCCTTGGAAAGGCCGACAGTGCGACCGATGCCTTGCTCCAGCTTGCCCAGCTTGTCGAAAAACTTCATGCCGCCTCCTTCTCAACGACCATTCCGAGCAACAGACCGCGCAAACGGTCTTTATCCGAAAGGCTCAGTTTAACGAGCGTGTCTGTGCGTTTGCTGTGTGCTCTGTGAATGAACACACCCGATTCTATTTTAGGTGATGCACTTGCCATCGCTCTGGAACCCCGTCATTTAGCGGGGAATTGGTTATGGATATGAAAAAATCCCCGGTTCTTTCGAACCGGGGATCGTTGGTGCGCGAGGGGGGAGTTGAACCCCCACGCCCTCACGGGCACACGGACCTGAACCGTGCGCGTCTGCCTATTCCGCCACTCGCGCATGTGTCTTACGGTGTATCACCGCAGGCAACACATAAAACTATACGGACTGCATGCGGTGCTGTCCAATTGAGAGAGTGTGACCTTCGTTACTTAGAGGTGGTGGAGGGGTCAGAAAGAGCCTCCGAGGCGCTATTGGGCACTCCACCGGAAGCATCTGCAGCAGAAGCAGCCGCGGAACCCCGCGCCATACGCTCCTGTTCAGCACGCTCCCGGTCAATACGCTCCAAACGCGCACGCAACAACCAAGTCACCGGACCCACATACGGCAGGCACAGCACCAACAGAAAGCACTTCCGTTGGTGGAGG
>OCPN01000500.1_pt1 | contig 10388 bp, 9 predicted proteins | sample 1476971 | NCBI WGS metagenome assembly OCPN01 (sample SAMEA2580251, study PRJEB22360) | human gut metagenome | biome: human gut; feature: human-associated habitat; material: faeces | place: Denmark | collected 2008/2010
ATATAAATTTTTAGAATTTTCAGTCAAATAAAATATAATAACTTATAAAAATAAAAGTTTTTATTGCTCATGAACTTATATCTTTATAAATTTTAGCGATAATATTAAAATACGCTTTAATTTAATAAATCGCAATAGTTTATTAAAAAAATCTAGAATAAAAATGACTCCTTTTATATTACATTAGTAAAAATAAAAGGAGTTAAAAAACATGTTATCGATTGTCTATTTTTTCAGGATACATATCGTGATTCATTAAACGATGTTCGGCCATCTTTTCATATTTAGAGTTTGGACGACCATAATTTGTATATGGATCTATTGAAATGCCTCCACGTGGCGTGAACTTACCCCATACTTCTATATAATGAGGATCCATTAAGTCAATTAAGTCATTCATGATAATATTCATACAATCTTCGTGAAAATCACCATGATTTCTAAAACTAAATAAATATAATTTTAGTGATTTTGATTCTACCATTTTTATATTTGGTATATATGAAATATAAATTGTAGCAAAATCGGGTTGTCCAGTGATAGGGCAAAGAGAAGTGAATTCTGGACAATTAAACTTTACAAAATAATCTCTTCCTTGATGTTTATTATCAAAAGTTTCGAGTACTTGAGGTGTATAGTCAAATTCATATTTATTATTTTGATTGCCTAATAATGTAATATCTTGTAATTCTTCTTTATTGCGACCTTGTGTCATAATTTTCCTCCTAATTGTTAGATGTATTAGATTGTCTACGTGCTTTTTCAAACATAAAGTAACTAGCGCCAATAATGATGATATAACCTATAAATGCATAGAAATCTGGTGTTTCTCCGAATAATATAAAGCCAAATAATGCAGTAAATAATATAGAAGCATACGTAAAAATAGAAATGTCTTTTGCTGGAGCAAAACTATATGCTAATGTAATACCAATTTGTCCTACTGCCGCTGATAATCCAGCTCCTAATAAATATATAATTTGTAACTTTGTCATCGGTTCATATGTTGCAATAGAGAATGGAATAAGAACGATGACTGAAAATAATGAAAAATAAAATACAATAGTATAAGGTGCTTCACGTTTACTTAATGCTCGTACACAAGTATATGCAGATGCAGCGAAGATACCTGAGAATAAACCGGCTAAAGAAGAGAACATAGTTGAAGAAAATTCTGGTTTAACAATGAATAACATACCAAAAATAGCAATTAACATAGCTATAATTTGATACCTTTTAATATTCTCTTTTAAAAATATTAAACTTAATAAAATAGTCCAAAAAGGGTTAAGCTTCATTAAAGTATCAGCATCACTTAACACCATGTGATCAATAGCGTAAATATTTAGTAATACCCCTATAAGACCTAACGTCGATCTAGTCATTAAAAGGGGTTGACTACTCATTTTACCCAATATAGGTTGCCTATATTTTATTATGAAAAATAATGGAATAAACATGGCTACCAAATTTCTTGCTAAAGATTTTTGAAATACAGGTAAGTCTCCGGCTAGTCTAAAAAAAACAGACATAAAGCTAAAACCAATAGCAGAAATTAAAATAGCAATAATACCTTTTACCTTAGGATTCAAAGCATATCTCCTCATTTATAAAAATTTAACGTCTATATATTAGCATAATTTATTTGTGGATGCATAAGTACTTGCAAAGATAAAAAAGAAAAACTATAATGATAACGAACATATGTTCTTAATATGGTTAAATATACTCTAAATTTTTAATTCGTAAAATAGAAATTTATTCGGCTTTTAATATAAAAAATGAGTTATTTTTTTAATAAATGGCTAACAATATATTATGATTTACATTCTTATGTATTGGAAATCCCGAATAAATAAGGTTTAGTAATGGTAGGCAAAAAATCAAGTGAAATACCTTAAAAAAACTAAAATAAAATTTTCTTAGTTTTTAATATAGCTATGATGCACCTTTAACCGATTTCACGAACATTTGACATCAAATATTAACTTTTAATTAGGGTACCATTTATGTATAATGAAACACAGAATATAGTGTGGGGTTTTGAATTGAGACACAATATGTTGTGTTTGAGGAAAATAGAAAGATTGTATGAATAATTCATTTTAGTAGCAATTTCACACTTATTTGGATTGGTTTTTTCGGAATCTACACTATTTACATGAACGATTTATAAATAATGATTTTTAAAGATTAATAATTAGAAACACAATATGTAGTATTAACTTGATTAAGTTAACGAAATGATATTCGTTCTAAAAGTAAGTTTTCTTATAAGACTAAGAGAACTTCTTTTTAATTAATAAGATTGTCGAAAGAGGGCGTTCCTATGAAAGTAGTTTATTTCTCTTTTTCAGGAAATGTACGAAGATTTATAAAACGTAGTGAAATTAAAAATGTATTAGAAATCAATAAAGACAATTGTAAGGATAGTATAGAAGAACCTTATATTTTAGTTACAGGTACAATTGGTTTTGGTGAAGTTCCTAAGGAAGTACAGTCTTTTCTAGAAGTTAATCATGCTTATATACGTGCTGTTGCTGCTAGTGGTAATCGTAACTGGGGACAAAACTTTGCGAAAGCAGGTCGAACAATTTCTGAAACATACCATGTGCCTTTATTAATGAAATTTGAGGTTCAAGGTACAAATAAAGATGTTATCGAATTTAGAGATAAGGTGGGGCATTTCAATGAAGATTATGGACGAGAAAAAGTACAATCATATTGAATTAAACAATGAAGTAACTAAACGTAAAGACAATGGCTTTTTTAATCTTGAGAAAGATCAAGAAGCTTTAAACGTTTACTTAGAAGAAATTAGCGATAAAACAATTTATTTTGATAGCGAAATTGAACGTTTACATTACTTAGTAGATAATCATTTTTATTTTAATGTATTTAAGAAGTATAGCGAAGAAGATTTAATAGAAATTATCGAATTCGCAAAATCTATTAATTTTGAATTTGCTAGTTATATGTCTGCAAGCAAATTTTATAAAGATTATGCTTTAAAAACAAATGATAAATCTAAGTACTTAGAAGACTATAATCAACATGTTGCCATAGTTGCTCTATATTTAGCAGATGGTAATAAAGAACAAGCTAAACAATTTATTTTAGCGATGATTGAACAACGTTATCAACCTGCTACACCTACATTTTTAAATGCAGGACGCGCACGTCGTGGAGAGCTTGTTTCATGTTTTTTACTAGAAGTTGATGATAGTCTAAACTCAATTAATTTCATAGATTCTACTGCTAAACAATTAAGTAAAATTGGTGGTGGCGTGGCTATCAATTTATCTAAATTACGTGCACGTGGTGAAGCAATTAAAGGTATTAAAGGCGTAGCTAAAGGTGTATTACCTGTAGCAAAAGCATTAGAGGGTGGATTTAGTTATGCTGATCAATTAGGTCAACGTCCTGGAGCTGGAGCAGTATATTTAAACATTTTCCATTATGATGTTGAAGAATTCTTAGATACTAAAAAAGTAAATGCCGATGAAGACTTACGTCTATCAACAATTTCCACTGGTCTTATTGTTCCATCTAAATTCTTTGATTTAGCTAAAGAAGGTAAAGACTTTTATATGTTTGCACCTCATACTGTAAAACAAGAATATGGAGTGACATTAGACGATATTGATATTGAAAAATATTATGATGAACTTGTAGCTAATCCTAATGTTCTTAAAAAGAAAAAAGATGCACGAGAAATGTTGAATATGATTGCTCAAACACAACTGCAATCAGGCTATCCATATTTAATGTTTAAAGATAATGCGAATAAAGTACATGCGAATTCAAATATTGGTCAAATTAAAATGAGTAATTTATGTACTGAAATTTTCCAATTACAGGAAACGTCAATTATTAATGACTATGGAATTGAAGATGAAATTAAACGTGATATTTCATGTAATTTAGGTTCATTGAACATAGTGAATGTAATGGAAACGGGTAAATTCAGAGATTCAGTACATACTGGAATGGATGCATTAACAGTAGTAAGTGACGAAGCAAATATTCAAAATGCACCAGGTGTGAAAAAAGCAAATAATGAGTTACATTCTGTAGGTTTAGGTGTAATGAACTTACATGGCTATTTAGCGAAAAATAAAATTGGCTATGAATCTGAAGAAGCCAAAGATTTTGCTAATATTTTCTTTATGATGATGAACTATTATTCAATTGAACGTTCTATGGAAATTGCTAAAGAACGTGGAGAAGCATATCAAGATTTTGATAAATCAGATTATGCAAGTGGCAAATATTTTGATTTTTATACATCACAAGAGTTCGTGCCACAATTTGAAAAAGTAAAAGAATTATTTGCTAATATGCAAATTCCTACATCAGAAGACTGGAAATCATTACAACAACAAGTACAAGAATATGGTTTATATCATGCTTATCGATTAGCTATTGCACCAACTCAAAGTATTTCATATGTTCAGAATGCAACTAGTTCGGTCATGCCAATCGTAGATCAAATTGAACGACGTACGTACGGAAATGCTGAAACATTTTATCCAATGCCTTTCTTATCACCTGAAACAATGTGGTACTATAAATCAGCATTTAATACTGATCAAATGAAACTTATAGATTTAATTTCAACAATTCAAACACATGTGGACCAAGGGATTTCAACAATTTTATATGTTAATTCTGAAATTTCAACACGTGAATTGTCACGATTATACGTATACGCACATCACAAAGGATTGAAATCTTTATACTATACACGTAATAAATTATTAAGTGTTGAAGAATGTACAAGTTGTGCAATTTAATTAATAGTGAAATAAATATTTAGAGGAAAGATTAAATTATTCTCATAGAGAAGCATTTTAATCTTATCCTCTTAAATAATGTAATGGTTAATAAATAGAGGAGGATTTTATTAATGAAGGCCGTCAATTGGAATACTCAAGAAGATATGACAAATATGTTTTGGCGTCAAAACATTTCACAAATGTGGGTAGAAACAGAATTTAAAGTTTCAAAGGATATAGCAAGTTGGAAGACACTAACAGAGGATGAAAAAAATACGTTTAAACGTGCTTTAGCAGGTTTAACTGGATTAGATACACATCAAGCGGATGATGGTATGCCATTAATTATGCTACATACAACGGATTTACGTAAAAAAGCAGTTTATTCATTTATGCAAATGATGGAACAAATTCATGCTAAAAGTTATTCACATATTTTTACAACGTTACTTCCATCTAGTGAAACAAATTATCTATTAGATACTTGGGTAATTGAAGAGCCTCATTTAAAATATAAATCTGATAAAATTATCTCTAATTATCATAAACTTTGGGGAAAAGAAGCCTCTATTTTTGATCAATATATGGCAAGAGTTTCAAGTGTTTTCTTAGAAACGTTCTTGTTCTATTCTGGTTTCTATTATCCACTTTATCTTGCGGGTCAAGGAAAAATGACAACTTCTGGTGAAATTATTAGAAAAATTTTACTTGATGAATCAATTCATGGAGTTTTTACCGGTTTAGATGCTCAAAGTTTACGTAATGAGCTATCAGAAAATGAAAAACAAAAAGCTGATAAAGAAATGTATAAGTTGTTAGAAGAACTATATAAAAATGAGGTATCATATACACATATGTTATATGATGATATCGGTTTAACTGAAGATGTTTTAAATTATGTACAATATAATGGGAATAAAGCTTTATCAAACTTAGGATTTGAACCTTATTTTGAAGAAAAAGAGTTTAATCCTATTATTGAAAATGCATTAGATACATCAACAAAAAATCATGACTTTTTCTCAGTAAAAGGAGACGGCTATACATTAGCACTTAACGTGGAAGCTTTACAAGACGAAGATTTTATTTTTGAAGATTAGAATAATAACTAATTTTAGAAAAACTAATTGTAGAATCATCACTGCAATTAGTTTTTTTAATTTCTCTATAAAAAATAAAAGAATATTAGTATTACTATTGAAAAATTTATTATGACAATTTAATATATAGTTAAATGATAATCATTTTCAATGGAAATGGTATATATACTAAGGAGCATTACGAATGAAGTTTCTATTCAAAGGTTATACATTATTAATCATTTTAGTGATATTAAGTATACTTTCTTTATTTATTGGCGTAAGTCAATTATCAATAACTGATCTTTTTCATTTGTCAGATAATCAGAAAAATATTTTATTTTCTCGTATTCCTAGAACTATAAGTATTCTTTTATCTGGAAGTTCTCTTGCTTTAGCAGGACTAGTTATGCAACAGATGATGCAAAATAAATTTGTAAGTCCTACTACAGCTGGAACAATGGAATGGGCAAAATTAGGAATATTACTTTCACTCATATTTTTCCCAAAAGGTCATATATTGATCAAATTGACTTTTGCAGTTGCATTAAGCCTAGGAGGAACATTTTTATTCGTTAAACTAATCAATTTTATAAAAGTGAAAGAAGTTATTTTTGTCCCGCTCTTAGGTATTATGATTGGTGGCATTGTTTCAAGTTTTACCACTTTTATAGCATTAAGAACGAATGCACTACAAAGTATTAATAATTGGTTGAATGGGAATTTTGCTGTTATTACAAGCGGCCGTTATGAAATTTTATATTTAGCTATTCCTTTATTAATTATCGCTTATATATTTGCCAATCACTTTACGATTGCTGGAATGGGCAAAGATTTTAGTCATAATTTAGGTGTTAAATATGAACAAATTATAAATATTGCGCTTTTAATCACTGCAACATTGACAGCATTAGTTGTCGTGACAGTTGGAACATTACCATTTTTAGGTTTAATTGTTCCTAATATTATTTCAATGTATAGAGGCGACCACTTGAAAAATGCATTACCTCATACATTAATGCTAGGTTCTATATTTGTATTGTTTTCCGATATTATTGGTAGATTAATTGTTTACCCTTATGAAATAAATATTGGTTTAACAATAGGAGTATTTGGAACGATTATTTTCTTAGTTTTATTGATGAAAGGTAGAAATAATTATGCAAATTAGTGCTAATAAAAAAATATTAATTCTCTTTCTTTTTACGATTTGCATGGCTGCTTTCTACTTACTAGTAGGTTTGGATTTTGAAATTTTTCAATATCAGTTTGAAAGTCGAATAAGAAAATTAGTTTTAATTTTACTTGTTGGTGGATCTATTAGTACGGCAGTTGTTATTTTCCAATCTATCACTGCGAATAGATTACTTACTCCTTCAATTATGGGATTAGACTCAGTTTATTTATTTATTAAAGTCTTGCCTGTGTTCTTATTAGGTACACAAGCCAGTGTAGTGACAAATACTTATTTGAATTTTCTTCTAACTCTCGTAGTGATGGTTCTTTTTTCTTTAGTATTATTTCAAGGCATGTTTAAATTAGGACATTTTTCGGTTTATTTTATTTTACTTGTTGGGGTAGTATTAGGAACATTTTTCCGTAGTATCACTGGATTTATTCAACTTATTATGAATCCAGATGACTTTTTAACCGTTCAAAGTGCGATGTTTGCAAGTTTTGACGCTTCTAATTCTAAACTTGTTCTTATTTCAAGTATACTTTTAATTATTTTAATTGTAATTGCTTTTATATTAAGACCTTATTTAGATGTGTTATTACTAGGGAAAGATCAGTCTATTAACTTAGGTGTATCATATGAAAAAATGACAAAACTTTTATTAATTTTAGTGGCTTTATTAGTATCAATATCTACTGCTTTAGTAGGTCCTGTTACATTTTTAGGATTATTAACAGTCAATTTAGCGCATGAATTCATGAAAACATATGAACATAAATATATTTTACCCGCAACGATTCTTATAAGTTGGATTAGTTTATTTATAGCTCAGTGGATTATAGAAAATATGTTTAAAGCTACCACTGAATTTAGTCTTATTATAGATTTAGTTGGAGGTATTTACTTCATATACTTACTTATTAAAAGGAGGAATGAAGATTGATTCAGATTAGAAATTTAGATAAAAAAATTCAGAGTAAATCTATTTTGAAAGATATAAATGTTGATATACAAAAGGGTAAGTTAACCTCTTTGATAGGTCCAAATGGAGCAGGAAAAAGTACACTTCTATCAGCAGTAAGTCGATTATTTGAATATCAGAACGGTACAATTAATATTGAAAATAAATTAATTGATGATTATAAAAGTGATGAATTAGCAAAAAAGTTAAGTATTTTAAAACAAACAAATCATACTGATATGAATATCACTGTAGAACAGCTTGTAAATTTTGGGCGTTTTCCTTATTCAAAAGGTCGAATGAAAAAAGAAGATCATGAGAAAGTTGCATATGCCATTGATTTACTACATCTAAGGGAAATCAAAGATAGAAATATAAAAACACTATCTGGAGGACAAAGACAACGTGCGTATATTGCTATGACAATTGCTCAAGATACAGAATACATTTTGTTAGATGAACCGTTAAATAATTTAGATATGAAACATTCAGTTCAAATTATGCAGATACTTCGAACATTGTGTCGCGATTTAAATAAAACGATTGTTATTGTACTCCACGATATTAATTTTGCATCTTGTTATTCAGATTACATTGTTGCACTAAAGAAAGGTGAAATTGTTAAATCTGGCCCAAAAGATAGTATAATTGAAACAAATGTGTTAAGAGATTTGTATGAAATGGATGTTCATGTAGAAGAAATTAGAGGCCAACGTATTTGTTTATACTATGATGAGGTTATCTTTTAAAATGAGATAAATATTTTTATATTTAAAGGGGTGATGCTTAGAAAATATAAAAGAAAATAGTTGAAAAATTGAGTGCCAAATTTAACTTATAAAAGGAGAAATACATATGAAGAAAACAGTCTTATTTTTAGTCTTAACTTTAGCTTTAGTATTATCAGCGTGTAGTAATAATTCTGGTAATAAATCAAATAATGAAAATGATTCAAAAGATACAGTTTCAATTAAAAATAGCTTTTCAGCAAGTGGAAATGACGAAAGTAGTAATGAGGATAAAAAAATTAGTAACACTGTGAAAGTGCCTAAAAATCCTAAGAACGCGGTTGTTCTAGATTATGGAGCATTAGATGTTTTGAAAGAAATGGGTGTAGCTGATAAAGTGAAAGGCTTACCAAAAGGCGAAAATAATGAATCTTTACCAAGTTTTCTAAGTGAATTTAAAAAGGATAAATATATTAATACTGGTAATTTAAAAGAAATAAATTTCGATAAAATAGCTGAAGCTAAACCGGATGTTATTTATATTTCAAGTAGAGCAGCCACTCAGAAAAATCTAGATGAGTTTAAAAAAGCAGCGCCTAAAGCTAAAGTTGTCTATGTAGGCGCAAGTGAAGATCATTATATTAAAGATATGAAAAAGAACACAGAAAATCTAGGTAAAATTTATAACAAAGAAGATAAAGCAAAAGATATGAATACAAAATTAGATCAAAAAATTTCAGATATGAAAAAACAAACTAAGAATTTCGATAAATCTGTAATGTATCTTTTAGTTAATGAAGGAGAACTTTCTACATTCGGACCAGGCGGAAGATTTGGTGATTTGGTATTTAATACACTAGGCTTTAAACCAGCAGATAAACACGTTAAAATAAGTCCACATGGTCAAAACATTAATAATGAATATATCAGTAATCATGATCCAGATATCATTTTAGCAATGGATCGCGGGTCAGTTGTGGGTGGAAAATCGACAGCTAAACAAGTATTAAAAAATGATGTTATTAAAGATGTAACAGCAGTTAAAAATAACAATGTTTATGAATTAGATCCTAAATTATGGTATTTTGCTTCAGGCTCAACAACAACAACAGTAAAACAGATTGATGAATTAGAAAAAGTAATTGATAAAACTAAAAAATAAATCTAGGATATTAAGTTTAGAATAAATAAAAGAGTGGGACACACATCCTAGAAAAATAGCCAGTAAATGAGTTTATTATAAATTCATTTACTGGCTTTTTTTTTTACAATACTTCGTATGGTTGGCTCGATTTGTTAGGGGACAACTTTAGTCTGTAGTCTTTAGTTTGTCCTGTTCCCTCAAGAGTCTCGCCAAAATACTTTGTCTTTATATGTTATTCTATATATCATTTAATTTAAGTATTAAATTTCAAAATATAAATGATAGTGAAATTTACAACGTGAATTAAAATGTGCTTGGCAATTTGGACATGTTTCAGTCATCATGTATTCATGAATAGAGAGTTCATTTTGACAAACTCCACAAAGTATCGCCTTTTTATGAAATTCCTCTGCTGACCAACGCTGAATGTTATGAGATTCATGTTCGTTATGACATTGATAACAAGGATAATACTTTTCACAACATTTAAATTTAATCGCTATAATGTCAAGAAATGTATG
>OCPN01000505.1_pt1 | contig 10237 bp, 6 predicted proteins | sample 1476971 | NCBI WGS metagenome assembly OCPN01 (sample SAMEA2580251, study PRJEB22360) | human gut metagenome | biome: human gut; feature: human-associated habitat; material: faeces | place: Denmark | collected 2008/2010
CTACAGCACAAGCTTTACGACATAAGGAGCAGTTTTTACATTTGGATAAATCTTGAACTAATGCAATATTGCCGTCTTCAATTGGTACACGACGGTCTAAAAATTGGTACTTACTCATGAGTTCCTCCTACTTAGGTAACGTTGTTATCGTTAATCGATGAAATTATACTATAAATTGTGACTTTTATCAATAAATTTACATGTAATTCCTTTGCATAACAGATATTAAAAAATCGCATGCTATAAGGAATTATAGGCGTTCTTCCAATTCCATCCACCGTTCTGTGAGCGCATCTATTTGGGATTGAGTCTCTTCTCGCTCAGCCATCAAGGATTGCATCTTCTCATAATCAGTAGCAACTTGACTAATCATGACATCGAGCCCCTTCACTAAATGCTCTAATTTAGGTAATTCATCCATGATGTTAGCATACTCTGCTTCTTCCGCTTTATTGAGTCCCTTCTTCGGTGTTTCTTTGAAAATATCTTCCCTAAATGTAGCCATATTACTATCACTACCATCTACCGAAGTACTTAATAATGAATCATCAGACCCTGTACTAGTTTCAGATTTGTTAGTTTTATCAGTTTTAGAAGCAATAGATGTATCAGTATTAGCCATGTAGAATGGGCGCTTTCCACCACTACTTTCATCTAAAGAATCCTTGTAGTCAGAATAGGAGCCATGAACAATCTCAATATGGCCATCACCACTGAACACAAAGAGTTTGTCCACAACGCGGTCTAGGAAATAACGATCGTGGCATACGGTGATAATGACACCACTAAAGGAGTCAAGGAAGTCCTCTAGTACCTCTAATGTAGGAATATCAAGATCATTGGTCGGTTCGTCTAGCAACAAAACATTAGGAGCGCTCATAAGCAATTTTAGTAGATACAACCGACGTCGTTCGCCACCTGAAAGTTTACGGATTGGCACACCATGTAGCTCAGGTGTAAATAGGAATCGTTCAAGAATCTGACCAGCACTCAATGTAGAGCCATCGCCCAACACCATATACGAATAGTCTTCCCGAATATAATCGAGAACACGCATATCTTCATCAAACTCTGGCAGTTCTTGTTTGAAGTGTGCAATGCGAACTGTCTCGCCTTTACCAATCGTACCGCTTGTAGGTTCATAGGTTCCATCAAGAATATTCATAAAGGTGGACTTGCCAACCCCATTAGGACCAACGATACCGATACGATCATGACGCACTACATGATAGGTAAAATCCTTAATCATAGGACGCTCACCAAAGTAGAATGCCAAATGTTCAATATCAAAGATGGTTTTCCCTAAACGCGTTTTTAAAGCAATAGGATCCATTTGATCCGGGCGTCGGGTCTTCTCCATATTCTTAAGTTTTTCATAGCGGTCTAAACGAGCCTTTTGTTTCGTCGTTCTCGCCAACGCACCACGGCGTACCCATTCGATTTCTCGTTTTAAGAACTGACGACGCTTCTCTTCTGTAGCTGCCTCACGAGCCTCTCGATCAGCCTTTAAAGCAATAAATTCTTCATAATTACCATCGTATTGGTACATGCGACGATTCGATAATTCCAAAATACCATTACATACAGAGTCAAGGAAATATCTATCATGGGTACTGATTAATAATCCGCCTTGGCGGGCACTTAAATAAGATTCCAACCAATCGATACTATCTTCATCTAAATGGTTTGTCGGTTCGTCTAGCAATAATAGATCACAAGGATATAATAATGCCTGTCCTAACGCAAGGCGACGCTTTTGACCACCAGATAACATAGCCACCTTTTGATTCACATCAGGAAAACCTAACTTAGATAAAATAATACGCGCCTCTTGCTCCACTTGCCATCCATCTTGTTGGTCCATCTGCTCCAAGGCATTCATATAGTTCCGTGATACTTTAGCATCCTCACCACCAGCCTCTTGCATTTCGCGATATTCACGACTAATGCGCTCAAAGGATTGTACCATCCGTAAACGAGGATGATCACCATCAAGAACAGCTTCTAACAATGTAGAATCTGGATCAAACTCAGGTGTTTGTGCTAAATAATGTATACTGGCCTTACCATTTCGCTCAATGGTCCCCTTATCAGGCTCCATTTGTCCTGCCAAGATTTTTAAGAAGGTAGATTTACCTGTCCCATTAATGCCCACAAGACCTAGCCGTTTTTCGGTGGTAAAAGTAATATTTACCTCCTTAAACAGCAGTCGTGTGCCATATGATTTTTCTATGTTTTGTAAACTAATAACGTTCATCGTATGCTCCTATTGTGTCATTCTGATATTTATTATACTACACATTACCATTGACAGTAACAGGCCCCCTCAGTAGAATAAACGTAACGTATATATTCATGAGGAGGTCCACATGGCAGCAGATATCGTTTTAGACTTTTATGAAACTATCAATTTTGAACTTATCGATATCGATGGGTATGATACATTATTTACAGAGCTCTTGGAAGATGGCACCTATGCAACTGTGTCCGATGATGACGGTCATTTGCCAGAGGATTTAGAAACGCCAATCGTATTCAATGTATACGACGACAATGACTCCTTCCAATGGAGTGTGACCCTCGATGATTCTTACCAACTAAAAGACTTGTTAGATAGTGCTGAAAGCACAGATACATTCTTGGAAACACTTCAAAACATTCGACAAGAACATATTGAACAATACCAATAAAGCAAAAGCGATGACCTAAGAGTCATCGCTTTTTATTTCATATAAAGCTACATATCTGTATATTACTAATCTAGATATACGCTCATTATCAATAGCTAATTATATTCGTACTAGCCACTACAAGAGATTAGTTAATAGACTCTTCCGCCTTTACTAGTTCAACAGATTCGCCCGTATCAGTAGCATCTAGAATTTCAATTAAGCTATTTACGATATTCGCTGCACCATCAACATGCCATTCACGAGCACGCTCAGACATCTGTTGAAGTCTTGGTGAATTGATAAGAAGAGCTGTCACAACATCTTCTAAGTTATGAATATCACGAGCCCAACGAGCACAACCTCGTTGTTCTAATAGCTCTGCATTAGCCTCTTCTTGCCCTGGAATAGCATTAAAGAACACCATAGGTAAACCAATTGTAACAGCCTCCATACAGGTTAATGCACCAGGCTTTGTTACCAGCAAGGAAGAGGATTTCATAAGCTCCGAAATATTCGTAGTATATCCATACACAATAGTCTTAGTACGCATAGATTCACTAAGGGTAACTAAGGATTCATAAAGAGATGTATTTTGACCGGCTACAACAGTAATTTCATCAATGCCATTAACTTCATCTAAGTGTTTTAATGCCGTTTCTAGAGAACCCAATCCAAGGCCCCCACCCATAACGAGCACTTTTATGGGTTCCTCTAAGCTATATTCTTCAATAGCATCACGGAAGAAAGAGCGACGCACAGGAATACCTGATACATGGATGCGTGATTTATCAATACCAGCCGCTACCATTTCATCTACCATCGATTCAGTAGCTACATAGTATGTATCAATTTGTGGATATAGCCAAAATTGATGACTACTAAAGTCTGTCATGATAGCCACTAATGGTACATCGATATGGCCTTGGCGTTTTAAGATAGACGCTGCACCACATGGGAATGGATGCGTAAATACCATTACATCTGGTTCTTCTTGTTGCACCAACTTAAGCATGCGGCTTTTCAATAGGTATGACAATGCAGTTTGCAAAATCGTACCACGTTTTTCCCCTTTTGATACGCGGTAAATCATATCATATAGCATAGGAAATACGTCAATCATCTTGATATATGTGCCCTTGATCAAATGCTCTACAGACATGGTTTCTGTATCAAGAAAGTCTACATGCGTTATGGAAGCTTGTGGCTCTTTCTCTTTCCAATATTCTTCTATGGCTCTGGCGGCCTGCATATGTCCTGTCCCAATAGAAGCGGACACGATGAGAACCTTCCGTGATCTTTCGTTATTCATAGTACACCCTTTCTCTGTGCATTATACCATAAATAGACGAAAAAAAGAGACCTCGAAAGGTCTCTTTCCAATCCATTAAAGATTATTTTTTGCGTTTTTTAGCTTTTGCAGCATTAACTTGTTCTTTCAAACCTTTACCAGCTTTGAATGCAGGGGATTTGGAAGCTGCGATTGTGATAGTTTTACCGTTTTGTGGGTTACGGCCTTCACGAGCTGCGCGTTCACGAACTTCGAATGTACCGAAGCCGATAACTTGTACTTTACCGCCAGCAGCTAATTCTTCAGCAACTGTGTCAAATACAGCTTTTACCGCTTTTTCAGCGTCTTTTTTAGTTAATTCAGTTTTTTGTGCAACACTTGCGATTAATTCTGTTTTGTTCATGACAGAACCTCCTTAAAAATACTATACCTAAGAAGCATGCAAACCTCTAGGCTACTTTTCCTGCACTTTAGCCTCCTCCCAAAAAGCATCCAGCTCAGCTAATGAAAAGTCTTCCCATGAGCGATCGCTTTGGTTAACACAAGCTTCTACATGTAAAAAACGCTGTCGGAACTTTGTGTTTGTGCGATTTAGTGCATTTTCACCGCTTATTTTATACCATCTTAATAGATTAATCAAGGAAAAAAGCACATCTCCCGCTTCTTTTTCCATATTTTCTCTATCTTTTTGGGCAATAGCCTCCTTAAATTCATCCATTTCTTCCGAAACTTTCGCCCAAACCGGATCGAGCTCATCCCAGTCAAAACCTAGCTTCGCAGCCTTTTCTTGCAACTTATAAGCCGCCACTAAAGCAGGTAAACTTTTAGATACACCATCTAATACAGATTTTTGTATATTTTTCTTTTCTTGTGCCTTTAATTCGTCCCAACTGTATGATTTTTCATTATTTTCAGGGTCAAAAACATGGGGATGACGACGAATCATCTTCTGAGTCACATCATTAATTACATCTTCTAATGTAAACTGACCAGCTTCTTCAGCCAATTGACTGTGAAAGACAACTTGTAATAATACATCACCTAGTTCTTCGCGAAGATTAGCCATATCTTTATTATCGATAGCATCTACTACTTCATAAGTTTCTTCAATGAAATATCGACGCAATGATTCATGAGTCTGTTTTTGATCCCAGGGGCAACCATTAGGAGCTCGCAAGGCTTTTACTACATCTACTAATGGTTGTACCGATACAGGCTTATCAGTATTGTTCTTCATATAGTTTAGCCTCCTCCTTATCTCGGCGAGCTTGTAAGCGCTTGCCTATAACAGGGAAATGATACATATCAGCTTTTACAACGGCCTTTGTTAACCATAAGGATAAACCATATACAAATACAGCTACAATAATAGCCGCTGCCACTGCACCACCATTGCCGAATAACTCTACGGTAGTCACATACACTACCTGTGTAGCACCGCCCATAGCCATGGCAGACACTACAATTTTTAATAGCTCTAATTTATTAAGTACAGATCCTACATATTTTTTAACAAATATATAGTTTATGAGTGCCGCAATGGCAAAATTCAAATTCGTTGCCCATGCAGCACCATTAATGCCTAGCTCAATAGTACCTGTCAATTCATAGTCTAAGAAGGTCTTAGCCAACAAACCAATAAAAATGGCTATCATAGGAATAACAGTTCTACCTAACCCTTGCAAGATGCCTGCTGTAATCTGTTGCCAACCTAAGAATATAATGCTCAAGCTAATAACAGCAATAACAGGACCTGCATGAGGCGTTGCATATATCAGTTTAGATATAGGTGTCGCCAACACACAGAGGCCGATACAGGCTGGAATAGTAAAGATATTTGCAATTTTAATGGCTGTTCCAGCGCGCTGCACAATACGATGCACATCACCTTGGGCATGCGCTTCCGATACAGCTGGTACAAGGCTAGCTGCTAAAGATGTAGTCAAAATAATGGGCAACCCAATCAACGATGTAGCCATCCCTGTAAGATAACCAAATTGTGTGGTCGCTTCATTGAGATAATACCCAATATCCATCAAACGCTTTGGCACGATGAATGTATCGATAAGGGATACCATAGGCAGCATAATATTGGCCATGGAAACAGGTATAGCCAAACTAAATAGTCGTTTCACTACAGAACTATTACTTTCACCAACAGCATTCGGATTCTGCTGTGCCAACATTTGCACCCGTACACGACGTTGACGATAGTAAAAGTAAATTAATACGAGTAATCCTGCTAGTACGCCAGGGAATGTAGCAAAGGTTGCACCACCAGCTGCTAAGTGTAACCCTCTATCAATAAAGTAATAGGCTAAGCCCACCATAGAGGATACGCGGAAGATTTGTTCAAATACTTGGCTAGTTCCAGTAGGAACCATGTATTGGAAGCCTTGGAAGTAACCTCTAAAACAACTCAAAATCGTAACGATAAAGATTGCTGGAGATAATAGCTGAATGGCGAGCAATGCACGAGGATCTGTAATAATATGAGAATCTATGAGCCACTGTGCACTACCATATAAAGCAACACTAAATACAAGGCCTAACAGCGTTAACACCTTTAAAGATACGGAAAACACTTGTTGTACGCCACGCATATCATCATTAGCTAGCTTTTCCGCAATCATAATAGATATGGCCACAGGAATACCTGCCGCGGAAATACTAACGATAATTTGATAAATCGGATAGGCCATCATATATAGGCCTATTCCTTCACCACCGAGAACACGGGCAATAAGGACTTTACTGAAAGCACCGATAACTTTAACGATAATCCCAGCTAAGGTTAAAATCATAGCACCCTTTAAAAATCGATTCATAGGCCCTCCTTAGACGATGATTTCTGGCTAAGAGCCTTCATCACCGCTTCCGTAATGGTCAAAATAGAACCTTTTATGCCTTTAAGGCTCACATATAATGTGGCTGGCTTGGTGTCTGCAAATTTCATCTTCTTCCATAGATCTTCTCGTACAGCCCCCATATCCCAGTCGGCCATCTTAGAATCATCATGCCAATGAATGGTAAGCTGTTGATCTCTACGAACGATACTTTTAATGCCAAGTAAACGTGCTTGCTCTTTAATTTGGGCAATGCGCAATAATCGGTCCACCGGATCTGTTGGCGTACCGAACCGGTCGATGAGTTCCTCTGTCATATCATCAAGCTGTTCTTTGGATTTAATATGTAACAACCGTTGATATACGGAGATCTTACGAGCGCTATCCTTGATATACGCATCGTCGATAAAGGCATCTACCTCTAAGTCGATAGCTGGATCGATGGATACTTCCCGTTCAACTTCTTTATTTTGAGCCTTCGCAATGGCTTCTTCTAACATACTTACGTACATACCAAAGCCGACGGATGCGATATTACCATGTTGCTGCGAGCCTAATAAATTGCCAGCGCCGCGAATTTCTAAGTCGCGCATCGCCAATTTAAAGCCAGCACCGAGCTCTGTGAACTCTTCAATAGCTTTTAAGCGCTTTTCTGCCGCTTCAGAGAGCATTTTATCAGGACGATACATAAAGTATGCATAAGCCCGTCTACGAGAACGCCCTACACGGCCACGCATTTGATATAGCTGAGATAAACCTAAGCGGTCCGCATCATAAATGATGATGGTATTGGCATTAGGAATATCTAAGCCGGTTTCAATGATACTGGTAGACAATAATACATCATAATGGCCTTCATAGAAATCCGTCATAATTTCTTCAATTTGACGGCCCGTCATCTGACCATGAGCAATAGCATAGCGTAAACCAGGTAATGCTGATTCTAATAACTCACCCATATGATTAATTGATGCAACGCGGTTATATACGAAGTAAACTTGTCCGCCCCGTGCCAATTCTCGCTTGATGGCATCAGCAACGATGTTCATATCATATTCCACCACATAGGTCTGAACCGGCAATCGTTCCTCTGGTGGCGTGTTGATAACAGACATCTCCCGAACACCTACAAGAGACATATGTAAGGTCCGAGGAATTGGGGTTGCACTCAAGGTGAGCACGTCAATATTACTAGCCCACTCTTTCCATTTTTCCTTTTGTGCTACCCCAAAGCGTTGTTCTTCATCAACAACAAGCATGCCTAAGTCTTTAAAGACTACTTTTTTATTAAGTAGTGAATGGGTTCCGATGAGAACATCGATAGAGCCATCCTCTACACCTTTTAGAACTTGTTTCTTCTCAGATGTACTGCGGAAACGATTGAGCACATCGACTTTGACCCCAAATGGAGCAAAACGATTCCAGAAGGTTTGGAAATGTTGCTGTGCAAGAACGGTTGTCGGTACGAGCACCGCAACCTGTTTGCCACTCATAACGGCCTTAAAGATGGCACGCATAGCCACTTCGGTTTTACCAAAGCCTACATCACCTGCCAACAAACGATCCATAGGAACAGGTTTTTCCATGGATGCCTTGATTTCTGCTGTAGCCTGTAATTGATCTTCCGTTTCTTCATAAGGGAAGGCATCTTCAAACTCTTGCTGCCATGGTTGATCTGGCAAAAATGCAAAGCCTTCTGTAATTTCTCGTTGTGCATAGATTTCAACGAGCTTATCTGCCAAATCATCGATGGATTTTTTGGCCTTTGTAACAACCTTAGCCCAATCACGGCCACCCATTTTATGGATGCGCGGAACATCACCTTCATTACCAATGTATTTTTGTAACTGATCTAGATTGTTTGCTGGCAGGAATAACTTATCCGTTCCGGCATAGGCGATTTCAATATAGTCCCGGTGAATGCCTTCTGTTTCTATCGTTTTAAGGCCAATATACTTACCAATACCATGCATGCTATGAACTACATAGTCACCTGGTGTTAAATCCGTAAAGTAGTTGATTTCTTGGCCCTTTTTAGGCTTGTTGCGAAGCTTACGTTTTTGTTGTCCGTAAATATTGCCTTCTACAACAACTACGAGATGGCTATTAGGTAATTCAAAACCATCGGTCAATAAACCTTGCAAAATAACGACCGTATTAGGTTTTGCAATCCATTCCTCACTATGAACAAAGGCAATTCCTTCACCTTCAAGAGCTCGTTCAATACCTTCTCGTCGTTGTTGGTTATTTAATACCAATACAACTTGATGATTGAGGCGGTGCCATTGCTTAATTTCATCTGTTAGGAGTGGAATTTGACGTTCAAAGCTCGTCATCGTTTTACCTTGAATACCGATTGGATTAAATCCAGGTAAACCGATAGAGCGTTGTTGCATAAATGTGAAAGCTACTTGATTTGTAGCCTCTACAGTACGTTGTAATTCACTCCAGTCGCAATGATTTTTACGATGTGTAGGATCTTCCTTGAGGAATTTCTTTAATGCTTCCTGGATACGACCGGGCTCATCATAAATGAGAGTCCCTTCTTTCACATAGGATAATAAGGTGCAATCTGCATCACTTTTACCAAGGAAGAAAGGTGTCACCGTATACGAATCAATTTGTTCAATGGAACGTTGGTTCTCAACAGAGAAGAAACGCAATGTATCGATTTCATCGCCAAAGAACTCAATTCGTATTGGATGTTCACTATTAACAGGATAAATATCTAGAATATCCCCACGCACGGCAAAATGACCACGTTGTTCCACCTGGTCTACACGTTCATATCCAATTGTGACAAGCTGTTCAAGAGCTGTATCGCGATCAATCGTATCATTCAAAGAAAAATGTAACGACTGACCTTTTAAATATTGTGGAGATACTACATATTGTGTAACCTCTTCTGCATTCGCTATAACTACGGCAGGTTCTTGCCATGCTAGTAATGCTAACGCACGCATTTGTGCACCTTGATCTTCAAGGCTACGAGCAGTGGTTGTAAACTCCACATTGTCAGTTATAGGAAATGATAGGACTGGGATATTAGGCCAGAAAAAGGCTAAATCTCGTTCCCACATCTCTTTATGGTCCTTATCATGGACTACGATAACTACGGGCTTTGTAAGACCTGTAGCAAAAGCTTGGTTTAAGAGGAAACTCTTTTGAGATCCACTTAGACCATATATGACTGACTTTCCTTTCCGCTGAAATGCGTTTAGCCCATCCACAAAGGATGGGTTCTGTGAAAGCAGCTTAGTTAATGTATTATCCATACTGCACCATATAGTATTCATGATTATTTAAATAAATAGTTCTAACTCATTTATTATAACATTTTTAGGCAAAAAAAATAGCACCTCAAAAGGTGCAATAAAGTTGGTGCGGGAGAAGGGACTTGAACCCCCACGCCGTAAGGCGCCAGATCCTAA
>OCPN01000508.1_pt1 | contig 10174 bp, 4 predicted proteins | sample 1476971 | NCBI WGS metagenome assembly OCPN01 (sample SAMEA2580251, study PRJEB22360) | human gut metagenome | biome: human gut; feature: human-associated habitat; material: faeces | place: Denmark | collected 2008/2010
ATTGACCCCGCCATGTGGATTTAGCGCTTAGCAAGCGTTTTGAGGCGGTAGAGGCGCACCTGGCGGCTCCTCACGAGGCTCCAAGCTCCTCACCGGGCTCCGCAGGTCTTCTCTCCTGCTATACGCCCCTCAAGATACCCCTGAGGCATCTCGGGGGCGCCCCGTCAAGACATAACGAACAAGACATAACAAAAGCCCGCCTTCGACCGGATCCTCATCCAGCCGAAGGCGGGCTTTTACGTATTCAGCTACGTGAGCTTAGTGAACGTGAATGTCCGCTGCGTTCACCTCGGAACGGTCACCGCTCCACATGGTGTGGAAGGCGCCCTCTTCGTCAATACGACCGTAGGTGTGTGCACCGAAGAAGTCACGCTGACCCTGAATCAGGGATGCGGGCAGGCGGTCGCGGCGCAGGCCGTCGTAGTAGGACAGTGCGGAAGCGAATACCGGCACGGGGATGCCCAGTGCGGTTGCCTTAGCCACCACGCGACGCCAGGAAGGAACGAGTTCCTCCATGAGGTTCTTGAAGGCGGGTGCCAGCAGCATGTTTGCGGGTGCTTCGCCTGCGTAGGCAGCCATGATGTCGCCCAGCAGCTCGGCGCGGATAATGCAGCCTGCACGCCACAGCGATGCGATGGTGTCCAGCTTCAGGTCCCAACCGTATTCCTTGCCTGCGCGGGTGAGCAGGTCCATGCCCTGTGCGTACGCAACGAGCTTGGATGCGAAGAGTGCGCGGCGCACATCCTCAACGAACTCGGGGTCGCCTGCACCGATGCCGGTGGTTGCGATCAGACCTGCGGGCAGTTCGCGCTGTGCTTGCTCTCGCTGCTCACGCTCGGAGGAGGAGAGGGCGCGTGCGAACACGGACTCTGCGATAGCGGAGACGGGGGAACCGAGGTCCAGGCCAGCCTTAGCGGTCCACAGGCCGGTACCCTTCTGGCCCGCTGCGTCAACGATAACGTCGACCAGGGGCTTGCCGGTCTTTGCGCCTACCTGTGCGAGCACCTCAGCGGTGATTTCGATCAGGTAGGAGCTCAGGTCGCCTTCGTTCCAGGTCTTGAAGATTTCTGCCTGCTGTGCCGGCTCAATGCCTGCGATGGAGCGCAGAATGTCGTACGCTTCGCCGATCACCTGCATGTCGGCGTACTCGATGCCGTTGTGGACCATCTTCACGAAGTGGCCCGCACCGTCGGTGGAGATCCATGCGCAGCAGGGTGCGCCGTCCTGAGGTGCCTTCGCTGCGATCTTTTCGAGCAGCGGGCCCAGGTGCTTGTAGGACTCTGCGGAGCCGCCGGGCATCATGGAGGGGCCCCAGAGAGCGCCCTCTTCGCCGCCGGAGACGCCAACGCCTACGAAGTGCAGACCCTTTTCAGCCAGGGCGTGCTCGCGACGGATGGTGTCGGGGAAGTGGGAGTTACCGCCGTCGATAATGATGTCGCCCTCATCGAGCATGGGGGTGAGCTGCTCGATCACTGCGTCGACGGGTGCGCCCGCCTTGACCATAATCAGGATGCGGCGGGGAGACTCGAGGGAGTCAACGAGTTCCTGCAGGGACTCGGTACGGATGAAGTCGCCGTCTGCGCCGTGCTCAGCCAGCAGTGCGTCGGTCTTCTCTACGGAACGGTTGTGCAGTGCCACGGTGTAGCCGTTACGTGCCAGGTTGCGGGCGAGGTTTGCGCCCATGACAGCAAGGCCGGTGACACCAATCTGTGCCTTCTTGTTTTCAGTCATGTATATAAGGATACGCGCTTAGGGCAGGCTATATATAGGTGGAGTGCAGTTTTATGCTTGGAGGAATCACAGTTCCGGCTGGATTATCTTCGTGAGCTTCCCGCCGGGCACCCTCGCGGCGGGTAGTGGGTAAAGAAAAACCCCGGCACCTTGCGGTACCGGGGTAATCGGTGGGTCCTACCGGGATCGAACCGATGACATCCACGGTGTAAACGTGGCGCTCTACCAGCTGAGCTAAAGACCCGTAGTTCTCACTGATTTGTTTTTGTTTCAGTGGCGAACACAAGAGAAAACTATACGGGCTTCTGGTGTGGCATGCAAATCGAAAACATGTGTTCTATGTCTCAGTATTTTTTTCCTTTTCGCAACCCACCCCACAACAAGCCACATCAAGCCATGGTGATTCTTGACCTTTTAGGTAGACCATACCCTTTTATTCCGCGCCATTCCGCCCACCCCACCATTCCGCGCTATATAGGTGCAAAAAGACCCTAACTAGTACTTTTGATGCGCATATTTTTCGCTTAGAGAGCTAAGCCGCGAAACCCACATCACAAAAACCTTCGTTTGATGCCAAGAAGCCCACATTTAGGTCTAAGATAGTAGAGATAAGTAGCGAAGTAGACCCCACGGATCTATGGCGCTTAAACACAAAGATTGTTCGACAACGCAACATCGCGGGCGGGCGATCTCACAACCGCACAGAAGAGAGGTTGGATTAGTTTGGCTAACGTACCGAACGAGCACTCCCTGAGCACCCTTCTTGATGGCCTGAAGGACATCGACGTAGAAGAGACCCAGGAATGGGCTGAGTCCCTCGAGGACCTTATCAAGACTCACGGCACCGAGCGTGCAGAGTACATCCTTCGCGCACTGCTCAAGGAGGCTGGCGAGAAGGGCGTTAAGGTCCCGACTCTGGTCAAGACCGACTACATCAACACCATCCCCGTCGACCAGCAGCCCGAGTACCCCGGTGATGAGGAACTCGAGCGCCAGTACCGCGCATGGATTCGTTGGAACGCAGCAATTATGGTTCAGCGTGCCCAGAAGAAGGGCATCGGCGTTGGCGGTCACATCTCCACCTTCGCAGGTGTGGCTGACCTCTACGAAATGGGCCAGAACCACTTCTTCCGCGGCCGTAACCACCCCGGTGGCGGTGACCAGGTCTTCTTCCAGGGTCACTCCTCCCCCGGTGTCTACTCCCGCGCATTCGTTGAGGGCGTCCTGAGCGAAGACCAGATGGACGGCTTCCGTCAGGAGAAGACCAAGGGCGCAGACGGTATTCCTTCGTACCCGCACCCCCGTTGCATGCCCGAGTTCTGGCAGTTCCCGACCGTTTCCATGGGTCTGGGTCCCCTGAACGCAATCCACCAGGCATCCTTCAACAAGTACCTGCACAACCACAAGATCAAGGACACCTCCGAGCAGCACGTCTGGGCATTCCTGGGCGACGGCGAGATGGACGAGCCCGAGTCGCGTGGTGCACTGCAGCTGGCTGCAAACGAGCACCTGGACAACCTGACCTTCGTCGTCAACTGCAACCTGCAGCGTCTGGACGGCCCCGTTCGCGGTAACGGCAAGATCGTTCAGGAGCTCGAGGCATTCTTCCGCGGTGCAGGCTGGCACGTCATCAAGGTCCTGTGGGGCTCCGACTACGACGAGCTGCTCAAGAAGGACAAGAGCGGCAAGCTCATCCAGCTGATGAACGAAACCCTCGACGGTGACTACCAGACCTTCCGCGGTGAAGACGGCGGCTACATCCGCGAGCACTTCTTCGGCAAGTACCCCGAGACCAAGGAACTGGTTGCAGACCTGACCGACGAGCAGATCTTCAACCTGCGTCTGGGTGGCCACGACGACAAGAAGATCTACGCAGCCTACAAGGAAGCTATGGAGACCAAGGGCAAGCCCACCGTCATCCTGGCACAGTCCATTAAGGGTGCGGAGCTCGGCCCGTTCTTCGAGGCACGTAACTCCACCCACCAGATCAAGAAGTTCACCATGGAAGCACTGAAGGGCTTCCGTGACCACCTGAACATCCCCATCTCCGACGAGGAGCTGGAGAAGGATCTGTACAACCCGCCGTACTACCTGCCCGAGGCAAACCACCCGGCTCTGCAGTACATGCAGGCACGCCGTAAGGAACTCGGCGGTTACATCCCCGGTCGTGCAAACACCCAGCCTGAGATTATCCTGCCCGAGTCCAAGGTCTACGCACAGACCAAGAAGGGCTCCGGCAAGCAGACCGCTGCTACCACCATGGCGTTCGTCCGCCTGATGAAGGACCTCATGCGCGTGAAGGGCTTCGGTCACCGTATCGCTCCCATCACCCCCGATGAGGCACGTACCTTCGGTATGGACTCCTTCTTCCCCTCGGCTAAGCTGTACAACCCCAACGGCCAGAACTACGTGCCCGTTGACCACCAGCTCATGCTGACCTACACCGAGTCCCCCGAGGGCCAGATTGTTCACGTGGGTATTAACGAGGCAGGCGCAACCGCTGCATTCATCGCTCTGGGTTCGTCCTACGACACCCACGGCGAGCCGATGATCCCGATCTACATCTTCTACTCGATGTTCGGCTTCCAGCGCACTTCTGGGCTGCCGCCGACCAGATGTGCCGCGGCTTCGTCATCGGTGCAACCGCAGGTCGTACCACCCTGTCCGGTGAGGGTCTGCAGCACAACGATGGCCACTCCCCGATTCTGGCGTCCACCAACCCGGCGTTCAAGATCTACGACCCGGCTTACGGCTACGAGATCGCTCACATCGTGGAGCGCGGTATCGAGCAGATGTACGGTACCAAGGACGAAGACCACAACGTCATGTACTACCTGACCGTGTACAACGAGCCGATTCACCAGCCTGCTGAGCCGGCAAACGTTGACGTTGAGGGCATCATCAAGGGTATCCACAAGATCAGCGAGTCCCCGCTGACCTCCGGCCCCAAGGCACAGCTGCTGGCATCCGGCGTTGCTGTTCCGTGGGCTGAGAAGGCTCAGAAGCTGCTGGCTGAGGACTGGGGCGTCTCCGCAGACCTCTGGTCCGTCACCTCGTGGACCGAGCTGCGCCGCGACGGCATTGCCGCTGAGGAAGAGGCTCTGCTGAACCCGAACCAGCCCGCTCGCGTTCCTTACGTGACCCAGAAGCTGGCAGGTGCCGCTGGCCCGATCATCGCGACCACCGACTACACCTCGGATGTTCCCGACCAGATCCGCCAGTTCGTTCCGAACGACTTCGCAACCCTGGGTGCCGACGGCTTCGGCTTCGCAGACACCCGCCCGGGTGCACGTCGCTTCTTCCACATCGATGCAGAGTCGGTTGTTGTCCGCACCCTGCAGATGCTGGCAAAGCGCGGCGAGGTTGCAGCAGACGTTCCCGCGAAGGCATTCGCTAAGTACGACCTGCTCAACGTGAACGCTAACTCCGAGCTGGAGCAGCACTAAGCATTTAGCGGTAGAACCCCGGTTCTGCGTTAGAAGCTAAACGATGCCCCCGGTTGATGATTCATCAACCGGGGGCATTATATTTATTGGTTTTTGAGAACCCACTCTTTATATCGGAGATTAACTTCTGATAGCTGCTTTCGCTGTTCTTCTAGTTTTGTTTCATTATCCCGGATGAGCGGTTTTTGATACGAAGCTACAAGATTAGCAAGACCTTGAGCCATTCCTGTATCTTTACTGCATTGTGCTTCAATGACGCTGAGTCGAATTTCTTCTTCTGATGCCGGGGCATTATTATCACCGCTAGCACGGGTTGCATTTGATAGTTCTTTTGTACCCCATTCTTCGTCGCCTTTTCGTGGCGTTAGACCTTTATCCGATAGGCATTTCCACCATGCTTCACGGTATTTTTTCCATTCAGGATGATTCATGGCAGCTGCATAGGATTCGCCGTGGATTCGACGATAGGCTTCTGTGAGGCCACTTTGCTCTTCGAGGCTGATGCCCGCGATCTCTTTCAACGTGGCTAAGATTTCACGCATGCACTGTTCCATGATTTTTGTGTCATAGCCCCCGGATGATGGTGCATTCCCTCGCTTGTAGTTTCCATATTTGGCGGCGTATTCGGGGTTCCAGAGGCCAAACTCGCGACCGGACGAAAAGAATTTCCTATCTTCTACATCCGGGATATATATTTCATAGGATTGGCCGTGTTTTGCGAAACAGCGCTGCCTGAGAATTTCCAAGGCTCGAGTGTAATACTGGGAATTTTCATCTAAAAGGTCATTGTATTCTTCGAGTGGAGTAATGATTTGGTTGTTTTTATAGTCTAGAGTTGCTTGGGCTGTTTCATCACGTTCTAGTTGCGGGCCTGTAGAACAGGATGTGCAGGCTAACGTGAATGCAAACGTTATAGCCATTGCGGGTTGAAAGAATTTCTTGAGGTTCATAATTCTCCCTCCTTAATTGGATAAAGAATATGCGGTAGTAAAGAAAGCTGGGTTATGCTCTGGCGATAATCACCATGTAGTGCCCAGTAATACGGGTGCTTAGGGAATCAGTTGTCTATGCTAAGCCCTATGCTGAACCAAAGTTCAAGCAGGACTTCGGGCATGGGGGAATACCTACTAGTTTGGGAGCGCACCCATGACGAAAGGATCAAGCCGCTATGTGCAGACAATACACAGGGGGTCTGCAGCGTCATGACTACTAGGAGAATGTTCTAGAGCTTCATCGTAAACTCCTAGTGTTTTGAGAAGGATATCCTTCTGCATGAGTGAGATACGTTTCAAGACCTGGTGTATGCCGAGTCGTTCTCTTAGATACAATCCCAATCTATGTAATCGGAATCATATTTAAGAGGTGGCTTCAATCTAGCACTCATTAAGGAGTCTTTTCAAGCAACAAATGAGTCATGTGTCACAAAATTTAAGAGTGTATGTGTATAATAAGGTCTGTAAAATTTGGCATTTTGCGCCATTTGTGTACCGATAATTTTTTACACAAATCTTTTATATGACTAAAATCACCTAAAAGATACTCTTTATGATAAGAACACGCATGCATGTTTTAACCGATGTAGCCCGGAGGTAACGACTATTACCTCCGGGCTACATCAGTTATAGAGGGTTAGCCGGCGAAGTGGCCGGTCACCTCCGCCAGACGCGTCGGATTCACCAGGTCAGGGTGCGTACCCTCCAGCAGCACCGAACGGAACGACGACGCATGCGCCGACCAACCCTCCGCATCCAGGTACGGCTGATCCTCATGCGGCACACCCACCAGCAACACGTCCCCTTCAAAGAACGCCTGCTCAGCACCACGCATCAGTGCCGCTGAAGCACGCATACTACCCAAGCACACGCCCAGCTTCTCCTCCGGTAGGTAACCCATCGCCGAACCCGCCCGCTGCAGACGCTCCAACGTACCCGGCAAATCAAGCCGCTCATCGGCGGCAGGCTCCGGCAAACCGCCCATACGCAACAGCGCGCGGAAGCTCTCCTGCTCATCCGGCGCAGGCACGCCCTGCCACTGCTCCGAAGGATACGCATCCAACAGGATGACGCGCTCAACCTGCGCACCCGCAGCCTGCGCCAGAGCCGCCACCTGCACCGCGGCAGTACCGCCCACAGACCAGCCCATCAACGCAAAACGACGCGGCAACGAACGCTCCGCCAGGGTCTTCTCGATCAGCTTCAGGTAGCCCTCAGCCAGCTCCTGCAAACTCGACGCAAACCCGGCATTCGGGTCAGAGAACGCCTCAGCCTGCACAGCATACACACCCTGCTGAGCCGGAAGATGCGAAAGGTACCCCGCATAGCACCAGCCCAAACCACCAGCAGGCGGCAGAATAAACAGCGGCGCGGGGGCACCGGTAGTATCGGGGACAACGGGCTGCTCACGCTGAGTCACAACGTGTTCGCGCTGAGTCAAAATGTGCTCACGCAGCGGCAGAACCGGCGCGAACTCCGCACCCTCGCCACGCTCGCCCGCAATGGACGCCGCCAAAGCCTGCACTGTCGGATGCGCAAACAGCGCACCAATGCTCACGCTCAGACCCAGCTGCTCCTCAACCGCGGCAATCACCTCAAGAGCCGCCAGCGAATGACCACCCGAGGCGAAGAAATCCTCATCCACGCCGAAACGCTCACGACCCAGCACACCGGCAATAATCGAGCACAGCTGCTGCTCCAGCAGGCCGTGCGGGCCCTCAGCATCAGAAGTCTGAGGGGTCAGGTCGAGGGACGCCAACAGCTTGCGATCCGCCTTACCGGAGGGGCTCACCGGCAGAGCAGGCAGGGTGTGCCACAGGGTCGGCACCATGTAGTCCGGCAGAACCTGCGCACAATGCTCACGCGCCGCCTCCACCAGCTGCTCAGCACGCTCAGCGGGCACGTCGCCGACCTCCAGCACCGCCGCCAGGGCGGGCTCACGCAGGCCGCGGTACAGCAGAGCCACCGAAGCGCTCACGCCATCAACCGCTGCAAGAGCCATCTCAATATCGCCCAGCTCCAGGCGCTGACCGCGCACCTTAATCTGATAGTCCGTGCGGCCGCGGTAACCAATGACGGCACGGCCATCGGGAAGAATCTCCCAGCACGCCAAATCGCCCGTACGGTACAGGCGCTGACTCTCACCGTTCAGCAGTACGAGCGCACCGGCGGGAGCCTGCTCCACGAAAGCCGCCGCGGTCGCCTGCGGGTTGTTCTTGTAGCCGCGCGCCAGCTGCACGCCCGACAGGTGCAGTTCGCCCGTCACGCCCACCGGCACGGGGTGGCCGGTCGGGTCAAGAATCAGGGTTCCGGTGTTCCAGACCGGCTCGCCAATGGGCACGCTCTCACGCTGCGGGTCGTTGGACGTCTCCCAGAAGGTGACATCCACCGCCGCCTCGGTCGGGCCGTACAGGTTCAGCGGGTACACGCCCAGAACCTCGCCCGCAGCCTGCACCTGGTCCTTCTGCAGCGCCTCACCCGAGCAGACCACGTAGCGCAGGGGCTGCTCTCGATCCTGACCGAAGCCAGCATCAGCCAGGATGCGGCGCGCCGCCGGCGAAGAGGTCAGCGCCGACAGCATGGTCGGCACAAAGTGCACCGCAGTGACGGACTGCTCGGCAATCACTCGCGCCAGGTAGGCGGGGTCGCGGTGACCCTCCGGCGCGGCAATGACCACGGCGGCACCCTCGGCGAGAGGCCAGTACAGCTCCCACACGTGCACGTCAAAGGAGATGGGGGTCTTGTGCAGAACGCGGTCGCCCTCCCCCACCGGAATCTGGTGCTGCTGCCAGCGCAGGCGGTTATCAATCGCGCGGTGGCTGATGGCAACGCCCTTAGGCCTGCCCGTGGAGCCGGAGGTGAAGAGCACGTAAGCGTCCTCGTCCAGACCGGTTTTCGCGCCCGGAAGCTCCTCTGCGGCGGGTGCTGAGGAGTGTTCCCCGTTGGGTTCCTCGGCGCTCAGTAGGGGCAGAGTATGCTGCGGCAGGTTCGCGTGACGCTGCGGTTCCTGCGGGTTCAGCTCTTCCGCGTTCAGCGGGTGCAGGCCGGGGCCGTGCAGAAGCAGGGAGCACTCGGCGTCCTCCATCATCACGCCCACACGCTCAGCGGGCAGATCCGGAAGCACCGGCACATAGGTGGCGCCAGCGTACAGCAGGGCGTACAGCGCCACGTACTGCTCGGCGCCGCGGTGCACACGCAGACCCACCGCGTCGGAAGGGCGAACACCCCAGTCCAGCAGCTGCGCGGCAAGCGCACGGGCGCGCTCATCCAGCTCGGCGTAGGTGAGGGCGCGGTCAAAAGCGTAGGCGCGCTCCGACTCGGGGGTGAGCACCTCACCGGGCGCGGGGGCAGAATCCAGCACCGCGAGCGCCTGCGGATGTGCCGCCACCGCGTCATGGAAGCGACCCAGCAGGGTCTTGTACTCCAGCGGGTGCTCGGTCAGCGCCGGGGCGGTCAGCTCGCGCAGGGTCGCAAGCTCCGCCTCGGTCGCCAAGCCGAGATTGTTCAGGGAGGCGTCCTCGCGCTGCGCCTCCGCGGCGTAGGCGGGTAGCCACTCGCTCAGGCGGGCGGCGTGACGTTCCAGCTCCTCAGCGGTGTAGAGCGCCGGGTTCATGTCAATCTCGCAGGAGATGCTGTTGCCGCGGCCGGGCATGCCGCGCCGGGGGGAGGGCGCGTCAGCAACGGGACCGGCAGAGATATTGTGAATACGCGCGGTCGGTACCGCGGATCCGGACTCGTCCTTCGAGGGCGCCGCCAGCGGCAGCACCGCGTCAAAGGGCACCACGTTAATCTGCGCACCAAACAGCCTGGACTGGGCATTACGCGCGGTACGCTCGAGGTCTTCCTGACGAGCCAGCGGATGCTCAGCGTTGCGGGCGTACTGCTCCTTCACCGAGTGCAGGGATTCCGTGATGGGGCCGGTCGCCGCAACCTGCACCGGCAACACATTCACCGCGGTACAGCCGGTCTGCGCGCTCGCCGTACCCAGGGCGCGGGTCGCCTCCG
>OCPN01000511.1_pt1 | contig 10108 bp, 10 predicted proteins | sample 1476971 | NCBI WGS metagenome assembly OCPN01 (sample SAMEA2580251, study PRJEB22360) | human gut metagenome | biome: human gut; feature: human-associated habitat; material: faeces | place: Denmark | collected 2008/2010
ATTTAATGCGTCCAAGTTTCGGGGCGCAGTTCAAAGGGGAGTGCGGGGGCTTTGCCGTATCCGCTGATTGTCGTTGGCTGAGGAGCCCGAACGAGAAGGGTTACTTGCGGTCGCCGGGCAGAACGAACATCTGAACGGTCGGCGGGTTCGGGTTATCCAGAGCGTCCGGAATCAGGTTTCGGGTCACCTTTGCGGAGGTGCGCGACGCCAGCCTGTCCGTAATGCCGGTTGCTACAGCCGTCAGCACGAAGTTTACCGTCACGAAGAGTGCCGCCGCCAGAATCAGGGTCTGCAGCACGTTGCCGTCACCGGAACCGATGCGGCGCGCCGAGGCGAGCAGCTCGGGGTAGGAGATGATGTAACCGAGGGCGGTGTCCTTCAGAATCACAACGAACTGGCTGAGCATCGAGGGCATCATCGCGGTGAACGCCTGCGGAAGCAGGATCCGAATCAGCGTCTGGGTCGGGGTCAGACCAATCGCAAGACCCGCCTCGCCCTGACCGCGAGGAAGTTGCTTCACGCCCGAACGCAGTAGCTCAGCAATCACCGAGCCGTTGTACAGGGTCAGACCAATCACCACGGCGATGAAGGGCAGCTGAGCCGGCGGAAGGCCGCTGTACTTGCCCAAGAACAGCCAGAAGAAGATCATCATGATCAGCACCGGCACGGCGCGGAAGAACTCTACCACCACGGTGCCGAACCAGCGGATAACGCGGTACTGGGAGAGTCGAGCAATACCGAAGACCACACCGAACGCAACCGAGGTAACCACCGAAACCGCTGCCGCAGACAGGGTCGAGGCAAGGCCCGGCAGGTAGTAGGAGCTCCAGGCGCGGGCGGTGAACAGATCAGTCCACTTCTCCGGCTCCAGCTGGCCCTTCTGACCCATCACGGTCAGCACATACACCGCAAATAGTGCAAAAAGGACTACCGCAGCAATGTTGAAGATGCGGATACGACGCTGCGCGATAGGACCCGGCTCGTCGAAAAGCACCGAAGAAGCGGCGCGGGTGTCATTACTGATAAAAGGGTTTTTCATCGCTTCACCGCCAGCTTACGGGATGACCAGGTGGTCAACGCACCAATGGGAACAACAATGATGACGAAGCCCATCGCAAACATGATGAAGATAGCGAGCACCATGTTCGCGTCGAACTCAATCATGGATTTCATCAGCCCGGAGGCCTCCGCCACCGACGCGACCGAGGCGACAGTGCTGTTCTTCGTCAACGCAATCAGAGTATTGCCGAGCGGGGTAATGGCGCCGCGTAGAGCCTGAGGGAAAATCACCAGGCGGGCGGTGTCGAAGAAACCCAGACCGATAGCGCGTGCCGCCTCAGCCTGACCCTTCGGCACGGTGTTCACACCCGAACGGATCGCCTCGCAGATAAACGCCGAATGGTAAATCGACAGGGCAATGACCGCGTACACGAAGAAGTTCGTGTCGAAATCGTGCGAGAAGGAGAGCTGGAACTGCGTCCACACACCCAAAATGGCGAAAGTCATCATGATGGTGAGCGGAGTATTACGGACAGTATGCACATAGGCGGTGCCCACCCAGCGCAGGGACGGGACGGGGCTGATGCGCATGAGCGCCAGCACAGTACCGAGAACGAACGAGCCAAGAGCCGCCCAGAAGGTCAGCTGAATATTGGTCATGAAGGCGCCAACCACATCGTACTTGGACAGGAGGGTGCCGAGTTGGTCAAAGAATGACATTCGTGAACCTCTCTAGAGGCCTAGGCGCAGGAGGTGCCCAGGTGCGGCGGGTTGGTTTCGGTGTTGTAGTGGTAGCCGGTGCCTTCGGTGTACTTGGTGATGAGCTTCTCCCAGGTACCGTCGGCAACCATCTCGTTGATGGCGTTGTTCACGGCTTCGCACTTGTCGGTGCCCTTGGGCAGACCCACGCCGTAGCGTTCGGTCGTGAAGGGGGAGCCGACCACTTTCAGCTTGCCCTTGTTCGCTTTGGTGGCTGCCAGACCGGCGAGGGTAATGTCGTCGGTGGTGACGGCGTCCACCACGCCGCCGTTGAGGGCGACCACGCAGTCGGAGTAGCTGTTCTGCTTGACCAGGTTCACGTTCTTGGCGAACTTGTCCTGCACCTTCTGGGCGCTGGTGGAGCCGGTGACGGAGCAGAGGTTCTTGCCGTTGAGGTCGTCCGGTCCCTTGATGTCGGTGTTGTCGGCACGCACGAGCAGGTCCTGACCTGCGGTGTAGTAGGGGCCTGCGAAGTCCACGGTCTTCTTGCGGCTTTCAGAGATGGAGTAGGTCGCAAAAATCATGTCTACCTGGCCGGTGTTGAGCATGTTTTCGCGGTTAGCGGCGGGGGATTCTACGAACTCAATCTGCTCTTCGGAGTATCCGAGCTTGCCGGCGACGTAGCGTGCCACCTCCACGTCGAAACCGGTGTAGGTGTTGCCGTCCTGGTAACCGAGGCCGGGCTGGTCTACTTTGATGCCGATGCGGATCTTGTGGTCGCTGTCTGCGCTGGAGCATCCGGCGAGGACGCCGGTCAGAGCGAGGGATGCTGCTGCGGCGAGTGCCGCGAGCCTACGTGAATATTTTTTCATGTCGGTCCCTCCGCTTTAGTGGTTGATGATCTTGGAGAGGAAGTCCTTGGCGCGCTCGCTCTTCGGGTTGGTGAAGAACTCGTCCGGGTGCGCCTCTTCGATGATCTCGCCGTCGGCAAGGAAGACGATGCGGTCTGCCGCCTTGCGGGCAAAACCCATCTCGTGGGTCACCACGATCATGGTCATGCCCTCCCTCGCGAGGGAGACCATAGTGTCGAGCACTTCGTTGACCATTTCGGGGTCGAGCGCGCTGGTGGGTTCGTCGAAGAGCATGACCTTAGGTCTCATGGCGAGTGCGCGGGCGATGGCGACGCGCTGCTGCTGACCGCCGGAAAGCTCTGCGGGCATCTTGTGCACTTGGGAATCCACGCCGACTTTCGCGAGCAGGTTCATGGCTTCTGCTTCTGCCTCTGGCTTGGACATTTTGCGGATTCGACGGGGTCCAAGGGTTACGTTATCGAGAATGTTCTTGTGGGCGAAGAGGTTGTAGGACTGGAAGACCATGCCGACTTCGGCGCGAAGCTTGGCGAGTGCGCGGCCTTCTTCGGGTAGTTCTTGTCCGTCAATGGTGATGGATCCGCTGGTGATAGTTTCGAGGCGGTTGATGGTTCGGCAGAGGGTGGATTTGCCGGAACCGGAGGGGCCGAGGAGGACGACGACCTCACCTTTTCCCACGGAAAGATTGATGTTCTTCAGAACGTGGTTGGTGCCGTAGTACTTGTTGACGTTGGCGATTTCGATGAGGTTTTTCTGCGCTTCGGGAGCTGCCTGTGCGGACATTTTGAACCCTTTCACGTGAGGTGCGTCTATGATGCGGGTTGTCTGTATGCTGAGTTTTCAGCTTACGCCTCAGACGGTTTCCTGTCTGCAAAATATTCACTTTACTGGGTAAGCAATGTGAATTTTTAAGCATGAATGCATAGTTATAGTATTTTTGACGTAAAAATATGGGTAAAAAACACCCCATCTTCACAAAAGGCTCTGACTAGGGAATATATTCTTCCCTTTCTCTACGCACTCACGAGGTGTCAAACGCCTTTGGGGAGGTAGTCACGACTTGGTAAAAATTTCGAAAAAAGCGCAAAAAAGTGCCCGATAGGTGAGATAACACCTATCGGGCACTCTTCAACACCCCTCACAAGGGGCTAAAACAGCTTAGGCTTCGTAACCGTTGGGGTTGTTCTTCTGCCAGTTCCAGTGGTCGCGAACCATGGTCTTAATGTCGCGGCTAGCGCTCCAACCCAGATCCGCCAGAGCAGAGGAAGGATCAGCGTAAGAGACCGCAACGTCACCGGGGCGACGATCCACAATCTTGTACGGCAGCTCCTTACCGCACGCCTCCTCGAACGCGTGCAGAACCTGCAGAACCGAGTAGCCGTTACCGGTACCCAGGTTCCAGGTGTGCAGGCCGCCGTGCTCAGCAATGTAGTTCAGCGCCTTCAGGTGGCCATCAGCCAGGTCAACCACGTGGATGTAGTCGCGCACGCCGGTACCGTCAACGGTCGGGTAGTCGTTACCGAAGACGTTCAGGTGATCGCGGCGACCCACAGCAACCTGCGCGATGAAGGGCACCAGGTTGTTCGGGATGCCCGCCGGGTCCTCACCGATACGGCCGGACTCGTGCGCACCAACGGGGTTGAAGTAACGCAGCAGAGCAATGTTCCACTTGGAGTCGGAAGCAGCCAGGTCAACCAGCATGTCCTCAATGTGCTCCTTGGTGCGGCCGTAGCAGGACTGCGCATCCATGTTCATCTTCTCGATCAGAGGCATGGACTCGGGCTCACCGTACACGGTAGCGGAGGAGGAGAACACGATGGAGTGGCAGTCAGCCTCGTCCATTGCGTACAGCAGGTTCAGGGTGCCAGCCACGTTGGTCTGGTAGTACCACAGCGGCTTCTCAGCGGACTCGCCCACAGCCTTCAGGCCCGCAAAGTGAATCACAGCGTCGGGGCGAACCTGCTTGAAGAGAGCCTTCATACCTTCAAGGTCGAGCAGGTCAACCTTGTGGAACTCGGGGGCGCGGCCAGCGAGTTCAGCGACGCGCTTGAGGGACTCCTCGGAAGAGTTCGCGAGGTTATCCATGACGACGACGTCGTGGCCTGCCTTGAGCAGTTCAAGTACAGTGTGGGAGCCGATGTAGCCGGCGCCGCCGGTAACGAGTACCTTCATGATGTCCTTTCGGGCTTTATATATCCGGAAAAAGTGCTCCGGATGGGGGACAAAAGCTGTTGAGCTGTATCTAATGGTACAGCCGTGCATGCGGTGTAAGTACTGCGGAACACTGTGCGCTTGTGCACTCTGATGTGAGCACGTGGGAGGCGTTATTGAGGTGTGTCGACACTCGCCTTTGCCCAGCGCCTGAATCCGCGTATTAGCTGATTTCTGAGTCGACCTCTAATCCCACCAGAAATACCACTGGCGGCTCTGGTGAATAAACTCCGTCAGCTGCTCAAAATCCTCAAACACCTGGAACGGAAGATCGGAACAAAACGCGAACTGCTCGACCGCCAGATTCTTCGCCTCGACCGGGTCGGTGACGGGGCGTTCCACCAGAAACTCTAGGCAGTCAGCACCGTCAAGAGCCGCCGGGATGGCACCGTACTTTTCACGCCAATAGTGGGTGAACGCCAGCTGAGTTTCAGCGTCCGGGCAGTCATTCCAGCCGCCGAAGGGCAGGTACGCGGGAATATCGGCAGAGTCATCGGTCGGAATCTGCAGCAGGAGCATCTCGCCTTTCTCTTCTTCATCCAAAAGCTCGTAGCAGAGCAGGGCGGAAAGAGTCGGGGCGTCATCTTCGGGCTCCTCATCGGGCAGAAAATCGGAGCTCATAAACTCGTCGACAAGCTTGTTGAGGTTGAAGTCGTCCGGGTCGTCCTCGCTAGTCTCTTCGCCATCGTCGGCAACCCGGCGCAGCTGCTGGGCAATGACTGCGCTGCCGTACTCTTCGGCGGAGGCGCCACCCCGGGCGGTACGGTAACGCTGCAGGACGGCACGAGTGTAGGCGCTCACCTGCTCGGGGGTCAGAGTCTCAACATCGTCAATGATGTCGTGCTCAAGGGACACCGCGATAACCATGCTTTCAAGCACCGTATCGTTCAGGTTCAGGAAGAAGGGGACGAACCCCTCCGCGCGCCCCAGCTTAGCCAGCTCATCGTAACGAGCCATGGCATCAGCGGCAGGAGCGCCCACCGCAATACGCTCGTGCGGGTAGGGGAAAAGGCGCGTAAAGTGCCGGTAGGTTTCGCTCATCGTCGACTCTGACTTAGTTGATTCAGGCATCTGAGTTCCTCTCTGAACTGTACAAGTGGTCAGTCATGGCGGGTGCGCTGTACCCGGTACTACCAGCCTAGCGAAAGCCCGAGCATCCCGCCCTGAAAACGGTCATCGTAGCCGCCGCGGATTCGCGCCCAGCCTGTAAGAGCGGCGGACGAGGGAACACAGGGCACAGAAAAGGGGCCGGGATGCTTCACGCATCCCGGTCCCTAAAGTTCACTGGCCGACCCCCAACGTTCGCAAGGGCAACCAGCGCTAGCCCAGGTACAGACTAGTTCAGGTGCAGTGCCTCGTTCAGCTCCACGGTGTTCTTCGCACGCGGCAGAACCTCAATCGCGCCGCTGATCGAATTGCGGCGGAACAGCAGATTCGACACGCCAGACAGCTCCGCAGCCTTCACCACGCGCGCCTCCTGGCCGGGCAGCAGGACGCTCACGCGCGAACCGGCGGTCACATACAGGCCAGCCTCAACCACGCAGTCATCACCCAGGGCAATACCGATACCGGACTCCGCACCCAGCAGGGAACGCTCACCAATAGACACGCGCTGAGTGCCGCCACCGGAGAGGGTGCCCATCGTGGAGGCGCCGCCGCCCACATCCGAGCCGTCGCCCACCACAACGCCCTGAGAAATACGGCCCTCAACCATGGAGGTGCCCAGGGTACCGGCGTTGAAGTTCACGAAGCCCTCGTGCATCACGGTCGTGCCGGACGCCAGGTGCGCACCCAGGCGCAGGCGATCACCGTCGCCAATACGCACGCCGGCGGGAACCACATAATCCACCAGACGCGGGAACTTATCAATGTGGCTCACGCTCAGGTGACCCAGCTTGCGCAGACCAATCGCCAGCTTCTGGAACTCGGTGGCAAGCACCGGGCCATGGTTGGTCCACGCAACATTCGCCAGGGTGCCGAACAGGCCGTCCAGGTTCAGCTCGTTGGGGCGAACCAGAGTGTGCGAGAGCAGGTGCAGACGCAGGTACGCGTCGACTGCGTCTTCGGGTGCCTCATCCAGGTTGATGGAGGCGGTACGCACCTCGGTACGGGCGTTGCGCGCAGGGTGCTCAACGGCCAGGTCTTCCAGCTCGTCCGCGATGGACAGGTCGGGGGTCTGGGTGAGGGAGGGGGCGGGGAACCAAGCATCCAGGACGGTGCCGGCGTGCTCGCCAGAGACAACAACATTGACCAGTGCAACGCCGGAGGCGTAACGGGGAGTGTTTTCAGACATGCCTCCCATTATAGTTTTGGGGCTTGGCACACATTCAAGACCGTCTCATATGCTCGATATGGGCGTTGTGGGCGCGGGTGTGTGTACCGGGGAACCTGTAAGGTGGAAGGATGAGCGTTTCCCCGAATATTTCTGAGCGTCACCCTGTACCGCAGCCGCCCCTGAACCTGGACGTGTCCATGCCCGAGCTGACGCGTGCCCTGCTGGATTACGAGTCGGTTTCCGGCAATGAGCAGCCAATTGCTGACGCCGTGCACATGGCGCTGTCGTTCTGCCCGCACCTGCACCTGACCCGTGACGGGGACGCCATTATCGCCCGCACCGAGTTCCCGCCGCTACCCGGCGCTGAGGGGGAACGCACCCGCATTATTCTTGCCGGTCACCTGGATACCGTGCCCCTGCCCACCGTTGAGGGTTCCCCGGGTACCGTGCCGTCCACGGTGCGTGAAGAAGAGGAGGGGTATGTGCTCTACGGCCGCGGCGCCACCGACATGAAGGGCGGCGTGGCGGTTCAGCTGAAGCTTGCCGCCGAACTGACCGCGCAGGACACCGACTACAACCTGACCTACATCTTCTACGACAACGAAGAGGTCGCCAGCGAACTCTCCGGCCTGGCGCGTCTAATCCGCAACCACGGCGAGCTCATCACTGACGCAGACTTCGGTGTGCTGCTTGAACCGACCAACGACACCATTGAGGGCGGCTGCAACGGCACCATGCGTTTCTTCGTGCGCACCCGCGGCCTTGCCGCCCACTCGGGACGCGCATGGCGCGGCGAGAACGCAATTCACGCACTGGCACCGGCGTTGGCGGCGCTCGCCTCCTACGAACCGAAGACTATCGCCGTGGAGGGCCTGGAGTATCGTGAGGGCCTGAACGCGGTGCAGATTTCTGGTGGCGTTGCCGGTAACGTGATTCCTGACGCGGCGGCAATGCACGTGAACTACCGGTTTGCCCCGGATAAGACCCTGGATGAGGCTATCGCCCACGTGCGTGAGGTCTTCGCCGGATACGAGCTGGACTTTGTGGATCTTTCCCCGGCGGCACGCCCCGGCCTGGACACCCCGCTGGCGGCTTCCCTAATTGAGGCGGTGGGGCAGAAGCCTCAGCCGAAGTACGGTTGGACGGACGTGGCGCGCCTGAGCGAGATCGGTATTCCCGCGGTGAACTTCGGCCCCGGTGACGCTCTGCTGGCTCACACCGATAACGAGCACGTGAGCTTTAGCCAGCTGACCCGTTGCCACGCGGATTTGCGTGCCTGGCTGCTCAGCGACCGTGACGAGGACTAACCGCGACGAGGACTAGCCGCGACGCTAACTCTGTTGGCGCTGATTCTGCCGGCGCTGGCGCTACTATTTGAATTTAGGTGACCGTCAGGGGTTGACGGTCCTGCATGATATGAGATTGACATGAACTTTCTTCTGATTCTGCTTGCCCTGCTGATTTCGGGCATTGCGGTGCTCTCCGTTGTGGCGCTCTCCGGTGAGCGTGCCGTGCCCGGTGCCGCGTTCTTTAGCGGTGTGGGTCGTGACGGTCTGGGCACCTTCGACCGTGTGGAGGATTTGAGTACTTCGGTTCGTTTCTTCGGCGAGCCCGAGGACGAAAAGGAGCGTGAGCCTGCACCCGGTGATGCTTCTGCCGATGCAACCGCAGAATCTGCTGATGCTAACGTCGCTGCCGCTGAGCCGGTTCGCCGCGGTGCGGTTCCCCTGTCTGACGATGCGGAGAGCACCTTGAGCGCGCATGACTTTGTGGAGAAGCGAAAGAACCCGCAGGCTGAGGGGAACTAACGCCCGTGAGTGTTTCGCCTGAACGTAATAGTGCTTCCCCCGCGTATTCTCCCGCGCAGGGTGCCGCCACCCCCGCCTCCGGCGAGGAACGGAGCGAGTCCTTTGATGAGCTGCTGACCTGGGCGTACACCGCCGCCGGTGAGCGCCTGCACCGGGTGGGGGAGCGTCTGCGTGCCCTGCCTGCGTGGCTGTCGGTACTGCTGATTTACGGTCTGTCCCGCGTGTGGGGCTTCATCGTGTTTGCTGTGGTTGGCCAGCAGCAGCTGCGCAGCCCGTGGGGTCAGCATCTGGATTATTTGTCGTTCATTAGCATCTGGGATGCCGGCTGGTATGAGCAGATCGCGGTACAGGGCTACCCGAGCCAGCTACCGGTGGATGCAACGGGTGCGGTTCAACAGAATCAGTGGGCTTTTTATCCGATTTTTCCGCAGCTTTCCGGCGCTATTAGTCGTGCGACGGGCATCGGGTACTACCCGGTGGCGGCGACGGGTGCTCTGATTGCCGGTTTCGCGGCGGCGTGGGTGATTTACCTGCTGTTTGAGGCGTCGTTGAAGGCGACCGGTTTCAAGAGCGAGGAGTCGTCTTCTGCCCTGTCCATGTGGGCTGTGGCGTTGGTGTCGTTCTTGCCGGTTGCCCCTGTGCTGCAGGTGCCCTATGCGGAGTCGCTGAACCTGGTGTTCCTTGCCGGTGCGCTGCTGTGCTTGGTTCAGGGACGCTACGGTCTGCTGGTTCCTGTGGCGGCGTTGGCGTGCCTGTCCCGCCCGGTGGGTGTGCCCCTGGGCGCGGCTGCCGGCCTGTGGTGGTTTGCGTGCTGGGTGCGTTCGAGCCAACCCAAAATCAGTCGGGTATGGGCACGGCGTTTGTGCGTCATCTGGGGCAGCTGGTGAGCGCCTTGGTGGTGTGTGCGTGTGCGCTGGTGTGGCCTGCGATTGCGTGGTGGGCTACGGGCCGTGTGGATGCGTACACCGCCACGGAGACGGCGTGGCGCGGTACCCATTTGGCGCCGATTCAGCCGTGGCTTTCGCAGGGGTACCTGTACTTTGGGTATGCGGCTCCGGTGCTGCTGACTCTGCTGATTTTGGGCTTTATTGCTCTGTGTTTGAGCCCTCTGGCGCGTAGGGTTTTGGCGGCTCCGTTGAACCTGTGGTGCCTGAGCTATTTTGCGTATTTGATTCTGTTTTTGAATCCGCAGTCGTCGACGTTCCGTCTGTTGTTGCCGTTGTTTCCGCTGGTGATTGTGGTGGCGG
>OCPN01000515.1_pt1 | contig 10001 bp, 9 predicted proteins | sample 1476971 | NCBI WGS metagenome assembly OCPN01 (sample SAMEA2580251, study PRJEB22360) | human gut metagenome | biome: human gut; feature: human-associated habitat; material: faeces | place: Denmark | collected 2008/2010
GGGGTGGAAGTGATTCCCTTCCCCCCCGTTCCTGTATGTTCTACCCCTGGCACTGCCCCGTAGCCCCTATTCCTACCCAACTGCTTTCTACCCAACTGCTTTCTACCCAACAGCCCCTATTTTTGTGTGCTTGGTTACAAATCGCGTTTTTGGCTTGCATGCCCGGTTTGGGGTCTGTATAGTTGTATGAGTCGCCGCGGGGTGGAGCAGTTCGGTAGCTCGCCGGGCTCATAACCCGGAGGTCGCAGGTTCAAATCCTGTCCCCGCAACCAGAAAAACCCGGTATCTCAACGAAAAGTCGCTGAGATACCGGGTTTTGTTTTGCCCTGACGAGACCGAATCCCTATGTTATTCCCTACCTTTCAGCCAAACTCAGGCCCGTCGTCGAGGTGGGGGGAGGGGGGACTATCACCCAACATCGAGGACTATCATCCAACGCCCCTTCGGGGCGTATGACTATCTTCGCTCGTGCATGATCTCGTGGGAGGGAGGTTGCAGAGGAGGATTTTCGCCGCCTAATCGGCGTTGATACCGGCTGTTTACCGCCTGAAAATGCAAAAGCGGTATAGCATTTTCCCTCGTATCTCAACCGAATCCCAACCCTTTACCGCCTTCACCGCCTAAAACCGAAAACTTTTATATATACACACGCATATGTAGGAAGATGAACACTCGCGTGTACACTTTTTAGAAATTAGGCGGTAGAGGCGGCAACACACTATGTTTTGACTGATATACCAACGTTTTCGATATACCGCTTAGCCTCAAACAGGCGGTAACTAAGCGGGTTGAAAGAGTAGCGTCCCGCATAGTGGTGTAACTGTGTGGTGATCGGCCCGTTGCTTGTGATGGGTGCGGTCACCGTGTGATCCTTCGAGAAAGCTCTTCTACTTCTGACTCGAAATGATTTGGAGGCACAACGATGACCGCTCCTCATATTATCGACCCTGCTGGCATGCTTGGCGAGGCGTTGTCCCAGGCATCCCCAGATTTGATGCGTTCCTTGCTCCAGCACGTCATTAACGCGTTGCTATCAGCGGACGCTGATGCGGTGTGCGGGGCCCAGTGGGGTCAACAAGATCCGCAGCGTCACACCAGGCGCAACGGGTATCGCTACCGGCCCCTGGACACCAGGGTCGGCACCATCGACGTGGCGATCCCCAAGCTGCGCTCAGGCACCTACTTCCCAGAATGGTTACTGCAACGGCGCAAACGCTGTGAAACCGCGTTGATCACAGTGGTCGCTGACTGCTACCTGGCAGGAGTATCCACGCGCCGTATGGACAAGCTCGTCAAAACCCTGGGGATCACAGGACTGTCCAAGTCCCAGGTCTCACGGATGGCAACAGACCTCGACGAACACGTGGACCAGTTCCGCAACCGGCCCCTCCACGATGCCGGGCCTTTCACCTTCGTCGCCGCTGACGCACTGACCATGAAAGTACGCGAAGGAGGACGCGTCGTCTCGTGCGCGGTTCTGGTTGCCACCGGAGTCAACAATGACGGACACCGCGAAGTGCTGGGGGTGCGCGTGTCCACCAGCGAGACCGCTCCAGCCTGGAAGGAGTTCTTCGCCGACCTGGTCGCCCGAGGCCTGACCGGCGTGCGCCTGGTCACCAGTGATGCCCATCTGGGCCTGGTTGAGGCCATCGCCGCCAACCTACCCGGAGCCACCTGGCAACGATGCCGTACCCACTACGCCGCTAATCTCATGTCCGTCACCCCCAAAGCACTATGGCCCGCTGTCAAAGCGATGCTGCACTCGGTGTATGACCAGCCCGACGCGGCATCGGTCAACGCTCAATACGACCGGCTCTTGGACTACGTCCACGACAAGCTCCCCGCCGTGTGTGATCACCTCGATCAAGCCAGGGCAGACGTCCTCGCGTTCGCGTCCTTCCCCACCGGGGTGTGGACCCAGATCTGGTCCAACAACCCCAACGAACGCCTCAACCGCGAAATCCGCCGCCGCACCGACACCGTGGGAATCTTCCCCAACCGACAAGCAATCATCCGCCTAGTCGGAGCCGTCCTCGCCGAACAAAACGACGAATGGGCCGAAGGCCGACGCTACCTCAGCCTCGACATCCTCACCAAATCACGACTCACACCACAACCCACCGGGCAGGAGGACACCCCACTCCAACTCAGCGCATAACCCAACCCGAAGGACACAAAACGATTACACCACTCCACAGGACTTGAGCTGAGCAAGAGCACGTTCTACAATTGACGCATAAGTTCAAGGAGGTTCGCATGACCGCTTACGACCACTCGTCGGGGTACACCTACGGCACCGATGCCGTCCCCACGTCTCCGCTCACACTCGAGGATCTACGCCAGATTGAGGCCGCCGCGCACGTCCAGCCCGGTGACGCAGAGCTGCTCGCGCGAGCAGAACCCATCCTGGCGCCGCATGCCATGGAAATGGTCGACACGTGGCGCGGGATTTTGGCTCAAAAGACCTACCTGGCAGCACATTCCGCGCATCCGGATGGACAGCCGAACCCCGAGTACGCGCAGGCGTCAAAGCCCCGATTCGCCCAGTGGATCATCGACATGTGCACGCGCGAGCGGGATCAGGCGTGGTTGGACTACCAGTACCTGATTGGAGCTCGACACATGACCGCGGCGAAGAACGCGGCGGATGGGGCGGACTCGACGCCATTCGTGCCTCTGCGCTACGTGCTCGCCTTCATCGCGCCGACTGTGGAGGTCGGGCACCGTCTCCTGGCGGAGGGCTTCGAGGGCGCAGAACTGGACGCTGTCCGTGACGCGTGGACTCGCGCTGTGACTGTCGCCGTGACAGTGTGGGCGTATGCCTACCGCGATCACCCCGAGCAATTCTGATCCGGCGCTCGCCACCTACGACTCCCCCATCGGCCGCCTCACGCTTGATAGCGGTGTATTCGTCTTTCGCACTCTCTGACTGCTCTCCCTGGAAGCCTCAGTGGCTTCCAGGGAGAGCTTTCTTTCTGGGTTATAGGACACTACGTGTTGCTGGTTGGGTGACTTTTCGGCTTTCTGGTGCGGGAAAGTCACTCTTTCAGTTGGTCGTGTTTGCCTCGTTCCTGTGAATACTGCATCGTGCTCTGTGTGTGGCTGCCCCATGATCCGTCACGGTAAGAAGTCAACAGGAGGTCCTTTGAAGATCGCGGTGGTAGAAGTCCGCTCATCATCAAGGACCTCGACCTCTACCCACAACCCCCGACCAATACCTGGTCACCCACACTCAACTCGGAAGAGCCGGAAATAGCCTTCGTGATAGCGGAATAAAACGAAGGTGTGGAACTTGCAAGGACCGATCTCAAACTGGGATTCGATAGAACAGTTTAGCAAACGCTGACTTCGCTTTGCCGTCACTTGGAAACCTATCCGTTGGAAGTGCAGCTATCCTCACATACGCTTTTCCAAGTGAAGTATAGCTATGCACGTTTCACCGACGTTAGTAAAAACCCCGAACTTATCGCAGCCAACAGAAACCCGGTAGAAAATATATAGGAGCCAAAGGTGGCGCCTTTTAAAATCCAAGTCGTGGGAACGACAGCAAACAAGATCGGTGAGTTCGCAAAATCACCTGTGCTAATCGGAAGACCTGCCACCACAAAAAAGATGATAACAATCCATGAAACTAATGAAGTAGTCCAAAGCCGAAGCGCAAAACAGGCCAGAGTTAGCACAACCGAAGAGAAAACAAGTACTAAGGCAGTATGACTCGACAGTCGCTCATTAACAAGCTCGCCAATGATAGAGACATAAAGCAGACTCAAACAAAGGTTAACTACTTGTGCGAGAAGCAGCGATTTAGCAATGAACCGGAGCAGAACTTTATCGTGAATACTAAACGAGACGTACGAGGCAGGGACCTTAGCATGCGACAAAGCTAGACCTGCCGTGGCAATTGGGAGCATGATGAGTAACGCGGATTGCGCTACGGCAATGGTATTTCCATAACGGAGAAACAGCAGCGGAAGAACTAGTGCACCGAGATAAGCGATCGTGACCCAACGAATGATTGCAATTCGCTCGATAGAACACAAAGACTTCATTTTCTTACTGCTCCTTTACTTCGAAACCTAGCCACAAGAACATAGGTAATAATTAGGATTGGTACCGGGATAAGCGCAGAGAAACCGAAATTTGATTGCTCCTGGATATCTACGAACGAGATTGCGGTACCATTGAGATTCAGCCCTACGGAGTGGAGGGCGTTTGATATGTATGGGGTAGCATTGTCAGCTAGGTTACCGGGTAGCACTATCCAGAAGTACAGAAGAACACCTGAAATTACCGCGGCAGTCGGAGGTTTTGAGAGACTTTCTAATGTCGAGTAGATCAGAGCAATTAGTATACTTTGGAAGGTAAGAAAGCAAAGCAGGGTTGCTAGCCCAGAGTGCATTTTCGAACCAGACAAAACCATTGTTAGATCGAATAGCAGCACACTAAGTAGGTTTACAAGAACTATTGAAAGTGTTCGACAGATGGTGCGTAGGACGCTAGGCAACCAGGCAATGTATACCTGCTGAGGCAAACCCCCGTAGTGGACCTTGGAAACCCTAGCATCAAGTATAAAGAGTAATGCGAGGGAAATTAGTGGCTGCGTTCCAGTAAAGAAGAAGCTGTATCCCCCTGTTATTGGAGTTCCGCTTGCCTCACTTGAAATCCATGCACCGAGGAATAGTGACGCCATTGAGCCCAAGATAGCCGCGAGAAAATACCAGATGTTCCAATAGTAAGTAAGCAAAGCACGGATAGCTGAAGTAATTCGCATGGTCCTACCCCCGGTGATATAGGTCCGCGAGATTCACGCCGTTGAGGTCGGGGATATGCAAAGCTTTGCCGTTACGAACTACGACACACTCATCCGGGACGCCTTGAATCTCATGGAGGAGGTGCGTTGATATTACAACGCAGTTCCCTTCGTCCCGATAACGACGAAGCGTCGCAGACAAGGAGATCATGCCATCTGGATCCAAACCATTCTGTGGCTCATCAAGGAACAAAAATCTTGGTCTAGATAATAAAGCAAGACAAAGCTCCAGCCGTTCCTTCATGCCGGTCGAGTAGTCCTTGGCTTTCCGCCCGTGGGCAGCGCGGACGATGCCCACACTATCCAAGGCCGACTCAGGATCAACATCCAGACCCCAGAATGCCGCGACGACCTGTACATTTTGTTTACCGCTCAGATACGGAAAGTAGCTTGGATGGTCGATTGCAGCTGACATTTCGCTAATGTCTGTCTGATCGTATCTAATGTGGCCACTTACTGGTTTTATCCGACCAAGGAGCGTTTTCATTAAGGTGGTTTTACCTGCCCCATTTGGTCCAAGGAGGCAGATTATCCTGCCAGTATTTAGCTGCAAGTTAATGCCGCTCACTACTGGGGAATTCTTGTACCCAACCGACAAATCAGTTACCGATATAGCTGGCATGGCCTACCTTTCAAAGAAAACGGCCCTGGAGGTAAGGCCTAGGATGCCTTCCCTCCAGGGCCGACTGCTGCGACAAAGCTACTAACCACTTGCAGCCAACAGAGATGCCGCAGCCGTTAGCACACTGGGCAGTGAAGCATGCAATGCCACCCGTCGGGCACCCAGGGGCGCACAGGAACTTCGAGGTGATGTGAGGACAAACAGCTTCCTCAACCTCTTCAACACGGGTGTCAAGGTCAACGGTGACCACGACTTCTCCAAGCTCTCAGAATCTGAACATATTCAGGTAACAGAAAGTTACCCGCACTGCTATGATACAACGATGCAAGATTAGTAGGGGCAACTTTCAGAATGTTCAGGTCGCAGGTTCAAATCCTGTCCCCGCAACGGATAACTCCCGATAGCTTAGCTATCGGGAGTTTTTTTATTCCCTAAAACCCGTACTCCCGCCGACCTGTCTCCTTCTGCTGTCCTCCCGTCACCTTCCGACCGCCGGTCTGCCTTCTTTCGCCACCTTCCTGCACCTTTCCTGTCGGCGACCTGTCTTCATTTGCCGCCTACTTTTTCTTCTTCTTGTGCTACCTTTCTGCCGCCTGCTGGGCGGCTTTCTTTATATCTCCTGCCTCTCCGTATCTCCTGCCTTCTGTAATCTGCGGAGGGGGTCTTCTGAACCTTGTCGGGGCGGTGCTTCGGGGAGACTGATGGGGGGGGGGAGCCTGCTGGCCCTTCCGGGGGTGCTTGAGGTGGATCTTTCGGCCTCTCGAAACCCCTCTTGAAACCTCCTCACGGAATTTCATAGAACCGTCGTGAAAGTACCCTGGACTGGTTTCGGAACGTCTCCCGATGCGTCTTTCGAGGTATTCCTCAGTCCGTCTATCGGGGCTTCAAGCGGGTGTGCCCATGGGGGTGGTGGAGTCACTTCCGAGCGGTTGCTGGAGGGTGGTTACGCCTTCTTGAGACGCTGCTTTTGAGCTCCTTGAAAGGGGATCTGAAAGGGGTCCTGAAGGGGGCTCTGGGGCGGGTCTCAAGAGCGTGATGAGGGGTCCGATAGGATGCCTGGGTGGGGGAGTGGCGAGGGGGCTGTTTTTGCCTCAAAGTGCATTCTCAAAGTGGAATATGCGAAAGGTGTCTATATTCCGGGCTTGGAAATCACCCGTTCTGCCCCGGAATTCCGCGGTTTTTGGAAGAAAATGGTCTTCGAGTGCAACAATTCACTCTGAAAGTGATTGTAGTCACATATAAAACATTCAAGTTAATTGTAGAGTTTTTTGAAACTCTTTCAAAAAACGCTCAAAAACCCCGGAAAATCAAGGAAAAATAGCCCATTCAACCTCTACTTGAGGGTGATTCAAGTTAAACTAGAAGCTTAGAAAAAGCTCTTGTTAAGATTGAATCTTGTTCGATACCCAAAAATAGCCCCAAAAAACCGCTGGAAAAGGCTTTTTGACCTGGTAGCTTTGAGTACGTGGTCACCGCGGTCCGCCGCGTAGCTCTCCGAAATGAATACTGCACCCCTCCATCACACGAGGAAACCCCCGCAACACACACGGGACGGTTACTGGACTTGCTCCATGCGGCATCACATTCGCAGGCCGACCGCCTATAGGCTTCTCACCTATAGACCACCTATCACTCAACCACTCTCGGGCGTCCGCGCCCCACGAAACACCAACAACGAGGACAACCCATGGCACTTCGCCCCCGCACCGTTAAGGCTGGCTCTCTCGCAGCCATCGCCGTACCCTCCGTGCTCGGTAGCACCCTGGTAGCACCCGCTTCCGCATTCGCACCCGTCGTTCAGGACATCCCCGGCGCAGCTACCCAGGCTCCGAAGTCCCTGTTCACCTCCACCGTGCAGCCCACCCTCTCGCAGGTTGCTGTGCAGATCCGCCAGCAGGCAGAACAGGCAAAGCAGACTCAGCAGGCTCCCGCAACGACCGCGGTTCAGCCCATCCAGAAGACTTACACTGCACAGGCTGCTCAGCCCGCACAAGCAACCCAGCAGGCTGCTCCCTCAGCTACCTTCCAGTCTGCACAGGCGGCACAGGCTGCACAGCCTTCCGCTCAGCCGACCCTGGCGCAGGTTGCACAGACCCCCGCAGCTACCCAGAATGTTGCCCCCACCGCTCAGCCTGCACAGGCTACCCAGGCGGCATCCGGTGTGGCGGCAACCCGCACCAACCAGACTTTCCTGTCCTACACCTCCCCGGCGGGTACCACCTCGCAGTACCACGTCTACGCTGAGGGTGTGGACTTCTCCAAGCCCGTTGGCGTGGTCTTCTACTTCGATGGTGACTACTGGCGCAACGACCAGTCCAAGGTCTACGACCCCTCCGGTGAACTGGCTCAGATGGCTGCATCCGCTGCGGCACAGAACATGCTGTTCGTGCCCGTCATCTCCCCGGATACCAACCGTTACGATGCTGGCGTGACCTGGTGGGAAGACATGGAGCGTAACGGCGAGTTCTTCCGCTCCTTCGCTTCCTCCTTCATTGCGGCTAACGGTGTGGACTCCTCCAACGTGTGGACCATGGGCTACTCCGGTGGCGCTGAGTTCATCACCTACGAGCTGACCGACCACAACACCGCATGGCGTAACGGCGGCGGCTCCATCATGGTTGCAGGCGGTGACTCGGACGGCTCCGTGGACGCTGACGCAACCACCAAGGCATCCCCGATGTACTGGTGGGTTGGCGCGAAGGACACCTCCGGTAACACCAACCCCGTCACCTGGAGCGCACGAGGCGCAGTCGAGTCCGGCTACAACGCATACCTGGGCGCTGGCTTCTCCGACGCCCGCGTGAAGCTGATTGACGGCTTCAGCCACCACGACTACGACCTGCCGCACATCCTGGCGTCCTCCCTGGACTTCGCCGGTAAGACCCCCGCGCTGGGCTACACCGACGTGTCCTCTTCAAACCCGAACTACAACGAGATCAGCTGGAACTCTGATTGCCGCATCATGCTCGGCTTCGCGGACGGCACCTTCCGCCCGAACGCATCGGTCAACCGTGCGCAGCTGGCAACCTACCTGTACCGCGTGGCTGGTCGCCCCGCCGTGAACGCACCGGCTGTTTCGCCGTTCAGCGATGTTCCGGCGAACCACCCCGCGTACAAGGAGATTTTCTGGCTGAGCCAGCAGGGCATCAACGGTAGCGACTTCCGCCCCCTGGAGGCCGTCACCGAGTCCACCATGGCTGAGTTCATGTACCGTGCAGCTGGCTCCCCGGCACAGGCTCAGGGCGGCTACGCGTCCCAGGCTCTGGCGTGGGCCGCCTCCAACGGTATCGGTACCGGCTCCACCTCTTCGGATGCGGTCACCCGCTCCGCGATGGCAGGCTACCTGTACATCTACGCGAACTAAAGCTCGCACCCCTTAACACATAAAGATCCGCCCCGTTCCTGAACTCATCAGGAACGGGGCGGATTCTTTATGGGTTTAGCTCAAGAAGCTATGCGCTAGACCAGGCATGAGAATCTCAGGCTTAGAGAGTCTGGGTGGGGAGTTCCACAGCCAGGGGAGTCGGAGCTGCCGGAGCGTTCTTTGCCTTCAGAGCGGCCAGGCGAGCGTCCAGCTCGGTCTCGCGCTCCATCTGGTCCAGGGTGTTGAACTGTGCATCCAGGGAGGAAGCTGCCAGCTCCTGCTGACCGATGACGCGTGCCTCTTCGCGGCGAACCTTCTCTTCGAAGCGGCTCATCTCGCTGGTCGGGTCCAGAACGTCGAACGCCTTCAGAGCGTCGTTCACCTGGGTCTGAGCTGCTGCAGTCTTCTGACGTGCGGTCAGCTCATCGCGCTTGTACTTGACCTCTTCAAGCTTGGAGCGCATCTTCTCCAGGCCGTCCTTGAGCTGGTTGACAACCTGAGTCTGGGAAGCCAGCTGAGGCTCAACAGCCTGTGCAGCCTTCTCAGCCAGCAGCTGCTTGTTCAGAGCAATCTTCGCGAGGTTATCGAACTTGTCAGCGTTGGCAACGTCGCCAGCTGCGCGGAACTCATCAGCCTTGTTAGAAGCTGCCAGAGCCTTGGTGCCCCACTCCTGAGCGGCCTTGACGTCCTCAGCGTGGTCCTTTTCGAGCAGTCGCAGGTTGCCGATGGTCTGTGCTACTGCAGCCTCCGCCTCGCGGATGTTGTTGGTGTAGTCACGAACCATCTGGTCCAGCATCTTCTCCGGGTCCTCAGCTGCATCAATCAGAGCGTTGATGTTTGCCTTAGTGAGCTGTGCAATACGGCCGAAGATGGTCTGCTTAGCCATAATCTCCTACTTTCTGTTCACGGGCTGCGGGGGAGCACTACGCTCCTCGTGAGCCGTGCCCGTATAACTAATTATGTGGCAGATTTCTGGGTGCATGCTGTGAAAATGATGCACGCCTGATTTCTGCAACCTAAACTTTTGGTAAATTACCTCAGGTGTTTTCCGACTGGGGAAGAAAGCGGTGAGGTAAGCTAGCCACCCCGCCGGTCAGACTGTAGAAAAACCTACAGAAACCGACCGACAGAATCGTTAGCATCGGAGGCGGTTAGAAGCTACCGCCGTCCCCGCCGCCGCTACCCCCATCGCCGCCCAGAAGGCG
>OCPN01000519.1_pt1 | contig 9888 bp, 7 predicted proteins | sample 1476971 | NCBI WGS metagenome assembly OCPN01 (sample SAMEA2580251, study PRJEB22360) | human gut metagenome | biome: human gut; feature: human-associated habitat; material: faeces | place: Denmark | collected 2008/2010
AGCCTCCTGTTTCTTGGACTTTATTTTCGGTGTCCAAGAAACGGGAGGCAGTTCAAAAACTCAACGGGGGCTTTTACTATGCGCTGTCGACTGGGCCTGATGGGGTGTCGGTAGCAGATAGCTTATTGTTCATTGACCTCGCGGGGCTTCTGCGCGGGGTTGGTGACCAGCGGTTCGTCCTGGGTGACGGGCTCGGCGTCACCGTTCAAGTCGTAGACCTGGGCATCTTCGGGGATTTCCATGGCGGGCGCGCCGGGAATTCGGTCGTAGTCGCCGGTGAGGCTCTCGCCGTTGGCTCCTGCCGTGAGAGCTTCTGCTGTCGCCTCGGCTGCCTCGTCGGTGGCGGCCCTGTCTGCAATCTTGGTGTTGGACGCTCCGGCGCTCAGGCCCTTAGAAATAATCTTGCGCGGTCGCAGGTAGGTCACCCTGCCGTTCGCGTCCAGGTTTCCAGCCTTTTTAGCCAGGTTGAAGCTGTTGATAATACCTCGGCTGCAGAAATACTTATCGCACTTGATGCGGTTTCCCCCCGCGAGGGTGAACGCCTCCTCGACCTGCTTAGTGGTCATGGAGGTGCCGTTGACCAGCTGCTGCGCCAGCAGGGCGGAGACGTGCGGTGCCGACATGGAGGTGCCGCTCTCATAGTCGTAGCTGAACTTAGTGTTATCAGGGCGGTCGAGGCTGTTCATGGACAGGGTGAGGATGTCTTCACCCGGTGCCGAGATGTTAACCCTCGTGCCGTAGTTCGAGAATGATGCTCGCGTGCCAGCCTTGGTGGTTGCACCAACCGTGATGACGCCCATGCAGTTGGCGGGCGCGTACTTGGACGCCTCCGTGTTGCCGTTACCCGCCGCGGCGACCACGATTGCGCCCTTGGAGCGTGCAATGTTGATGGCACGCTGGTAGGCGGCGGGGCACGTGGTTACGGTGCCGATGGACATATTGATGATCTTGGCGGGGTAGGCGTTGTCCGGTACTCCGTCAACGTGTCCGCCGGCAGCCCAGATGATGGCGTCGGCAATGTCGGAGGTTCGGCCACCGCATCGGCCCAGCACGCGCACGGGCTGCACGCGGGCGAGGTCGGCGACGCCGACGATGCCCATGCGGTTATTGCCTCGGGCACCGATAATGCCGGCAACGCTGGTGCCGTGCCAGGTGGAGGTGTGGGCGTTCGCCTGGTCCTTGCAAAGGTTGTAGGGTGCGTAGTCGCCTTCATCCCTGGGGTTGGGGTCGCGGCCGTCGCCGTCGCGGGCGCTGAGCGGGTCGCTGACGAAGTCGTAGCCGTTCGCCATGCCGGTAACCAGGTCGGGGTGCGGCACGTAGCCGGTGTCAAGTACGGCGACCTTCACGTTTGCGCCGCGGCGCAGGCGCGCGTTACCGGTGTTCTGAACGCCGGTGGTGGGGTTGGTGAGGTTCCACTGCTTGCTGTACTGCGGGTCGTTGAACTGGAAGGTGATGTCGCCCTCTGCGGCGGGGTAGTTGATGTAGTCGGGCTCGACGGAGGCTACGTCCGGGTCGGAGGCGACCTTCGCCATGAACTCCTTCGCCTCGTTTTTGTTGAGGGTTTTGGAGGTCTGGATGACGGCGTCATCGGTGGAGGTGTTGTGCAGGAACTTGGTGTCGACGTTCAGCGCTTCGCTGACGACGTCGACGGTGTCCATGATGTCGTCAACGATGCCGCGGACTGCGTCCCACTCGCCGTCGCGCAGCATTTTGCGCTGCTTGGCTTCGTTGGTGTAGGTGACGATGAATCGGTCGAACACCTGCTGGGGGAGCGTGCCGGGTGCCGCCGCGGTGGGGGTGGTGGGGCGTGCCGCGCCGTTGCGTGTGAGGGTGAGGGGGCTGACGGGGCCTTCGATCTGGGGCGCTGCCTGAGCTGCTGCCAGGATGGCTTCGTCGCTGGGTGCCTGCGCGAGGACTGCGGGTAGGTCGCCTCCGAAGAGGATGGCGCTGGCGGCGAGCAGGCTCAGTGCTGCGCGTGCGGGGTGCTTGCGGCGGCGGTTATCGGTGCGGCAGTTATCGGGGTAGCGGCGAGGAGGTGTTTCGGTGCGCTGCGCGCCGAAGTATGGAAGCCTCATCTGGTTCTCCTGATGTAGGTGGTATGCGGACTGTGTGATGTGTACTGGTGTTTCCGTCTGTAGGTGCGCGAGGTGCGTATAGGGTTTTTACGGGGCAGTAAAAGAGGCCTTTTTGGGCGCGCTGAAGTAATGAATGGGGTGAGGGAATAGCGTTTCTTTGACCCTTTTTGCGTACCGGAAGAACTCTTTTTGGACGGTGTGCAACGTACATTTCTAAGGTATCACTTCAAGGTGAACTTGAGGGATTTTTGAGGTGCTTTTCACGGGTTAATGTGCAGAAAATCAACCTCTGGAGGCTGAATAGCGCCCAATGATTGAGAGTTTATGTAAGTAAAGCTTGAGGGTTGGAATATGTGAGGCAGGATATGCGGTACCTCTTGCTGACAGGGGAGAGAAATAAATGTTTTAACACTGTGGTGTAAGCACTAGAATGCATTAAAAATGCAGTTGATAGCAAAAAATAAAAATAGCCTGAAATGCGCGTGAAAATAAATAAAAAGCTGGCATCAATACGCTGGACAGCACGCACCGCCGGTAGACACACAGACCGGGGCGGCCACCGCATCGGTGACCGCCCCGGTCTATAGAATCATCAGCACCAGCACGCTGGCGCTCGCTACCTACTGGAGAAAGCGTCCTTAGGAAGCGTAGGAGCCCAGCAGGCGAACCGCGCCGCCGTCCACGCCCTTAGCGCCCTGAACGTAATCAGGGTTGTTAGCCTCGGGCTCACCGGCGGCAACAACGTCACCCATAATCCAGGAGGGGATACCGCGGTCGTTCAGGCGCTTGGTAGCAGCCTCAGCCACGGAGGGGTCAACGATAGCGATCATGCCCACGCCCAGGTTCAGGGTGCGCTCCAGGTCGGCAAGGGGCACGTTGCCCAGCGAACCAATCAGGGAGAAGATGGCGGGAATCTGCCAGGTGGAGCGGTCCACACGACCCTCCAGGCCCTGGGGCAGAACGCGAGCCAGGTTAGCAGCCAGGCCGCCGCCGGTCACGTGGGAGAAGCCGCGTACACCGCTGCCGGTGGTTCCGTCTTCGCCGTTGACGGGGAATGCTGCCGCCAGGTCCAGGCAGTCTGCAGCGTACACGCGGGTGGGTTCGAGCAGCTCTTCACCGATGGTGCGGCCCAGCTCGTCCACCTGACGCTCCAGACCCCAGCCGGCAACGTTCAGGACCTTGCGGACCAGGGAGTAGCCGTTGGAGTGAATACCGGAGGATGCCATAGCAATCAGCACGTCGCCCTCACGTACGCGCTCGGGGCCGAGCAGCTCGTCAGCCTCAACCAGGCCGGTTGCTGCGCCCGCAACGTCGTACTCGTCTTCTGCGAGCAGGCCGGGGTGCTCAGCGGTTTCGCCGCCAACCAGGGCGGTGCCAGCCTGTGCACATGCGCCAGCGATACCGCGCACAATGTCAGCGATACGCTCGGGAACGACCTTGCCGGTGGCAATGTAGTCGGTCATGAACAGCGGCTTAGCGCCGCAGACCACGATGTCGTCCACGACCATGCCGACCAGGTCGTAACCGATGGTGTCGTGAATATCGAGTGCCTGCGCAATAGCGACCTTGGTGCCCACACCGTCAGTGGAGGTGGCAAGGTAGGGCTTGCGGTACTTGACCAGCTCGGAGACGTCGTACAGGCCCGCGAAGCCGCCCACGCCACCAACGACGGAGGAGTTGTGGGTCGCCTTGATAGCGCCCTTCATCAGCTCAACGGCGCGATCGCCAGCCTCTACGTCAACACCTGCGCTCGCGTAGGTTACGGTGGTGGTGTTCTCGCTCATTAGGATTCCTTCGGGGTAGCGGTAGCGGAGGAGTTTGCGGGGATGCGGTCCTGCTCGGTGAGCAATGCCTCGAGGTCGGCGTCGGGGCCGGGGTTGCACATGCCCATACCGGCATCGTCTGCGGCAACCTGTACTGCGGAAGGGTCGAACTTCGTTTCGAGAGTTTCGGTTCCTTCGCGGGTTTCAATGGAGACTGCCTCGGCGTGCTCAGGCTTGGAGGGGACGGGGCGCTCCACGGTCACCTCAGCTGCCTTGCCGGCGAGGGGTCCGCCCTTGCCCTTTTCTCCAGCGTCGAAGAGGGACTTGCCGCGTCGTTCCTCGCTCGGCAGCTCGATCGGGTATTTGCCGGTGAAGCATGCGGTGCACATGTTTTCGGCGGGCTGCTCGGTGGCTGCCATCATGCCGTCCTGGGAGATGAAGCCGAGAGAATCGGCACCCAGGGAGGAAGCGATTTCGTCCACGGACAGGCCGTTAGCGATCAGCTCCGCGCGGGAGGCGAAGTCAATACCGTAGAAGCAGGGCCACTTCACGGGCGGGGAGGAGATGCGCACGTGCACTTCCTTCGCGCCAGCTTCGCGGAGCATACGCACGAGGGCACGCTGAGTGTTACCGCGAACAATGGAGTCGTCAATGACGACGAGGCGCTTACCGGCAACCACGGACTTCAGCGGGTTCAGCTTCAGGCGGATACCGAGCTGGCGGATAGTCTGCGAGGGCTGAATGAAGGTTCGGCCCACGTAGGCGTTCTTGACCAGGCCGTTACCGTAGGGGATGCCGGACTCTTCGGCGTAACCAATAGCAGCCGGAACACCGGATTCGGGGGTGGGCATGACCAGGTCAGCTTCAACAGCGTGTTCGCGGGCGAGCTGACGGCCCATTTCTACGCGGGATTCGTAGACGCTACGGCCGGAGATGGTGGTGTCCGGGCGTGCGAGGTAGACGTACTCGAAGACGCAACCGGCGGGCTTAGCTTCTGCGAAACGCTGGGAACGCAGACCGTTCTCGTCAATGGTGAGGAATTCGCCGGGCTCCACTTCACGCACGTAGGATGCGCCGACAATATCAAGTGCCGCGGTTTCGGATGCGACAACCCAGCCGCGCTCCAGGCGACCGAGTACGAGGGGGCGTACACCCTGCGGGTCGCGTGCGGCGTAGAGAGTGTTCTCATCCATGAAGGTGAGGCAGAAAGCACCGCGCAGGGTCGGCAACAGGTCGAGCGCTGCTTCTTCAAGGGAATCGAAGTCATGCTCTGCCAGTAGAGCCGTAACGAGTGCGGTGTCGGTGGTGTTACCCTGAGCAAGCTCACCGTGCTTGGGGGGCTTGCCGCCGTTCTTTTCGAGGATACGGTCGTAAAGGTCAGCGGAATTGGTGAGGTTACCGTTGTGCGCCAGACAGAGCGTGCCGTGCGGGGTGGTACCGAGGGTGGGTTGTGCGTTAGCCCAGTGGGATGCGCCGGTGGTGGAGTATCGGGCGTGGCCGATAGCGTGGTCGCCGGGCATGGAGCTGAGGGTGGCTTCGTCAAAGACCTGGGAGACGAGTCCCATATCTTTGTACACGTGGATGCGTTTGCCGTTACTGGTTGCGATACCTGCTGATTCCTGGCCGCGGTGCTGGAGTGCGTACAGACCGTAGTAGGTTAGCTTTGCCACGTCCTCGCCGGGTGCCCACACGCCGAAGACGCCGCAGGCGTCCTTGGGGCCGTGGTCAATCGGATCGAGGTCGTGAGTGAGTTTTCCGTCGGGGCGAATCAATTCACTTCTTTTCGACGTTGGGACTGCGGATGCGTCTGCGCAGGCGCAAGACGGACGTGTGTTTCTGTACTCGCACCTGCCTGTGTGTGCGGTAGCATACACCAGACCTTTAAAAGTGTACCGGGTTTCAATGTAGACGTGGTGAAGGATACGCTAAATACCTCAGGATGGACCACTAGAACAGGCACCAAACACGCCAAATCACGAAAACTGCGTGGACCTGTGAGCTCGTAGCGAATTCTAGAAGAGCGGCAACAAACCCGAAAGGTCACTACGCTCACCCGACGCATCCAGCGCACCGGCACTCACCGCCTGCGCCCACGAACAGGCACCCAGAACCAGCGCCGCCCACACGAGCGGACGCGCCTCCACAACGGACGGGGGAGTGCCGCGCGTATGGCGGGGGCCAGCAATACACTGAGTCACACCCAGCGGGGGTACACGCACCTCCACACTATTGCCGGGGGCGAGAGTCGCCAGCTCCTCAAGGGTGAAGCGGACGAAGGTCGCACGCACCGAACGGGGGAGCGCGGCAAACGCCTGCTCCACCTCCGGGCTATTCAGCAAGTAGCTGTTCAGCAGGTACTCGCCTCGGGCGTGCGAATCCACAGGCTCGCCGACTGCCGCACGCTGCGTCTCAAAGAAAGCACGCACTTCGCGTACCGCCGCCATGCCCGCTTCTTCGCTGGTCTTACGCCGAATCGCCATGACTAGTTCTCTTCCGGGGAGCCGGGAACCAAATCCTCGCGGGTGAAAAGCTCCTCATGTACGCGCAGCTCACCCACCACAACCGGCTTGCCGTCCACGTAGCCGCCGGTCACCGGACGCACCACCAGCGCGAGCAGGCGCTCGCATTCCTCGGCGCTCAGGTAGCCGCCAGCTTGCAGAGCACGCAGAGCCACGGCGTACATGGCGCGGTGCGAACCGTCGCTCATCTTCACCACCACGGACGCGCCCGAACGCAGACCAATGCAGAGCACGCCCTCCGCGCCGCCCTTGACGATTGCGTCCAGTTCTTCGCTGAGCACGGTGTCGGGGGAGCCGGGTGCCTGAATCAGTTCGGGGTAGTCCACCATGGCGGTGGCGACCGTGGAGGCGCGCGCATCCGCCCCGAGGTTGCGGATTGCTGAGCCGAGGGTCGAGTAGGCGCGTGCGGCACCGGCAAGGGAGACGGCGTGCACGGGTGCGCCGCAACCGTCAACGCCGATGGTGGCTACCGGCTCGCCGGTGAACGCCTCAATTTCTTCGGTGATGACCTGCTGCAGCGGGTGTGCGGGGTCGAGGTAGTTGTGCAGGGTCCAATTCTGCGAGCCCTCTTCGAGGTCGCCGCGCTCAAGCTTGGCGGTGCACGCCCACAGGAATGCTGCGTGCTTGCCGGAGCAGGGGTGCGCCAGGGCAGTAGCGGCAAGGTTCGCCTGAGTCATTGCCTGGCGTGCCTGCTTATCGGCAGGGAGCATGGGCTTGAGCGCCAGGTTTGCCGGGGTGAGCGGGTTGGTTTCGGTGCTGCCCTGGGTGAGTACGTCCTGCACGGCGCGCATCTGTTCGAAGGTGCCGCGGTGCGAACCGCAGGCGATGGCGACCTGGGAACCGCGCAGGGGTGCGCCCGCCTTCATAGATCCGATGGCCTGCAGTGGCTTGAGCGCCGAGCGCAAGAAGAAAGGCTTGCGGGCGCCGCCGAGGCTCAGGGCGACTTCTCCCTTGGGAGAGAGGACGACGAGGCGTCCGCGGTAGGTGGCTTCGACTAGGTCGTTGCGGGTGAGCTGCGCGAGTTCTACGTCGAAGGCGCTGCTGTGGTCGGTGGTGTGAGTGGTTGCCTGTGGGGTGGTGCTGTTGGTCATTCTTCTAGTTTAAACGGGGCGTGCGGCTTGGCCCTATTTGTCTCTGGTGGCGCGGAGCTAGGATGGGCTGGCGCAGTCGAGGGAGGGGCGTGTGAAGAGATTCACGTTTACTGCGAGTTGAAGCTATGAGTAATTCATTTTTATAATTGAAGTGTGCTCAAGCGCAACGGGTAAGACTAAGGTACGTGAGCGAGGCGCAGCCCGCACGAACCGAAAAACCCAGCACCGCATAGGACCGACCACGATTGACGCCCGACGAACCATTCCGGAGCCTCGACGTACCGCCTCATGAATATGGCGATGACCAAGGCAGCGGCAGATGAGCAAAACCCCACCCCGTCAATCGATGAGCTATGAGTGTATCCATGGTTCATCATCTCTGACATGCCCCAATATGCAGTCTGAGAACGGGTATATGTATCCAGTTAGGAAATTGATGCGGCCCCGGGGTCCTATATCTAGGCGAAACTAGTTAGACGCGACCCGGTACGAGTATGCATCCTTAACGCCTCTCACCCCTCAACTCACTCTTGATTGGTGAGCGGCAAACCATGTAAAGGAGTACATCCATGGCAGAGCAGAACAACACCTCCGCAAACACCTCCGCACAGAACACCTCCCCCAAGGGCGGTTTGAGCGCAGAATCTGAATTCCACGCAAAGTTCTTCCCCATCCTGGCTCGCGTTGCTTCTGTGACTGCAGTGCTCATGTACGTGTTCTACTTCCCGCAGATTATCGGTAACCTGAACGGTCACAAGGGCGACTGGATTCAGCCCCTGGTAGCCGCTATAAACTGCACTCTATGGTTGCTGTACGGCCTGTGGCGCCCCAAGAAGGACATACCAATTGTCATCGCTAATGCCCCCGGCATTGTTTTTGGTGGTCTTGCGGCTGTGACAGCATTGGTTTAACCCGAATCAAAGCCACCTATGTTGTGGTGAATACTCACCCGATGCGGTTCTTCTCTGATAGGCATTCTTTTGAGCGTGCCGCTAGATGAGAAGAGCCGCATTTTTAGTGTTCCCAGCTCACATTTTTAGCGTGATAGCGGGTACCCTGAATAGCATGAAGGTTTTGGTACTGGGCCCCGGCGGCCGCGAACATGCAATTATCCGAGCGTTTCTGCGCGACCCTGAGGTAACTGAGGTGCACAGCGCCCCCGGCAACGCCGGCATTGCCCAGGATGTTCCCGTCCACGCAATTGACGCAAATGATCCCGCTCAGGCAACCGCCCTGGCACGCGAACTGAACGCCGACCTGGTCGTTATTGGCCCGGAGGCGCCCCTGGTCGCCGGTGTTTCTGACGCGCTGCGTGAGGCGGGTTTTGATGTTTTCGGCCCCTCCGCAGCTGCTGCACAGCTGGAGGGTTCTAAGGCTTTCGCTAAGCAGGTCATGGAAGAGGCTTCCGTGCCGACTGCCCGCGCTTACGTGGCAACGAACGCCGCTGAGGCGCAGGCTGCCCTGGACGAGTTCGGTGCACCCTATGTGGTGAAGGACGACGGCCTGGCAGCAGGTAAGGGCGTTGTGGTGACCGAGGACCGCACCGCAGCACTGGAGCACGCTCAGGCTTGCTTCAACGCTGGCGGTACCGTGGTCATCGAAGAGTTCCTGGACGGCCCCGAGGTGTCCCTCTTCGTCATTTCTGACGGTAAGAACGTTCTGCCGCTGTCCCCGGCTCAGGACTTCAAGCGCATTTTTGACAACGATGAGGGCCCGAATACCGGCGGTATGGGCGCCTACACCCCGCTTCCCTGGCTGCCCGAGGGCTTCGTGCAGGAGGTCGTGGAGAAGGTTGCCCGCCCGACCGTGGCTCGTATGGCTGAGCGCGGCACCCCGTTCGTGGGTGTGCTCTTCTGCGGCCTGGCTGTGACCAGCCGCGGCGTGCGCGTTATCGAGTTCAACGCCCGCTTTGGCGACCCGGAAACCCAGGCGGTTCTGGCGCGTCTGCGCACCCCGCTGGGTCAGCTGCTGCGTGCGGCTGCTCGCGGTGAAATTTCTGAGGGTACCGAGCTGGATTGGGATCCCCGCACCGCAGTGGACGTGGTTATGGCTGCTGAGAACTACCCTGACACTCCCCGCAAGGGTGATGTTATCTCCGGTCTGGATGAGGCGAATGCTCTGGAGGGCGTGCACGTGATTCACGCGGGCACCGTGGTTTCCGGCGAGGAAATCCACACCGCCGGCGGCCGCGTGCTGGCCGTCGTGGCGCTCGGTGAGAACCTGGGCGCCGCCCGCGACGCCGCCTACGAGGGCGTTCGCGCTATCTCCTGGGCTGGCGCGCAGTACCGCACCGACATCGCGCTGAAGGCTGTGGAGAACCGCATCCACATTCCCGCCCCGCGCGGCTAAAACCTAAGGTGACCGGCTTCCCCGCTTGAGGGTGGGGGGGCCGGTCGCTTCTTTGCCACTCGCTTCTTTATCCCTCGCAGCCTCAGCTTTT
>OCPN01000520.1_pt1 | contig 9867 bp, 8 predicted proteins | sample 1476971 | NCBI WGS metagenome assembly OCPN01 (sample SAMEA2580251, study PRJEB22360) | human gut metagenome | biome: human gut; feature: human-associated habitat; material: faeces | place: Denmark | collected 2008/2010
CCGTAGCCCCTGCACAGCCTGCCGCTCATTCGGCGAGCCCGGATGTGCCGCTGAGCTTCGGCACCCCGCGCCGTAGCACCTCGGTATCGCAGGTTACCCCGGCTGCTTCTGCGGCACCGGTTGCTTCTGTAGCGGCTAGCTCCCAGACTCTCGCTTCCCAGCCCCTCAGCTCGCAGACGCTCAGTTCCCAGACTTCCAGCGGTCAGCTGCCGAGCGTCCCTGCCGCGTACGCGCAGGAAGAAGCTGAGGGTCCCGCGAAGGTTCTGCGCGCCTCCACGGCGGCTCCGCGTCGTCGTAGCGGCCAGATTATTTCTCCGGTGCGTGCGACCATCATTAAGCCGGTGGATCGCAGTAAGGTGCTGACTGCGCCTGCTCGTACGGCGCGTCCTGCGGCTGTTGTGGCTGCCGCGGTGCCTGCGGAGTCTGAGTCGGCTGAGAAGGTTCTGCGTGCCCCTGCACGCCAGGAGGTGCCCGCCGTTCAGCCTGCTGAGCCTACCCGCCTTGAGGCGGCAGCGACCATTCACGATACCTACGAGAAGCTTCCGCATGATGAGCCGGTGCAGGAGCGCGGCGGCATCTTCTCGAAGATGAAGCGTTTCTTTGGCGTGGATGTGTACGAGCCTGAGCACGATGAAGCCCAGGAGAGCGCTGAGAAGGATCAGGCAGTGAAGGAGCAGACTGCGAAGGCTCAGCCCGAGGTTAGTGCCGATGTGAAGCCGGAGAAGCCCGTTGTGGATGCAGAGGCGCTGGCTCGTGCCGAGGCTGAGCGTGCTGAGCGTCTGAAGGCCTTGCACGCGGCGGTGGAAGAGACCGCTGTGGAAAGCTCTGCTTCGGAAATTCCTGCTGAGGAGGTTTCTGTAGAAGAGCCGGTTGAAGAACCCGCTGAGGAATCGGCTGAGGCCGCCTCCCAGGCTGAGGAGAGCTCTTCTGAGGGCGCTGTAGCATCTTCTGGTTCGGCTCTGTCTAAGGGACGGTCTAAGGGCTCGAAGAAGTCGAAGAAGAAGCGCCGTTAGGGCTGCCGAATCCCCGGTTTCACCCGGAAATACCCTCGATAAGCCTGCGGGAGAAGCGGAAATTCAGGGGAAAACTCCTGAAAAGCCGCTCTCGAATGGTGAAAATGGGGGTAAACCTAGTACTCTAGGTAGGTAGCGCTCTAAAACGCAAGGATATTTCTGTGCCTAAAATGCGTTTTGGATCGGTTATACCGGTATAAATATCCCCGGGTAGCTACCGAGTCGAATGGCTCGGCCGGGTACGAGTAAAGTGAGGAAATCCTATGGGTTCCGTTATCAAGAAGCGCCGCAAGCGTATGTCCAAGAAGAAGCACCGCAAGCTGCTTCGTAAGACCCGCCACCAGCGCCGCAACAAGAAGTAAATAGACTTCTTTTGCCCCGCCTTCCGTATGGAGAGGCGGGGTTTTTGCGTTTCTGCAGTTTTGCGGGCTGGGTTTTATGCCGTGTTTTGTATTTGTAGAGGGTATATGCGGGTCACCTGTTTGGGGTGCGGCGCGCTATCTGAGAGACTGAGATTATGACTGAAACTTCCACCATTAAAGTTCACCTCATGCGTCACGGCGAGGTGCACAACCCCGAGCGTATCGTGTACGGCCGTCTGCCCGGCTCACGTCTGTCCCGTAAGGGCCAGCCGATGCGCCGGGTTAGCGCTGAGGAGTTCGCGGCTCGTGCTGAGCGCGGTGCCCGTTTCGTGCATCTGGTCTGCTCGCCGTTGCAGCGTACCCGTGAGTCTGCCGCCCCGGTTGAGGAACTGCTGGGCCTGACCGCGCAGCCGGATGAGCGCGTCATTGAGGCGGATAACTACTTTGAGGGTCTGCACGTGAACGCGCAGGAGCTGCTGAAGAACCCGCGTCACTGGACTAAGCTGTACAACCCGGCGCGCCCCTCCTGGGGTGAGTCGTACCTGGATCAGATTCGCCGTATGGCTGCGGCTGTTCAGGATGCGGCGCGTACCGCCTACGAGCGCGGCGGCGAGGGCGCGGAGGCGATTATTGTGTCGCACCAGCTGCCGATTTGGACTACTCGCCTGGGAGTTGAGGGCCGCATGCTGCAGCATGACCCGCGCGCGCGTGAGTGCAACCTGGCGTCGATTACGACTCTGGCGTTTAGCACCACTGATTTTGAGCATGAGATGCCGCGTTTTGTGGAGTATTCGGAGCCTGCCGCGCCGCTGTACGGTGGCGTGATTCAGCTGCCCGGTAGCTAATCCCTAAAGCTGTTTTTGAGCATAGAGAAGAGGCTGTGAGCCCATCCGTCGCGGATGTGCCCACAGCCTCTTTCTGTAAACCTTTAGGGGTGCGAGCCTAGCTGTCCTGACTAGTTCTGCCCGTTACCCTGATTCGGCGTGCCGTCCTCGGGATCCTTAAGCTCAGGGTCCTTAGGCTCGGAATCCTTATGAGCAGAATCCTGCTTGTTGTTCGATTCTGCTTCGCGGCTGTGGCGTTCGCGTTCTGCTTTTGCTTTGAGCCAGCGCAGGTACTCTTCATCGTCGTCGGGGGAAGATACCGAGGGTGCCGGGGTGTTGCGTCGCTGACCGAAGCCGGGGCGAGGAGCGCCTGCTGCGGGCTGTGCTGCTAGCTGTTCCTTGGGGCGGCCCAGGATGAGCCACATGATGGGGCCTACCACGGGGAAGAGCAGGGTGACGAGAACCCACAGCCACTTGGGCAGGGTTCGCGCCTCGTGTGCGGGGGTGCGGACGGCGTCCAAGAGGGTGTAGAGGGTCAGCCCCACGATGAGGGCGGCGCCGCCAATTATCAGCATGGCTCGAATCATAAGCACTACTATGACATACCGCCGCGTTATTGCGGAACTGTGAACCGGGTGCCCGCTAGCGGCGTAATGGCGCGGCAATCCGGCGCAGAATCGTACGTCGGCTTAGTAGCCGGTGAACACCTGAACCTCGTGGCTAATAATATCCAGCGAACCCAGCCACACGGCGAGGGCAAGAATTACGGAGTACGCGAGCGCCACAATACCCGCCTGCTTGAGCACGGGAATCAGGTCGCGGCCGCCGCGCGTCCACACGGTCACGCAGGAGTGGATGGTCGGGCCGACCAGCAGGAAGATCAGCAGGAACCAGGGGTTCTCATCGAGCAGGAGCACGCCCAGACCCAGTGCCAGCGCCATCTCCACGATGTAGGTGATGCGCGACCAGCGTTCGCCCAGGCGGACCGCCATGGTCAGCTTGCCCGCCTCAATGTCGGTGGGAATGTCACGCACGTTATTCGCCATGAGGAGCGCACAGGAAATCAGACCAATGCCGATAGCACCAACCCAGCCGAGCAGGGTCAGGGTGTGCGCCTGCGTGTAGAGGGTGCCCAGGGTAGCAACCAGACCAAAGTAGACGAAGACGAACACGTCACCCAGGCCCATGTAGCCGTAGGGGTGCTTGCCGCCGGTGTAGCCCCACGCCGCGAAGACGCTGGAGGCGCCAATCGCCAGGAACCACCACTGGTTCGCCAGAGCCACCAGGGCAAGACCGGCAAGCATCGCTAGACCGAAGCAGGCGAAGGCGGCGTACTTGACGGAGCGGGGGCTTGCCACACCGGAACCGACGAGGCGTAGCGGACCCACACGGTCTTCGTCGGTGCCTTTGATGCCGTCGGAGTAGTCGTTAGCGTAGTTCACGCCGACCTGCAGGAAGAACGCGACGAGGAACGCCAAGAACGCGTAGAGCGGCTTGAATTCGTTGACCTCGTAGGCGGCAGCTGAGCCGGCAATAATGGGGGCGACGGCGAGCGGCAGGGTGCGCAGGCGAGCGCCTTCAATCCATTGGGCGGCAGTTGCCACGGGGGTTCCTTCCGGGTTTAAGTGCGTATGATGCGTGGGTTTTGTGCGTGACGGTCAGGGCGTGCGGGCGGGTGCGTGCGCGGGGTGAAAACCCGCGGATGAGCCTGCTTTAGCCCTGACGGTAGTCTCTGTCCAGGATACTGTATATTTCTGCGCGGTCCGGCTTGCCGGTGCTGGTGAGCGGGAAATCCGGCAGGATGCTCAGCTGCTTGGGTGCGGCGGGGGCGCCGAGCTTTTCGGCGCAGCGGGCACGCAGCAGGGCGCAGAGTTCTTCGTTCAGGGCGAGGCGATTCTCGGTAGATGTAGCCGCGGCACCGGCAGAAGGTACGAGCGTGACCGCGGCGGCGATGGCTGTGCCCCAGCGGGTATCGGGTAGGCCGACTACGCAGGCTTCGCGTACGGTGGGGTGCTCTTCGAGGACGGTCGCTACGGCGCGGGCGGAGATTTTTACGCCTCCGCTGATGAGTACGTCGTCGCTACGGCCGAGCACCTGCAGGCGCTGCTCACTACAGTTCTTGTTGCTGTCGGGAGCCGCTGCAGGGCTCAGCAGCCCGTAGTCGTCGGTGCGGTACCAGCGGGTGCCGTTGGCGGCGGTGAAGAAGTGCTCGGCGGTGCGGGCGGCGTCGCCAATGTAGCCGCTGGCGAGGTGCGTGCCGCTGATCCAAATACGGCCCACCTGCACAGACTCTTCATTCGCCGACTTCCCCTCAATATCCGGTACGGCGGGCATACCTTCTTCGGGTACGAGCTCCACCCGCACGCCGGGCAGTACGGAGCCGGAGTAGACGCATCCGCCGGCGGTTTCGGCGCTACCGTAGGTGGTCACCGTGTTCAGCCCCAGTGTGCTGGCGGCGGCGAGCAGGTCGGCGCTGGCGGGGGCGCCTCCAAGCAGGATTCCGGTGAAGGAGCCGAGCGCCTCGTGAATTTCAGCGCCCAGGGAAGCATCGGCGTCCGCGCTTTCAAGGAGCTTATGTAGCTGGGTGGGTACCAGGGAGATAAACCGGCGTGCCGAGCTCATTCGCTCAACCGCCTGCAGAAAAACCTCGGGGCTAAAATGCACCGGCTCAATGACGGAGCGGGCAATGACCGGGGCGGTACCGGCGAGCACGGAGCGGGCGAGCACCTGCGCGCCGGCAATATAGTGCGCGGGAAGAGCCAGCAACCACTGCGAGGCGGCATCGGAGTTTGAGCCGAAGAAGCGTTCGGTGGCTGCCGCACTGGCGGCAAGAGCTCGCGCGGTCAATGCGGTGCGTTTGGGGGTTCCGGTGGATCCGGAGGTGCCCACCACCAGGGCGATAGGCTCTGCAGCCGCATCGGCATCGGCACCAGCACCAGCATCCGCCGCGTACCCGCCCAGTAGCTGCTCAAAGGCGCCCAGCATGGCGTGAGGGTCGGCGGGCTGATCGGCACGCACCTGTACCGCCTGCGGGTGCAGGGCAGCCTCCTGCGGGGCGGGGGAGGGCGCGAGCCCGGGTACGGGGGTGTTGATCATGGATAAATCCTTAGCGGCTGTTTGTAGCGGCTGCGTGCTGTCATGCGCCGGTGTCATATGCCGGTGCGGCATCAAATGCGCCGGAGCCGGATTCTTAGCTGAGGTTCTCAGGGTTGAATCCGGCTCCGAGCCTATGCATCTGAAACTACTTCTGTAGATGGGGCTGTCTCTTAGAAGTAGTAGGGGTAGTTGGACCAGTCCGGGTCACGCTTCTGCAAGAACGCGTCGCGACCCTCCACAGCCTCGTCGGTCATGTACGCCATGCGGGTTGCCTCACCGGCGAAGACCTGCTGGCCGAGCATGCCGTCATCGGGCAGGTTGAAGGCGTACTTGAGCATGCGGATTGCCTGCGGGGACTGGCGGGCAATGTGCGCCGCGTATTCCAGGCCCTTGTTCTCGAGCTCTGCGTGGGGGACTACGTCGTTGACTGCGCCCATTTCGTACATGCGCTGTGCGTCGTATTCCTTGGCGAGGAAGAAGATTTCGCGGGCGAACTTCTGACCCACCTGGCGTGCGAGCAGCGCCGAACCGTAGCCTGCGTCGAAGGAGCCGACGGTTGCGTCGGTCTGCTTGAACTTGCCGTACTCTTCGGAGGCGATGGTCAGGTCAGCAACTACGTGCAGGGAGTGGCCGCCGCCTGCAGCCCAGCCGGAGACGAGGGCGATAACGACCTTGGGCATGGTGCGGATGAGGCGCTGCACTTCCAGGATGTGCAGTCGGCCTGCGCGTGCCGGGTCGATGCTTTCTGCGGTGTCGCCGCTGGCGTAGTGGTAGCCGTCGCGACCGCGGATGCGCTGGTCGCCGCCGGAGCAGAATGCCCAGCCACCGTCCTTGGGGGAGGGGCCGTTGCCGGTGAGCAGTACGGTGCCCACGTTAGAGGTCATGCGGGCGTGGTCGAGGGCGCGGTAGAGCTCGTCCACGGTGTGCGGGCGGAATGCGTTGCGCACCTCGGGGCGGTCGAAGGCGATGCGCACGGTAGGCAGATCGCGCAGAATCTCACCGTTTTCGTCGCGCTCAACCTGGCGGTGGTAGGTGATGTCGGTGAAGTCCTCGAAGCCCTCAACGACGCGCCAGTCGGCGGGGTTGAAGATGTCCGAGATCTTTTCGGGAAGTTGTGCAGTCATAGACCCTATTTTACGGTGCCCGCGGTGCGGCTCGTCGAGGCCGGGGAACGAAGCACGCTCGGCATAATATTCCAATAACAGAATATGATGCGCGGGAAGGGCCTCTGTCCTTGCGCTCATACCTGTATCTTGGCAGGTTAAGACCCTATAAACAGACCAAGGCTCGGACCGCGTGTGTGCGGCCCGAGCCTTGGGGAAGAGACTCTTTACTTGACCTTGGCGAGCTCAACCGCGCGGTCGAACTCTTCGTCAATGGCGTCGTTCTTCTTGTAGGTCATGAGCGAAACCACGATGGCGACAAGCAGCGCCGAAGCGAAGCCGGGAACCATTTCGTAGAGCACGGACTTCATCGGGCTCTGGCCCCAAGCGAATGCCACAACGGCACCGGTAATCATGGAGGCGAGTGCACCCTGGGTGGTCAGCTTACGCCAGTAGAGGGAGAGTAGAACGGTCGGGCCGAATGCCGAACCGAAGCCAGCCCAAGCGAATGCGACCAGCTGCAGGATGGAGCTGTTGGGGTTCCATGCCAGGGCACCGGCGACCAGCGCCACGATTGCCACGCCTGCACGGCCGAGCCACAGGGACTTGCCGGCGCTGAGCTTCTTCGAGGAGAAGATGCCGTAGAGGTCCTCCACCAGAGCGGAGGAGCACACAATCAGCTGCGAGGAGAGGGTGGACATAATTGCCGCCAGAACCGCAGCCAGAATTAGGCCCGCAATGAGGGGGTGGAACAGAATCTGGGCGAGGTCCAGGAAGACCGACTCAGCGGTTTCCGGGTTGGTGAGGGACGCCTCGGGGTGGCGTGCAAAGTATGCGATACCCATGAACGCGCCGCTCAGTGCGCCGAACACGGTCAGGACCATCCAGCTGATGCCGATGCGGCGGCCGGACTTGGCGTCAGCGGGGGTGCGCATTGCCATGAATCGCACAATAATGTGCGGCTGACCGAAGTAGCCCAGACCCCATGCGAGGGATGAAACAATACCGGCGAAGGTGGTACCCGCGAAGATGCTCAGTGCGTCGGGGCGTACCTGGCTGATGGACTCAACCACGGGGCCCACGCCGCCGAGGTCAATGATGGTGACGACCGGAACGGCAATCAGTGCTGCGAGCATGAGCAGACCCTGAACCATGTCGGTGTAGGACGCGCCCATGAAGCCGCCGAAGAAGGTGTAGAACACGGTAATGCCTGCCAACAGGAGCATACCGGTGTGGTATTCCTGACCGAAGGAGGACTTGAAGAACAGACCGCCGGACACCATACCGGAGGAGACGTAGAAGGTGAAGAATACCAGAATCACGACACCGGAGACGATGCGCAGCACGCGCTTGGTGTCATGGAGGCGGTTGCTCAGGAAGACTGGGACGGTCACTGCGTCGCCTGCTACTTCGGTGTAGCTACGCAGTCGCGGTGCCACGAACGTCCAGTTGCACCATGCGCCGATGGTCAGACCGACGGCGAGCCATGCCTGGGAGAGGCCACTGAGGTAGACGGCGCCGGGCAGACCCATGAGGAGCCAACCGGACATGTCGGAGGCGCCCGCTGAGAGAGCGGCGACGGTGGGGGAGAGCTGTCGCCCGCCCAGCACATAGTCGTCAAGACTGTTGTTTTTGCTATTTGCCCATAGGCCGATTGCGATCATGGCAACAAAATAAATCGCCAGCGCGATGACCTGGTATGTACTCGCGGCCATAATGTTCCTTCTCTCCTGGTGATAGTGTGCGCCCGTGTGTATTTATGCGCTACCCCATAACTTTATGAGTGGCATAGGATACAGTCTAGGCTTTGAGGGGCTGAAAATAAAGTCTATTTGACGCTTAGGGGTGAGGATCTATGGAATAAATATGTATTTTCTGTGTAAAATCCATGGTCGTACACGTGGGGTGCTGTGGGAGCGTGTGCGAAAAAGTGCCCGAAAAATCCCTGGATTTCAGGGTTTCGGGCACTTGAATGAAAGATATATAGTTGAAAAGCAACGCAAACGCTCAATGGCATATGCATCTAAAACGAATTAAACGAAAAATTTAAAAGCCGTTCGGAGTGTTGAACTGTTACACAACAATGTCACAGAGGCTTAGAGATCCCTTACGACCCACGGCTCAGAAGCCATACGAGCCGGGTCAAAACGCTCCAAAATCGCCGCCGCATTGGGCACCGGAACATCCGCGGAATGGGCGGAGCCATCAGCGTTATACACCGGAATAGACGCGGCAATCCATCCCAGAATCGTCGGAATCTCGACACCCGCCTCGCGCAGCTGCGGCAGGGTTACCGCCCCGTCACGCTTCGCCAGGCGCTTACCCTCCTCATTGAGCGCCAGCGGCACGTGAGCGTAACGCGGCTGCGTCAAACCCAAAAGCTGCGCCAAATACGACTGGCGAGGCGCCGAAGGGAGCAGATCATCACCGCGCACAATCTGCTCAACCCCCACAAATGCATCGTCCACCACGGAGGTCAGGTTATAGGCGTAGGTGCCGTCATTGCGCACCAGCACAAAATCATCTACCAGGCCGGTGTAGGTGCCGTAAAAATCATCCTGCACCGTGTAGCTCGTGCACTCGGCACGCAGACGCAGAGCCGGCGGACGCTGGGTGCGGCGCTCCTCCCGCTGCGCTTTGCTCAGCTCACGGCAGGTGCCCGGGTATGCGCCCGGCGCACCGTGCGGGGCGCTCGACGCCTCCTGAATTTCGCGGCGGGTACAGAAGCACTCATAGACGAGGTTTGCCTCGCGCAGCTGCGCAACCGCCTGCTCATAGGCGGCAAGGCGCGTGCTCTGGTACAGCACACCTGCTTCCTTGCCCTCGGTGCTTTCGCTACCCTCAACACGCTCTGTCGGGGCGCCGGGGCTCGCATCCCAATCCAAACCCAGCGCCGCCAAATCAGCAATCTGACGCTCCGCAGCACCCGGGCGCACGCGATCCAAATCCTCCACGCGCAGATAGAAGGGCTTGCCACCGCGGCGAGCCATCGCCCAGGCCAAAATAGCGGTACGCAAATTACCCAGATGCAAATCCCCTGAGGGGGAGGGGGCGTAGCGTCCGGTACCGCTGGGGAAAGGCTGAGCTGAGGGAGGGGTAGGGGAAGAAGTCATACTTCTATCCTATAGGGGCGTTAGATGCGGGTTAACCGTGCGCACGACTCTAGGTTGAGTGGCATCGTGGCATAAATATTGCTTCTACGGATGCGCGCCAGGCTTTTCGAGGGGCTCCTTTGGTAATGATGTGCTGTTCAAACAATCCGGAGAGGTTGATAAGGCTCACCACTTTCTTGTTGCTAGAGATAAGTTTGCGCAAAATAATGCACTTTCATTGCCTTGAATTGTTACCGAACCGTAAATTTCTGTTCTCTGAAGCCCGAATAACTCCTCAGCCGCTAAAAATTCCAGTAGGGTTGTATCTATGGCTCGCACTCTTGAACTCGCAGACGGCGGGGAACCCGGATTGCACG
>OCPN01000525.1_pt1 | contig 9649 bp, 6 predicted proteins | sample 1476971 | NCBI WGS metagenome assembly OCPN01 (sample SAMEA2580251, study PRJEB22360) | human gut metagenome | biome: human gut; feature: human-associated habitat; material: faeces | place: Denmark | collected 2008/2010
TACTTTTAAGAAGAAACTTTTTTGGATATTTTCTCCGCTCACCATTTCCATACTAGGGGCTTTACCTTCGATATACCCTCGACCGATGGGTTCTGGATCAGTGTAGGTAAGGGTTCCGAGAGAAGTACCTTTCTTTATAGGGGCGCTAAATGAAGATTGGCTACTTTTAAAGGTGGTTTTAGGTTCTGCTTGGCTTCCTTGTCGTTCGATCACGATGAAGTCATCCTTGGCGACAGCAGTGGCGCTTGTTTTCTTGCCATCGAGAACTGTTGATTTGCTGTTATTGTAGGCTTCGCCTTTGCTGACAATGAGGCTTGGAACGAAGTTTTGGCTAACGTAATTCATCAGATTGGCTGTTGTAACAAATCGTGCGTAAGGGTCACCATCGATTGCCTCAACACCAATGACAACGGTAATCATTCGAATCCCATTTTGATTAGTAGAAGCGACAAATGAGATTCCTCCCTTTTCGGAATTTCCAGTTTTTAGACCATCTACTCCTGCTCGATAGTTGGGCATATTTTCCAACATATAATTGCCGCTCTCCAATTGAATTCCAGCAAATTCTGCATGGGAGAGGGAGGTGATTTTTGTAACTTCAGGATAGTCTTCTAGAAGGTGTTTTGCGATGACTGCCACATCATAAGCGCTCAGCTTATTTTCGGTATTTTTCTTTTTATTTTCCTCATCCCCATCAATGATAGCTTGGTTCAATCCACTAGCATTCACAATCGTCGCGTCTGTAATTCCCCAATCTTTGAGCTTTGCTTTCATGAGGAGGACGAATTTTTCTTCGCTACCAGCTACTTTTTCAGCTAAGGCAATGGCGGCACTATTGGCGTTTGATACGAGGAGAGCAGTGAGCAAGTCCTTAACCTTGTATTTACGGGCTTCCATGGGAACGTTGCTGATTCCTTCAACAGCTGTCAGTTGATAGGCTTTATCAGAAATATCCACATCATCAGTTAAAGAGATTTTTCCTTGCTGAATGGCTTCGTAAACGAGATAAGTGGTCAAAAGGTTGCTGATTCCGCCAACCTCTTTTTTCTCATCACTATTTTTTTCGTAGAGTATTTTACCTGTTGTCCCATCAATCGCAATAGCATGCTGGGCTCCAAGGTCTAGGTCCTCCGCTTTTACAGGAGACGTACTGAGAAGCGCAAGCATTAGACAAAGAAGTAAGGTGATTATTTTTTTCACGTTTGAATCCTCGGTTGTTTTTTGCCTCTACTATTGTATCATAAAAGAAGGCAACTGCTCTAATCCTATTTTGCTCTCTTAGGACTCAAAGGTCATAGGCAGATTTGAAAGATAGTTGGTAAAATGGAAGAAATAGTGTATAATGGTAGAAAATCTAACATAAGGAGATAGTGATGAAAGTAAATAAACGGTTCGTACTGGCCGGTGTTTCTCTAGCCAGCGCTCTTCTATTGACAGCCTGCGGTGGTGGAAGCAGCAATCAATCTACTTATTCTTATATTTATTCAACAGATCCAAATACATTGGACTACATTGCATCGACTCGTACAACGACGTCTGATATTACAAGTAACCTTGTTGATGGTTTGTTAGAAAATGATAAATATGGAAATTTAATCCCAAGTTTGGCAGAAGACTGGACAGTTTCAGAAGATGGCTTGGTCTATACTTATAAACTTCGAAAAGATGCCAAATGGTATACCAGTGAAGGGGAAGAGTACGGTGCTGTAACAGCTCACGATTTTGTAACAGGGGTTAAACATGCTGTGGAATCAAAATCTGAAGGTCTCTTCTTAATCCAAAACTCCATTAAAGGTTTGGATGCCTATGCCAAGGGTGAAACAACAGATTTCAAGACAGTTGGCGTGAAAGCCCTAGATGATTACACCGTTCAATATACCTTGGAACGTCCAGAAAGCTTTTGGAATTCTAAGACGACATCAGGTGTCCTTTTCCCAGTTAACGCAGCTTTCTTAGAATCTCAAGGAAAAGACTTTGGTTCTTTAAAACCAAGTAGTATTCTCTATAACGGTCCCTATTATTTGAAGAATTTAACTTCAAAATCTCAAATTGAACTTGTAAAAAATAAAGAATACTATGATGAAAAGAATGTTCATATTGATAATGTGAAGTTGACCTACAATGACGGATCAGATCCAGAATCGGTCATCAAGAAATTCGAAAATGGTCAATATTCATTTGCGACAGTAATGCCAAATAGCTCTACTTATAAGAGTGTGAAAAAGAAATTTGGTGATAATATTGTTTATGGTGTTCAATATGGTACATCTTACTACCTAGGCTTCAATATTGATCGTCAGAAGTATAACCATACAGCCAAAACGACAGATGCTCAAAAATCGTCTACAAAACAAGCGATTTTAAACAAGGATTTCCGTCAAGCCGTCAACTTTGCCTTTGACCGTGAAGCCTATGCAGCTCAAACATCTGGTGCAGATGCAGCGACCAAGATTCTTCGGAATACCTTGGTTCCACCGACTTTTGTTCAAGTAAATGGCGAAGAGTTCGGTAAGGTTGTTGAGAAACAATTGGTGACCTATGGGGATGAGTGGAAAGATGTAAATCTAGATGATGCCCAAACCACTCTCTACAATCAAGAAAAAGCTAAGGCTGAATTTGCAAAAGCAAAAGAACAACTGCAGAAAGAAGGAGTACAATTCCCAATTCATCTGGATTACGTTGTTAGTCAGACAGATAACAGCCAGGTGCAACAAGCTAGCTCCTTCAAACAATCCGTAGAAGCTGTTCTTGGTGCAGACAATGTTGTCGTAGATATTCAGAAATTATCTGATGATGACTTTAACAACATTACCTATTTCACAGATACTGCTGCTGAGAAAGATTATGACCTTGCAGGCGGAGGATGGGTGCCAGACTACCAAGACCCATCTACTTATTTGGAGAGTTTAAGTCCTGTTAACGGTTCTGTTTTCTACTATCTAGGTGTGGATGCAGGTTCGAACAGCCCTGCTATTTCAGCAGTTGATTTCGGGAAGTATGCAGAGCTCTTAAAAGATGCCAATGCAGAAGTGAGTGATCAAGCTGTACGCTATGAGAAATACGCAGCCGCTCAAGCATGGCTAACCGATAGTTCTTTGATCTTGCCAACTGTTTCAAATGGTGGAACGCCAATGTTGCAACGGACTGTTCCGTATAGTCGTGCAGCTTCATGGGTTGGAACAAAAGGTACAGGAACCAACTATAAATATCTTGAACTTTCAGAAGAAGTCATCAAGACAAAGGATTACGATGCAAGTAAAGAAAAATGGTTGAAAGAAAAGGCTGAATCCAATAAAAAAGCCCAAGAAGAATTAAAGAACCACATCGAATCTAAATAGCTGGGATAGTAAGAACGCATAAGTTTATGTAGGGGAAGGAGCCACTAAAAAGGATTGATTTTTTAGACAGTCCTCCGCTTAGTGGCTCCTTTCACTTGCCAAATATTCAGAAAATTTAGTTTACTTTTTGTCTCACTTATGCTATAATTCTATCTAAATTCAATAAAATGGAGACTCAAAATGAAAAAAAGTAAAGTTTTTGCATTTGCCGGAGTAACATTACTCGCAGCAACTTTCCTTGCAGCATGTTCTGGCTCAAAAGATAGCAAGTCTGCATCAAAAAAAGATACAACATATGGCTATGTTTATACAGATGATCCAACAACTTTGGATTACACTGTATCTTCAAAAGCTTCCGTACACGATATTACAACAAACGGTGTAGATGGTTTGTTGGAAAACGACAAATACGGAAATCTTGTACCATCTATTGCTGAAGATTGGTCTGTTTCAAAAGACGGTTTGACTTATACTTACAAAATCCGTAAGGGTGTTAAATGGTATGATGCCGACGGCGAAGAGCATGGCGAAGTAACAGCTCATGACTTTGTTACTGGATTGAAGCATGCGGCAGACAAGAAATCAGAATCTCTTCCATTGGTGAAAGACTCAATCAAAGGATTGAAAGACTACTCAGAAGGAAAAATTTCAGACTTCTCTGAAGTTGGGGTCAAAGCAGTAGATGATTATACGCTTGAATACACCTTGAATCAACCAGAAACTTTCTGGAATTCAAAAACAACTAATGGGGTTCTTTTCCCAATTAGTACAGAATTCTTGAAGAGCAAGGGTGATGAATTTGGTCAACCAGGTAATGTCAAATCAATCTTGTTCAATGGTCCATTCCTTTTGAAATCAATCACTTCTAAATCAGAAATCACTTTTGAGAAGAACGAAGATTACTGGGATAAAGACAACGTTCATATCGACAAGATCAAATTCTCTTATTATGATGGATCAGATCAAGATTCATTGGCGCGTGGCTTTAGTGATGGATCGTACACAGTTGCTCGTCTCTTCCCAGCAAGTTCAAACTTTGCGTCTGTTGAAAAGAAATACAAAGACAATATCTACAACACACAACCTGGAGCTGGTGTAGCAGTCTTTGGTTTCAACATTGACCGTCAAGCATACAACCATACTTCTAAGACGTCAGATGATCAGAAATCTTCTACTAAGAAAGCGATCTTAAACAAGAATTTCCGTCAAGCGATCACATTTGCCTTGAACCGCGAAAATTATTCAGCACAAGTCAATGGTAAAGAATACGCTAAGGCTGCTATTCGAAACATGTACACTGCACCTGCCTTTGTTCAAGTAAACGGTAAAGACTTTGGGGATGTAGTAGCAGACAAGTTGCAAACATATGGAGATCAATGGAGCGGTGTGAATCTTGCAGACGGTCAAAACGGCCTCTATAGCAAGGAAAAAGCAAAAGCTCAATTTGAAAAAGCAAAAGCTGAACTCCAAAAAGAAGGTGTTCAATTCCCAATCCACTTGGATGTTCCAGTTGCACAAAACTCAACAAACTTTGTATCACGTATGCAATCCTTCAAACAATCAGTCGAGGAAACACTTGGTACAGAAAACGTTGTTGTGGACCTTCAAATGATGGACCAAGATGAAGTCTTGAACATTACATTGAACGTACCATCAGCTGCAGAAACTGACTGGGATCTTCAAGGACTTGTAGGATGGAATCCAGACTACGATGATCCATCTACTTACCTTGACACCTTGCAACCATCTTCACCAGACCAAACTAAGACTTACCTTGGATTTGCTGGTGGTGTCGACAATGCTTCTGCTAAAGCAGTCGGTTTAGATGAATTTGCGAAATTGCTTGATGATGCAGAAAAAGAAACGCAAGATGTAGTAACTCGTTACGACAAATTTGCAGCAGCTCAAGCTTGGTTAACAGATAGTGCATTAGTGATTCCAACTATGACAAGTTCAGGTGCTGGAACAGTTGTTTCAAAAGTAGTTCCATTCTCTGGACCTTCATCACAAACAGGTAACAAAGGATCAACTTATTTCAAATATGTTGAAGTTCAAGATGAACCTGTCACTAAAAAACAATATGATCAAGCACGTGAAAAATGGTTGAAAGAAAAAGCTGATTCAAATAAAAAAGCTCAGCAAGAACTAGAAAAACACGTTAAATAATCACCTTCATCAGAACTTTCTCTAATAGGGGAGAAAGTTCTTTTGAACATTAAAGGAACGGAATATGAAAAAATATATATTTATGCGTATTTTACGTTCGTTAGTGTCGATCTTTTTGGTTACGACATTGACGTATACAATTATCTATACGCTAACCCCAAGAAATTTAATTTTCAAAAACGACCCTAACTACAATAAGATTGCAAAGACTAAGGATTCTAAAATCAATTATGAAAACACAGTCTATGATCGTATGGGGTATATAGAATATCTTGATTCAAAAGCTTTGAAAGAAAAAGCAAGCAAGGAAGACTCATCAGTAACTGTAGAGCCTACTAAAGAAAACGAAAAGATCTACAAAAAGTACATTTCTAATCTTGGAAATGGCTGGGTATTGAAACGTTTCCCTGAAAACAAAGGCTTTTACGCGACTCGTGAAGTCCCTGTCTTTGAACGTGTTATTGGATTCTACGGCAATCTGATTCAGATTGACCATCCAAATGTCATCAAAGATGCTTCAAATCCAAAACTTGAACGCTATATTCGCATTGAAAATGATCCAGCTATTGGTTGGTCAGTAGTTGGTTCGGGGACTAAACATAAATATCTTTTGTATTTCAATGGTCAATTCCCGTTCATTCATCAAAATTTTGTATCGTTAAACTTGGGTGAATCTTATCCAACTTATTCAAATACGCCGGTTCTTCAGGTTATTACACAAGGACAAGGTACTACCAAGAAGAGTGAAGTAAACTTCCCAACAGGGAAAAAAGAATCTTCTATCAATATCTACTCACGTACTTACAAATCACCAAGCAAGGCAGATGCTCAAGATATTGCCCGTTTTGGTGAAGGAGATGCTTATACAGCAACTTTGAGTAACTATGAAAATCCATCCATGATTGTGAGCTCTTCTATTATCGGCTTGATCGGGATTGCAATTGCTTACTTGATCGCAATTCCATTGGGATCATACATGGCCTTGTTGAAGAACACATGGTTTGATAGTGCCTCAACAGCTGTCTTGACATTGATGATGGCTCTTCCAACGATTGCCTTGGTCTACATCGTCCGCTTGGTTGGTTCAACAATCGGTCTTCCAGACTCCTTCCCAGTCTTAGGAGCTCAGGACTGGAGATCGTACGTTCTTCCTTCTGTCATCTTGGGACTATTGACCGCTCCAGGTTTGGCTGTTTGGATTCGTCGTTATATGATTGACTTGCACTCACAAGACTTTGTCCGTTTTGCACGTGCTAAAGGACTTTCTGAAAAAGAAATTTCACGCAAGCATATCTTCAAGAATGCCATGGTTCCAATCGTTACAGGTATTCCTGTTCAGTTGGTCTTGGTTATCTCAGGGGCAACCTTGACAGAAACCGTCTTTGCCTTCCCTGGTATGGGTAAAATGTTGATTGATTCCATCAAGGCATCGAACAATACCATGGTGGTGGGGCTTGTCTTCATCTTCACCGTTCTTGCTGTATTTGGAGCAATGGCAGGTGATATTCTCATGGTTATGGTAGACCCTCGTATCAAATTGACAACTAAGAAAGGAGGCAAATAATGTCTACAATCGATAAAAAGAAATTCCAATTTGTTGAACGTGACGACTTTGCCTCTGAAACAATTGATGCGCCGTCGTACTCCTATTGGAAATCAGTATTTCGTCAATTTTTCAAAAAGAAATCAACCATTTTTATGTTAGCAGTCTTGGTGGGAATTCTCTTGATGAGTTTTGTTTATCCAATGTTTTCAAACTTTGATTACAATGATGTAAGCAAAGTAAATGATTTCACTGCTCGTTTGAATCCTCCAAGTGCCAAAGCTTTCTTTGGTACGGATAACAATGGTAAATCGTTGTTTGATGGAGTTTGGTTTGGTGCCCGCAATTCGATTATCATCTCTTTTATTGCTACCTTGATCAACGTTGTGATCGGTGTAGTGATTGGTGGGATTTGGGGTGTGTCAAAATCAATCGACCGCTTCATGATGGAAGTTTATAACGTTATTTCAAACGTTCCATTCATGTTGATTGTTATTGTCTTGACTTACTCAATCGGTGCTGGTTTCTGGAACTTGATTTTGGCGATGACGGTAACAGGATGGATTGGAATTGCTTATTCTATCCGTGTCCAAATTATGCGTTACCGTGATTTAGAGTACAACTTGGCCAGCCGTACTTTGGGGACTCCAACTCTAAAAATCGTGACAAAAAATATTTTGCCGCAATTGGTATCTGTTATTGTGACAACAACAACTCAATTGTTGCCAGCCTTTATTTCAACTGAAGCCTTCCTTTCCTTCTTTGGATTGGGATTGCCAATTACAGTTCCAAGTTTAGGTCGTCTAATTTCAGACTACTCACAAAACGTAACAACCAATGCGTATCTTTTCTGGATTCCATTGACAGTCTTAGTCTTGGTATCCTTGTCATTCTATATCGTTGGACAAAACCTTGCAGATGCCAGCGATCCACGTACACATAGATAGGAGGAGTAGGTATGACAAATGATAAAAATGTAATCTTATCTGCTCGCGATATCGTAGTAGAATTTGATGTTCGGGATCGTGTCTTAACAGCCATTCGCAATGTGTCCTTAGACCTTGTTGAAGGTGAAGTCATGGCACTTGTTGGTGAATCAGGTTCTGGTAAATCTGTTCTCACAAAAACCTTCACAGGAATGTTAGAAGACAACGGACGAATTGCCAATGGTAGCATTAATTATCGTGGGCAAGAATTAACAGAACTCAAGTCGAACAAAGACTGGGAAGATATCCGCGGTGCAAAAATTGCAACCATCTTCCAAGATCCAATGACCAGTTTGGACCCGATTAATACAATCGGATCACAAATTACGGAAGTTATTATTAAACACCAAGGCAAGAGTGCCAAAGAAGCCAGAGAAATGGCCATTGATTATATGGAAAAGGTTGGAATCCCAGAAGCAGAACGTCGCTTTGATGAATATCCTTTCCAATATGCAGGTGGGATGCGCCAACGGATCGTTATTGCTATTGCACTTGCTTGTCGTCCTGATATCTTGATCTGTGACGAGCCAACAACGGCCCTTGACGTAACCATCCAAGCCCAGATCATTGACTTGTTGAAATCATTGCAAAAAGAATATAACTTTACAACAATCTTTATCACTCACGACTTAGGTGTGGTCGCAAGTATTGCAGATAAGGTTGCCGTAATGTATGCTGGTGAAATTGTAGAATTTGGTAAAGTAGAAGAAATCTTCTATGATCCAAGACATCCTTATACATGGAGTCTCCTTTCAAGTTTGCCACAATTGTCTACCTCTAAAGGTGATTTATATTCTATCCCAGGGACTCCTCCATCATTGTATTCACCAGTAAAAGGGGATGCCTTTGCTTTGCGTTCAGACTATGCCATGCAAATTGATTTCGAGGAACATCCACCAGTCTTCAATGTTTCAGATACACATTGGGCTAAAACGTGGCTCTTACATGAAGATGCACCAAAAGTCAATAAACCAGAAATTATTGATAATCTTCATGAAAAGATTAGTGCGAAAATGGGATTCACTACAATCAAGGACTAGGAGAAGGAAATGACAGAAAAATTAATAGAAGTTAAAGATCTAGAAATTTCCTTCGGTGAAGGAAGTAAAAAATTTGTACATCAACAAAGGGGAAACATTTTCTCTTGTTGGTGAGTCTGGTAGTGGGAAGACGACAATTGGTCGTGCAATCATTGGTTTGAATGACACTAGTGCAGGTGATATTCTATATAATGGTAAAAAGATCAATGGGAAGCAATCTCGCAAGGATGAAAGTGAATTAATCCGTAAGATTCAAATGATCTTCCAAGACCCGGCAGCGAGTTTGAATGAACGTGCAACAGTCGACTACATAATTTCAGAAGGTTTATATAATTATCACCTATTCGAAAATGAAGAAGACCGAGTACGTAAAGTAAAAGAGATTATGCATGAAGTGGGGCTTCTAGCAGAGCATTTGACTCGTTATCCTCATGAATTCTCTGGTGGACAACGCCAGCGGATTGGGATTGCTCGTGCCTTGGTAATGGAACCAGAATTTGTTATCGCAGACGAGCCAATTTCAGCTCTTGACGTATCAGTACGTGCTCAAGTTTTAAATCTCCTTAAAAAATTCCA
>OCPN01000528.1_pt1 | contig 9606 bp, 14 predicted proteins | sample 1476971 | NCBI WGS metagenome assembly OCPN01 (sample SAMEA2580251, study PRJEB22360) | human gut metagenome | biome: human gut; feature: human-associated habitat; material: faeces | place: Denmark | collected 2008/2010
AAACAAAAGTCAATTCATCTAAATGGTTTGGACTACAAATAATAGTTGCAAACTCAAATTCGTTGACTTTAATTGTTTATGGCATCTCTGTTATACATGAATCCGATGCTGTATATAAGTGTCCATTTTCAAATTTGATTATAGTTTGTTTTTGCGTCACATCTTTTTTCATTTTTTACCCCTTGAATCATAACTACTTATTATCATAAAAGAAACTCAATTCTCACTCTTTTGTATATCATATTATTAGGAAAGGACTTTTAAGAAGATTTTGTAAAGTAAATTGAAGTACATATAGTTGTATAAATAATGACATAATTTATCACATTTTATTTCTTTTTCAAATAATATTTAAAGCGTATAATAAAGGTTAAATGGAGGTAGGCTATCATGAAAATTAAACATATTTTTGTTATCATTTTAACATTGTGTGTAGTGTTAGCAGGTTGTACCAACGAGAAAGGTCAGAATAAAGAACAGAATGAAAAACAACCGACAAAAGGTGATAAACAAGAACTTCAAGTTTCTGCTGCAGCAAGTTTGACTGAAGTCAGTAAAGCATTAGGAAATGAATTTAAAAAGGACCATCCAAATGTAGAAATTAAATTTAACTATGGCGGATCAGGTGCGTTAAGACAACAGATAGAAGCGGGTGCTCCGGCAGATGTCATGATGTCAGCTAACACTAAAGATATAGACCTGTTGAAGAAAAAAAACAAAGCACATGACACTTATAATTATGCAAAGAATCAACTTGTATTAATTGGCGATAAAAATAAAAGTTATACCTCTGTAAAAGATTTAAATCAAAACGACAAACTCGCACTAGGACAAATAAAAACAGTGCCTGCTGGTAAATATGCAAAACAATATTTAGATGATCAACATTTATATGGTGATGTTAAAGATAAAATTATTTTTGCTAAAGACGTAAAACAAGTATTAAATTATGTGGAAAAAGGAAATGCACAGGAAGGATTCGTTTACAAAACAGACTTATATCAACAAAAGAAAAAAGCAAATAAAGTTAAAGTCATCGAAGAAATTAAATTAAGCAAACCAATTACTTATAAAGCAGGTGCAACTTCAGATAAAAAATTAGCTAAAGAATGGATTAACTTCTTAAAATCTAATAAAGCTAAACAAATTCTTAAAGAATATCAATTTTCTGTATAAGGAGTTCAGAGCTATGCCTGATTTAACGTCCTTTTGGATTTCTTTTCGTGTTGCTTTAATCAGTACAATGATAGTTACTATTTTTGGCATTTTGATTTCTAAATGGCTATACAATAAAAATAGATATTGGGTAAATCTATTAGAAAGTTTTATCATTTTACCAATTGTGTTACCACCTACTGTCCTTGGTTTTATACTATTAATTATATTTTCAACAAGAAGTCCTGTAGGAGAATTCTTTACTAATATCTTACACTTACCAGTTGTATTTACATTGACAGGTGCAGTGATTGCATCTGTCATTGTTAGTTTTCCCCTTATGTATCAACATACAGTGAATGGTTTTCGAAGTATAGATTCAAAGATGTTAAATACTGCAAGAACGATGGGAGCAAGTGAAACAAAAATATTTCTTAAATTGGTGTTACCATTATCTAAACGTTCTATTCTTGCAGGTATTATGATGAGCTTTGCAAGAGCAATAGGTGAATTTGGTGCTACTTTGATGGTTGCTGGCTATATCCCAGACAAAACAAATACATTGCCTTTAGAAATTTATTTTTTAGTGGAGCAAGGGAAAGAAAATGAAGCATGGTTATGGGTGCTTGTATTAGTTGCGTTTGCGGTAACTGTCATAGCGACCATAAATCTGGTTAATCGTGATACGTTTAGGGAGGTTGATTAAATGCTCACAATTAAAGTGAATGGTGTTCTTAATCAGACGAAAATTAATATAAATATAAAGGATCAACACCCTAAGATATATGCGATACAGGGACCATCTGGAATTGGAAAGACAACAATTTTAAATATAATTGCCGGTTTGAAAGCTATAAATTATTCATATATAAAGGTTGGTAAACGTGTATTAACTGATTCACGACACCATTTGAATGTTAAGGTTCAACAACGTCGTATAGGATATCTATTTCAAGATTATCAACTTTTCCCCAATATGAATGTTTATAACAACATAACGTTTATGACTAAACCTTCTGAACATATCAATGAACTTATTCATACTCTAAAAATAGAGCATTTACTTGAAAAGTATCCTGTGACCTTATCAGGAGGTGAAGCTCAGCGCGTCGCTTTAGCAAGGGCGCTAAGTACGAAACCCGATTTGATTTTGCTTGATGAGCCTTTTTCAAGTTTAGATGATAAAACAAAAAACGAAGGTATCAAATTAATTTTAAAAATATTCGAAGCATGGCAAATTCCTATTATATTTGTAACGCATTCAAATTATGAAGCGCAACAAATGGCGCATGAGATTATAACAATTGAAGATTGTATACAAATATAGTAAGAAGTGCTATTTATCTGTTAATTTTAACAATAATTTGTATATTCAAAATATAAAGAGAGGTTTAGAGATCTAATGCAAGAAAGATACTCGAGACAAGTGTTGTTTAAGGAAATTGGTTTAAAAGGTCAAAGTCTACTTGAGAAAAAACATGTGCTTATAGTAGGTATGGGTGCGTTAGGAACACACTTAGCTGAGGGATTAGTGAGAGCGGGAATAAATAAGTTAACCATTGTTGATAGAGATTACATTGAATTTAGCAATTTACAACGACAAACGCTCTTTATAGAGCGTGATGCAGAAGATGTACTACCAAAAGTAATCGCTGCACAGAAAGTTTTAAAAGAGATACGTAAAGATGTAGAGATAGATGCTTATATTGAGCATGTTAATTACAATTTCTTAGAGCAACATGGCATGCATGTCGATATCATATTAGATGCAACTGATAATTTTGATACACGTCAGTTAATTAATGACTTTGCTTATAAACATCAGATTCCTTGGATTTATGGTGGTGTTGTACAAAGTACATATGTTCAGGCAACGTTTATTCCTGGTGAAACACCGTGTTTTAATTGCTTAATGCCTCAATTACCATCTATTAATTTAACATGTGATACGGTTGGAGTTATTCAACCAGCTGTAACAATGACAACCAGTTTACAACTCGTTGATGCATTGAAGTTGCTGACTGGTAATAAGGTTAATAAACACTTCACTTACGGGGATATTTGGACAGGAGATCATTATACATTTGGTTTTAGTCGTATGCAAAATGAAGATTGTAAAACTTGTGGTAATGCTCCAACATATCCACACCTTAATCAACATCAACAAGATTATGCGACCTTATGTGGAAGAGACACTGTTCAATATAAAAATGCTGATATTTCTCAGGAAATATTACTATCATTTCTCGAGCGAAATCATATTCAATATCGCACGAATTTATATATGACAATGTTTAGGTTTAGAGAACATCGAATTGTTGCATTTTCTGGAGGTAGATTTTTGATACATGGAACGACAGAACCTAAAAAAGCAATTCAATTAATGCATCAACTATTTGGTTAAATATAAGGGAGTGAATAAACATGCACAAACATCAACATCAGAATATTCATTTAAACAGACCGATTCATGTAGCAATTTTGACTGTATCGGATACGAGAGATTATGATTCTGATAAAGGTGGTCAACTGATTCAATCTTTGATAAATCAACATGAGAATCATGTTGATATTAACCACTATCGAATTGTTAAAGATGATATAGAAGCTATTACACACCAACTTAAGCTTTGGTTAACTTCGTCAAATCAACTAGATGTCATTATTACAACGGGAGGAACAGGTATCTCACAAAGAGATGTGACAATAGAAGCTGTTCGCCCATTGTTAACTAAAGAATTAGAAGGTTTTGGTGAATTATTTAGATACTTAAGTTATACCGAAGATGTTGGTACAAGAGCATTATTAACTCGAGCTATTGCAGGTACCTGTGATAGCACCTTAATTTTTGCACTTCCTGGCTCAACTGGTGCAATTAAACTTGCAATAGAAAAATTAATTAAACCTGAATTGAGTCACTTAGTGTTTGAATTAAATAAAGACATTAGGAATTAAGTAATTTCAAGATATTAGATATAATGTACGAATCTTTAATTTATACAATAAATAGAATTATCAATTTTTTCTGTGGAAGTCGCCAGATTTACCACCAGATTTAGATTCTAAGTACGTTTCTCCAATTATCATGCCTTTGTCTATAGCTTTTGTCATATCATAGATTGTAAGTGCTGTAACTGAAGCAGCAGTCAATGCTTCCATTTCAACACCAGTTTTACCTGTTGTAGACACGACCGCTGTAATATTTAAACGATATGAATCATCATTATTTGAATCCCATTTGAAGGATATATCTATGCCTGTAAGTGGTAATGGATGACACATAGGAATGATTGTAGAAGTGTTTTTAGCTGCCATAATACCAGCAATTTGCGCAGTATTAAGTACATTTCCTTTACTATTAGTATTTTGAGTAATTTGACTATAAATTTTTTCATTAACTATTATACTTGAGTGTGCTTCTGCTACACGTTTTGTAATTTCTTTATTAGAAACATCAACCATTTTAGCATTACCTTGTTTATTAATATGTGTGAAATTAGTCATTTTTTCCCTCCTATTAGGAGTAAGTATATCATGAAAATTAATATTTTTTGGAGATGAGTGTATGTCTGTAGAGAAAAGAACGCCAATATCAGTTAAAGAAGCAATTAAACGTATTATGAAACAACATGTTGAAGTGAAGAATATCAATATTAATTTAGATGAAAGTTTAGGACATATTCTTGCTGAAGATATTGTTGCGACCTATGATATACCAAGATTTAATAAATCACCCTACGATGGGTTTGCAATTAGAAGTGAAGATTCACAAGGTGCAAGTGGCGAAAACCGTATTGAATTTGAAGTAATAGATCATATCGGTGCAGGTTCAGTTTCAGAAAAAACAATTGATAAAAACCAAGCAATTCGAATAATGACTGGTGCTCAAATTCCTTCTGGAGCTGATGCCGTAGTAATGTTTGAACAAACTATTGAATCTGAAACAACTTTTACAATTAGAAAATCCTTTAAACATTTAGAAAATATTTCGCTACAAGGTGAAGAAATAAAAGCTGGTGATATTGTACTACATAAAGGTATGCGTATTAACTCAGGTGTGATAGCAGTCTTAGCTACATACGGTTATACTAAAGTGCGAGTGGCTCGAAAACCAACTGTTGCAGTAATTGCTACAGGTAGTGAATTGCTTGAAGTAGAAGATGAGCTTGAACCAGGAAAGATACGAAATTCAAACGGACCAATGATTAAAGCATTAGCTAAACAATTTGGAATACAAGTTGGAATGTATAAAGTTCAGCATGATAATCTCGAAAAGAGTATTGAGGTTGTAAAAAAAGCTTTATCAGAGCATGATTTAGTAATTACTACCGGAGGTGTGTCGGTAGGAGATTTTGATTACTTACCAGAAATATACAAGTCCATCCAAGCACAGATACTATTTAACAAAGTGGCTCAAAGACCAGGTAGTGTTACTACGGTTGCATTTGCAGATGGTAAATATTTATTTGGCTTATCTGGAAACCCTTCAGCCTGCTATACAGGATTTGAATTATATGTCAAACCTGCTGTAAATAAGCTCATGGGAGCTAAAGCTTGTTATCCGCAAATAATCAAAGCTACACTTATGGAAGATTTTAATAAAGCTAACCCATTTACACGATTGATTCGTGCTAAGGCAACATTAACAAAAGCTGGAATGACAGTAATACCATCTGGATTTAATAAATCAGGTGCAGTTGTAGCCATTGCGCACGCTAATGCTATGATTATGCTTCCTGGTGGCACACGTGGATTTAAAGCGGGCAACATTGTTGATGTGATTTTGACCGAATCTAATAGTTTTGAAGAGGAATTGATACTATGATTTTACAAATTGTAGGTATGAAAAATTCAGGGAAAACCACATTGATGAACCATGCTATATCATTTTTAAAAGAACGAGGCTATTCAGTAGTAACAATTAAACATCACGGGCATATTGGTGAAGAAATTGAATTACAGTCATCTGATGTTGACCACATGAAACATTTCGCTGCGGGCGCAGACCAAAGTATTGTTCAGGGGCATCATTTACAGCAAACAGTGACACGTAAAAAGAAACAATCGCTTAGAGAAATAATAGAAAATTCTGTTACAATTGATTGTAGTATCATTTTAGTTGAGGGCTTTAAAGAAGCAAATTATGATAAAATTATCGTTTATAAAAATAATGATGAATTAAGAAGTCTACAAGGACTTTCTCACGTCATAGGGAAAATAGAAACCAATCATCCACGTGCAAGTAATCAACTTGAGCACTTACTCAATAAATTAATTAAGGATAAGGGAATGAATTAAATGAAGCAATTTGAAATCGTGACTCAACCTATTGAAACAGAACAATATAGGGATTTTACGATTAACGAACGTCAAGGTGCCGTAGTCGTATTTACTGGTCACGTAAGAGAGTGGACTAAAGGTATTCGTACACAACATTTAGAGTATGAAGCTTATATACCAATGGCTGAGAAAAAATTAGCTCAAATTGGTAAAGAAATTGAAGAAAAGTGGCCTGGAACAATAACAACAATTGTACATCGAATTGGTCCATTACAAATATCAGATATTGCAGTTTTAATTGCAGTATCTTCACCGCATAGAAAAGCAGCATATGCAGCGAATGAATACGCCATCGAGCGCATAAAGGAAATTGTTCCAATTTGGAAAAAGGAAATTTGGGAAGATGGTGCTGAATGGCAAGGTCATCAAAAGGGAACATATAATGAAGCAAAAAAGGGGAAAGCAAGATGAAAATTTTATATTTTGCAGAGTTAAAAGAGTTGCTCAATCGATCTACTGAAACAATACATTTAGATACGACATTAACTGTTCAAGAATTCGAGTCATATTTATTAAAACACCATAGTGAACTTAAATCTAAAAAATTTCAAATAGCTGTTAATGAAGAATTCGTCAGACAGGATGATATAGTTCAACCAGGAGATACAATTGCGCTCATTCCACCGGTCAGTGGGGGTTGATCAAGATGAAAGCAATTATTTTAGCAGGTGGAGAATCTAGCCGATTTGGTAAAGCTAAAGCTTTTGCTAAAATTGATAATCAATATTTTTATCAAAAAATTATAGAAACGTTAAAATCTACAAATATGTTTAATCGCATTATCATTAGCACTAATTCCCAATTAGCTTCTCAGTTTGAATATGAATATGTGATTATTGATGACGAACATCATCAAAATAAAGGGCCGCTAACAGGAATTTACTCAGTGATGAAACAATACATGGATGAAGAATTGTTTTTCATTGTATCTGTTGATACACCAATGATTACAAGTAAAGCAGTGAATGGGTTATATCATTTCATGGTATCAAACTTAATTGAATCACGTTTAGATATTGTCGCATTTAAAGAAGGAGAAATATGTATACCGACGATTGGTTTTTATACACTTTCGACGTTTCCTTTTATTGAAAAAGCTTTAAATTCAAATCATTTAAGTCTGAAGCATGTCTTTAAACAATTATCGACAGATTGGTTAGATGTTACTGAAATTGACTCGCCTTATTATTGGTATAAGAATATTAATTTTCAGCATGATTTGGACTCTTTAAAAATGCAGATAAATGAATAAGGAGGTCCAACAATGAAAGAGGTAATACAAGATAAATTAGGCCGTCCAATACGGGATTTAAGAATATCGGTCACTGATCGATGTAATTTCAGATGTGATTATTGTATGCCAAAGGAAATCTTTGGAGATGATTACACTTTCTTACCTAAGAATGAATTGCTTACTTTTGAAGAATTAACACGAATTTCAAAGATTTATGCTCAATTAGGAGTTAAAAAGATAAGAATTACAGGAGGAGAGCCTCTCTTACGACGCAATCTTTATAAACTTGTAGAGCAATTAAATCTCATAGATGGTATAGAGGATATTGGATTGACTACTAATGGCTTGTTATTAAAAAAACATGGAAAAAATTTATATCAAGCTGGTTTACGACGTATTAATGTAAGTTTAGATGCGATTGAGGATAACGTTTTTCAAGAAATTAACAATAGAAATATTAAAGCGTCTACAATCTTAGAACAAATTGATTATGCAGTATCAATAGGTTTTGAAGTTAAAGTAAACGTGGTTATTCAAAAAGGGGTTAATGATGATCAAATTATTCACATGATTGATTATTTTAAAAATAAAAATATTGAAGTACGTTTTATTGAATTTATGGATGTAGGTAACGATAATGGATGGAATTTCAATAAAGTTGTAACTAAAGAAGAAATGCTTAATATGATAGAACAACATTTTGAGATAAGTCCTGTAGCGCCTAAATATTATGGGGAAGTTGCTAAATATTTTCGACATAAAGATAGTGATGCACAATTTGGTCTAATTACGAGTGTATCTGAATCATTTTGTTCCACATGTACGCGTGCTCGATTGTCTTCAGATGGTAAATTTTATGGTTGTTTATTTGCCTCCTCAGAAGGGTTTGATGTAAAAGCCTTAATACGTAATGGAGCTACAGATGATGATTTAAAAGCACAATTTAAACGATTGTGGAGTATTAGAAACGATCAGTACTCTGATAAGCGTACGATGCAAACTATTGAGAATAATAGAAAGAAAAAAATTAATATGAATTATATAGGTGGATAGGCTTAGTCTAGAATTTTAATACTTATGGTATTTTAAGCATTTAAATTTAGTTTCAAAAGTTTATAATACTAATAAATTATATTAAATAAGCAAGAAACAATTAATACAGTTTTGAGTATTTATAGACAACATATGCTTAAGTCTTCATGTTAAACATTTTAAATCCATAATTTTATACATTTAGTTAGTTAATATAGCTACGACAAAACCTATTTAGATATTTTAAATGCCTTTCAACATATAACTGATTGTTTAAATTGTTTAATTTCAAAACAATATTTAGAGGCAATTTTAATATTTGTTATAGATTAAATGCAAAACCTGTAATATAATAAAAATAAGCAATTGAGTTTTATCACACAAACACAACATCCAAGAATCAACTTAGGAGGCATATTATTATGAGTAACAAAGTACAACGTTTTATTGAATCAGAGAGAGAATTAAGTCAATTAAAGCATTGGCTTAAAACAACATATCGTATTTCTATTGAAGAATTTGTAGTTCTTTACAAGGTCTATGCAGACACTAAAATTAGTGGTAAAGAGTTACGAGACACATTACATTTCGAGATGTTATGGGATACTAGTAAAATTGATGTGATTATTCGTAAAATCTATAAGAAAGAACTCATTTCTAAATTACGCTCAGAAACCGATGAAAGACAAGTTTACTATTTCTTCGATGCAAAGCAAAAGAAATTATTGGACAAAATGACTGGAGAAATTGAAACAATTAGTATTGCAAATTAAGGACAGTAAATTTTAAATCTAAAAGTGGCTAAATAAATTATAAAACATACTAAGATTAGCTATGAAGAAATC
>OCPN01000530.1_pt1 | contig 9561 bp, 9 predicted proteins | sample 1476971 | NCBI WGS metagenome assembly OCPN01 (sample SAMEA2580251, study PRJEB22360) | human gut metagenome | biome: human gut; feature: human-associated habitat; material: faeces | place: Denmark | collected 2008/2010
TCTGGCCCGACGACGGTCTTAATCTTGTACTTGCGGTAGTCCTTTTTGCTTGGCTTCCCATTGACAAAGACCACCATGGCTGAGACCGGACTGGTCCCCATGATGTTGGAGTTGTCAAAAGACTCAATGCGCACAGGAGTTGGGATTTGCAGGAGTTTTCCAAGGTTTTCAATAGCACCTTGGGTCTTCTCAATGGATTTTTCAAGGAGATTGAACTTCTGCTCCAGACTGACACGCGCATTCTTAATGGCCAGATTGACCAACTGCTTCTTCTCCCCACGCTGGGGCTTGAGGACCTTGGTATCTACAAGGGCCTTGACCGCTTCCTCATCGATATCTTGAGGGATCAAGATTTCATTGGGGATCAGGTGGGATTTTTCCTGGTAAAACTGCCCCACATAGGTCAAGAAATCCTCGTCCGGATCATTGTAGTAAGGGAAGAGATTGACGTCACGCTCGATCAGCTTGCCCTGACGGACGAAGAAGACCTGCACACACATCCAGCCCTTGTCCACGTAGTAGCCAAAGACATCCCGGTTCTGCAAATCCTTGGCCATGACCCGCTGTTTGGTCCGCAGGGTCCCGATGGCCTGGATCAGATCGCGGTACTCGGCCGCCCGCTCGAATTCCATGTTTTGCGCAGCAGTATTCATCTTGAGCTTGAGCTCATCGATAATCTTATCATCCTGCCCCTTGAGGAAATCAGAAACCTCCTGCGCCATACCCTTGAAATAGGCCTCGTCCTTGTGGCAGACTGTGTGGGCCATACATTGCCCCAGATGATAGTAAAAGCAGACCTTGGAAGGCGGATTGGTACACTTGCGGAATGGGAAAATCCGATCCAAAAGCCTTTTGATCTCATTAGCCGCTCCTACGTCTGGATAAGGACCAAAATAGAGACCACCATCCTTTTTGACCTGGCGCGTGATGATGAGGCGCGGATAGCGCTCATTGGTAATCTTGATGAAGGGATAGGACTTGTCATCCTTGAGCATGATATTGTACTTGGGCTTGTTCTCCTTGATGAGGTTGATCTCAAGAAGCAAGGCCTCAATGTTGGACTCGGTAACGATAAACTCAAAATCCACAATCTCAGATACCAGGGCTTCTGTCTTGGTATCGTGGCTACCTCTAAAATAGGACCGCACCCGATTGCGAAGATTCTTGGCCTTCCCCACATAGATGATGGTACCGTTCTTGTCTTTGTGAATGTAACAGCCCGGACTCGTCGGCAAGAGCTCGAGCTTGGATTTAATCAAGTTATTCATACTCTCTATTATAGCAAAAAAGAGAGGCGCTTACCTCTCAATTGTATGTATCCAACTTTACATCCTCAGCCTTTGAGATTAGCCATCTGGAAGATCGGAATCACATAAGGAACAATAGACATCAGGATAGTGAATAACACGAAGAACCAGAACCAGAAGGACGCGAGGGCACGCTGGAAAACTCCCGGTTGAGGTTTATTGGCTTGTATATAAGCCTTGATAGCTGGCCATTTAGTCGCAAGAACCACTATCATGACAATGGAACCAATGGCTAAAACACCGATTTGGAGCCAATTCGCTAGTCCCTCGTCCACATGATAGGCCACATAATGCAAGCCTTGGGAAATCACAAAATTATTGAAAATGTGATAGAAAATAGCCCACCAGATATTGTATTCAAAGGCAATGTAGCCGAATCCTAGACCAATGATACTTGCGAAAAAGAGCTGGTCAAAATTGGCATGAAAGAGTCCAAACAAGATAGCCGTCATGACAATGGCAAAGATCTTCCCATACCGTTCCAAGCCTCGCAAGCCTGCCCCACGGAAGAAGAATTCCTCTGTTATTGGACCAAAAAAGCCAGCATACAAGAGCATAGTCCATGATCGCTCAATCGTATCACCTAGATCTGGTGTTGGAGAATGAAGGCCAATGGTCTCAAACATGCGCTCAATCACTTGTGTCATCACAGATGAAAAGACTTGAGAAAAGCCAAGAAAAGCGAGAAGAATAAAGAAGACTGAAAGAGTCATCTTACGTCCCTTGTGCTTAAGATCATATTTATAAAGGGCCTTCTTGCGATAGGCATTAAAGAGAAAGAGTCCAATGGAAATAGAGATAAGGTAGGGAATACCTGCCCAAACATTCAGGGCATTGAGTTTCTCCGTTACTTGACTTGGATCTTTTCTGAGAGAGCCTGCTATGGTCAATCCAAGGAGGACTTCCCACAGGACCGTTACCAAGGTCATGATCAAGAGATAAATGGCAAGTGTCCCGGAATACCTTCCTATATCTTTTTTAGGGTCTAATAATCGGTTGTATTGGTTCATTTCTTCCTCCTAGAAAATAGATAAAAACTCGCACACATTCCTTCGTATAAGACAAAGAAAATCAAAAAGGCATGCATAAAGTAGTCTTCTGGTAATGCAAGAATAATCGAATCCACGCGCGGATCAAAGAGCCAAGTATTATCTCCAGCAAATAAGACCTGATGAAAGAGTGTAAAGAATTGATCAAAGCCAATCATAACAGCTATCACTGCAATCACCACTGGTAAAACCATCATCCAAAAGAAGAAACTACGGTACAAGGCCAGGTAGCCTTTTTTGACGACTGTCCGCATAAACTGGATAAAACCAGGTAGTGTCACCACGAAAACAACTGTCACTAAGTGAAATAGGTACTTGACAGCCTCAAAATGGTGCAGTCCATTTTTTGAAGAGGGGAATTGAGGCATCTTCAACACCCATTGAAAAGGGTTGGTCAAGTAGTTCATCAAGACATTAAAATTCTTCATGATGACAGATGCCGAAAAACCAGTCCGGCTTTGAATCCCCAACCAATGAATCTCCATGGGATAGAGGACCCAAGCTAGAGCGATGGTGAGAAGGATCGTAGCTGACAAGATAAAGAAAAATAGGTTGATTGATTTCAAACTTTTAAGCATCAAAATCCCACTCCGCTAGACTGGCAACAACATGTGTCGGTGCAATTGGTAAGGTTGGCACTTCTTCTGGTTTGGTAAAACCTGTCGTCACCAAAAGGGTTGGAATCCCATTGTCAATACCTGCACGAATATCTGTTAAATAATTGTCCCCTACCATGACCACTTCTTCTCTTGCAAGACCCAGGTGTTCAATGGCCTTGTCCATAATGATGGCCTTTGGTTTGCCAATAATCACTGGCTTGACCCGTGTCGCTGCTTCAACAAGGGCAATCAGAGATCCTGCTCCTGGCATCAAACCACGCTCTGTTGGAATGTTGAGGTCAGGATTGGTCCCGATAAAGTGCGCTCCCTTTTGAATCGCCAGGGTCGCAAGAGCAAACTTCTCATAATCCACTTGCCAATCCAGTCCAATCACCACATAATCAGGTGCTTCTTCATCGATAATATAGCCAGCTTCTTCAATAGCATCTTTGAGCCCCGCTTCTCCGATCACATAGACCTTTTTACCCAAGTTTTGGTCATTCATGTAGTCAATGGTCGCAAGGGTAGCTGTATAGATGGTCGACACAGGGGTTTCAATATTGAAGTGAGTCGCCAGCATATCCCGAACAGTCTCTGGTGTGCGGGTTGTGTTATTGGTGACAAAGAGATAGGGAATCTCACGCGCCTGCAATTCATGGACAAAAGCTTCTCCTGCTGGAATTCGTGATTTTCCTTTGTAAATGGTGCCATCCAAATCAATTAAATAGCCCTTGTAGTGCATTTATTCTTCCCTTTCTGTATCAGCTTTTTCATGCAACTTCTCTGCATCGATTCGTCCACCAGACCCATATAAGAGCAAGGCTCCAGCATAGAGGACAAATTGTAAAATCAACCCTGTAAAATTGATCCCTTGATTTCCTGATTGGGTAAACAAGAAGGAAGCCACCATGAGGATCACAATGGTCAATAACAAGCCTATTACGGTTGCCTGATCCACACTGATTTGATAAACCGTGCGCTTGGTGCTCCGGTTCCGGCCGTCTGACTTGGTTTCTGGTTGTAAATTTTCTACAAAATCAGTCACCAAGGTCGCAGCGAGGCTGACTGTCGTGCTAAAGAGCACGCCTTGGGACAAGCGGTGATAGAAATTGGACCAGAAGGATCCTGATTGGCTAGTAATCCCAATCGAGAAGATCATGACCGGTAAAAGAAAGGCCAAGGTGAAATGGATCCAGACCCGATACCAGCGTACATCTTCTCTTAAAAAGCGATTAAAACTCTCTAAATTCAAGCGATAGCGGAAAAATTTATAAATTTCCTCTACCAGGATGATGCCCAAAGCACAAAGAGTCAAGAGCCAATCTCCCAACATGTACAAAGGGTTCTTTTGACGCTTGGCATAGGCCACAACCCGTTTTTGATAGCTTTCAAGTTCCTGTTTTTTATTTTTTAATCTTCTACTTTCCATAAGTCCAACCCTTTTCTTCTACTTCTTCCCACTCAATTTCAGCTTGGGCATTAATCTGACCATCTGAAGTAATTTGGTGCTGAGTTTTCAAGCCCTCTTGTTCATATTGAGAGGTGATGAGACCTCCTGCTAGCACTTCTTTGACATATTTTAGATGAACTTTTTTAGGGACATGATGGGTCAAGAAATCTGCTCCCATCACCTCAAAAACCCAGTCCAAGTACTTGCTATTGTTGACATGTCCGTTCATATCCAAGTCGTAAAACCGAACCCGGTATTCTTGTTCCACGCCGCCTTCTAATTCTTTGAAACGGGGACCACGGAGCATGGTTTTTGAAAATTCAGAGTCAAAGGCATCCGTGATTTCACTCATAACAGGATGAACCTTGCGTGTATCCCGATCCATCAAGACAAAGGTCGCGACCATCTCAATGATGGTATTTCCTGCTTCGTCCTTGATGTTAAAGGCCCGGTAGCAGAAAAGACGATTGTGACTCTTGGCATAGGTTTCGATGGTGATTTTCTCATCAAAAACAGGGAGACGCTCGATCTTCATATTGTAATCCGTGATAATCCAGACTAGATTGTAGTTCTCTAAAATGTACATATCACTCATACCCAGCTCAATCGATTGCATGCCCGATACCTGTAAAGACAGCAAGATCAATTGGGGAATCTTAATATAACCATTGACATCGCTCATATCAAACGGAATTTTCATGCTGTATTCAAATGTTTTTGCCATTTTCTACTCCAAAATAAACTTCTCTGCTACAGTGTCTCCTAAAAAGAGACCTTTCTTGGTCATTCGTACAATGTCCTTGTCAGGTACCAAAAGGCCCTGCTGGGTCAATTCCTCAACCACTGATCCATATTGTTGGTCAAAATTCACACCAAATTTCTCTTCGAAACGCTTCTTAGAAACGCCTGTTTTCTTACGGAGTCCTAGAAACATTTCTTCTTCCATCATTTCTGTCTGAGTCAGATGTTCTTCTTGGACACGCGCATTACCCTTATCAACAGCCTGCATATAGTGACGGATAGGCCCATGATTCTTGTAGCGAACACCGTTAACATAGCCGGATGCACCAGCTCCTAATCCATAATACTCGGCATTGTCCCAATACATGAGATTGTGCCGACTTTCAAAACCAGGCTTGGAGAAATTAGAAATTTCGTAATGCTCAAAGCCCGCACGCTCCAACTCCTGAATAATGTATTCAAACATCTCCGCTTCCAACTCCTCTTTAGGTAGGGGAAGTTTGCCCCGTCTCATGCGATTCATAAAAACTGTGTGATTCTCCAGAATCAAGCTATAAAGACTCATGTGGGGAATGTCAAGGGCAAGAGCCTTAGCGACATTCTCTTTGACCTGGTCCATGGTTTGCGTCGGAAGCGCATAAATGAGGTCGATCGAAATATTATCAAAACCAGCCAGCTTCAGACGATCGATATTGTCATAGATATCCTGCTCTTGATGGCTCCGACCAATCTTTTTGAGCAAGCGATTATCAAAGGTCTGTACCCCCAATGAAACCCGATTGACCGGTGAATCCTTCAAAACAGCAATCTTATCCGGATCCAAATCACCAGGATTGGCCTCGATAGTTAACTCCTCCATCTGAGAGAGATCAAGCGACTTGGTCAGCTCCTTAAGCAGATACTCTAGCTGATCCGCAGTTAAGGCTGTCGGTGTCCCACCCCCGATATAGAGAGTCCGTAAATTTGTGATTTCTTCCCGACGAAATTCTTGGATCAAATGATCTAGATAAGCATCGACCGGTTGGTTCTTAATAAAGACCTTCGAAAAATCACAATAAAAACAAATCTGGGTACAAAATGGGATGTGGACATAAGCGGACGTTGGTTTTGTATGCATACCTTTAATTATACCATAAAATCCCCCCTAAGTCCGAGAAGAAAAGAGTGTATGACGCAAGGATTTCCTTGACAAGAAGGAATGAAAAGAATAGAATAAAGCTAATCACATTCGGAGGTAAGGAGATATGAACAACTAAGTTTCGTTAAATAAGATACTTTATTTAGTGGACTGCTTGTTCTATCTCTTTTTGTGTGCCCTCTCGCCTATTCTTCAACTTTTTGTTGGCTTAATAAGGTCTTTTTCTGTTTGGGTTCCACTTGAATACAGCTCTACTAAATAGGTAGAGCTGTTTTTTGTCCCAGTAGAAAGGAATCTTATGTTAAAACTATCCCACCTTACCATCCGCCATACAAAAGATTTACGAGATTTGGTTCGCGATCTGTCCCTAACCATTCATGAAGGAGAAAAAGTTGCCATTATTGGCGAAGAAGGGAATGGAAAATCTTCCTTACTTCAGGTTCTTATGTCCCCAAAATCTCTACCAGATTATCTGACCATAGAAGGAGAAATCACCACTTCCTTTCACTCCTATGCCTATATTCCCCAAACTTTACCGGAAGCTTTGAAGGGAAAAACCTTGGAAGAATATTTTTTTGGAGAGGACGAGCTAGACTATGCCACCCTCTACAGACTGGCAGATCAATTGCATTTTAATAGCGACCGCTTTGCAAGCGATAAAGCTATCGGAAGTCTATCTGGAGGAGAAGCCCTCAAAGTCCAACTGCTTCACGAACTTTGTTGTCCTCATGAATTGCTATTTTTAGATGAACCTTCAAACGATCTGGATTTGGAAACCCTGGACTGGCTCCAGCAGATGATCCAAACAAGTCCCCAAACCATCCTATTTATTTCCCATCATGAAGATTTTTTGACTCAGACGGCGGATACGATCATCCACCTAAGACAGATCAAACACCGCAAGGAGGCTGAAACCATTGTAGAGCACCTAGGCTATCAAGACTACAGTAGCCATAGGGAGCAACAATTCAAGCAGCAGTCCCAGCAAGCTGCCAACGATCAACGAACCTACAAAAAAACAATGGAGAAGCATCGCCGGGTCCGTCAGCAAGTTGAAACCTCCTTACGAAACACTAAGGATAGCACTGCTGGACGTCTCCTGGCAAAGAAAATGAAGTCCCTCCTCTCACAAGAAAAGCGCTACGAGCGAGAATTCCAATCCATGACTTCCCAACCCTATGATGAGGAAGTCATCAATCTGCATTTCCCTCCCCTCACTCCCTTGTCTCCTCAAAAACGAGTCCTTCTCTTAGATCAGGAAGAGCTCGCCATTGGTGACCGGGTCCTGGTCAAGAACCTCTCCCTCACTCTTCAAGGGCAGGATAAAATAGGGATTATCGGTTCCAACGGTGTGGGGAAATCCACTTTCCTAAGAATGATATGGAAAAGTCTACGGAAAAATGGGAGCATCCGCACTGCCTATATGACTCAAGATTACACTGAAGGCCTTCCTTTGACTCATACACCCGTTCAATTTCTACAGCATTCAGGTGATCGCGAAGAAATCAACACCATTCAATTGCATTTAGCCTCTCTCAACTTTACCTATTCTGAAATGCACCATCCGATCTCTGAACTTTCTGGTGGCCAGCAAGGAAAACTCTTTCTCCTACAACTAGTGCTCACAAGTCCACAGTTTCTGCTCTTGGATGAGCCTACTCGCAACTTTTCCCCCACTTCCCAACCAGAAATTCGACGCCTATTCGCAGACTACCCAGGCGGACTAGTCACGGTCTCTCACGACCGTACCTTCCTCAAAGAAGTCTGCAAAAAAATCTATCGTCTGACCGAAAATGGTTTGGTAGAAATAGAGTCGCTCTAACGTAAAAAAGATTGGCCAAAAAACCAATCTTGGAGAATGTGGAAAAAATGTTCTATTATACAAATCCTATAAAAATATATTAGTCAGTGTTATCCAATCCTCAATTGAAACTTTCCGCAGTGAGAAAAGTGCTAGAAACACTCTTGTTTCTAGCACTCGGAATTATTGAGACCTCAGGCTCAATAATTAGTCATGGAACTTCTATGAAGTTCGCTGACGTCCGTACTCACCTAAGGAAAGTTTCTAAGAGGACTATATCTTCAACTTGAAAGATTGGTAAAAACCAATCTTTTTCTATTCCTTCGCTGCCTCTTGTCCCATTTCTTGGGTGCGTTTGTAGGCTGCTTCCACTCCTGCAATGATGTCGCCCCGTAGGCCGACTTGTTCTAAGCGGTTGACCCCTGCGATGGTAGAGCCGCCTGGGCTACAAACTGCATCTCGCAAGCGGGCTGGGTGCTCACCTGTCTCTAGGACCATTTGACTGGCTCCTTGGAAGGTCTGGGCAGCCATCTGCAAGGCTTGCTCTCGTGTAAGTCCTAAGCCTACTCCTGCATCTGCCATGGCTTCAATCATCTGATAGACAAAGGCTGGTCCACAGCCTGCGACAGCCGTTGCAGGATCCATCAATTTTTCCTCGATTTCATAGAGAGCTCCAGCTCCTGATAAGAGCTGGTTGACTTTGGCTACTTGCTGGTCTGTCACTGCTTGAGAGCGGACTAGACTGATAACACCTTGACCAATGGCCACAGGCGTATTGGGCATGATGCGAATTAGCCCTAGCTGGTCGTTCTGGACCATGTCAGCCATCTTTTCAAGTTCCAGGCCAGCAGCCATAGAAACCAGCAAGAGATTGGAGCGTTGGGCTAAGATGCCCTGGTACTCTTCTAAAAGAGGGCAGATCTGATAGGGTTTGACCCCTAAAAAGATTACTTCAGCTTCTTGAAAGACTTGTCCAAGATCAGACGCCGTTCCCCCATACTGGCTGATAAACTCTTGCACCTTTTGAGGAGAACGATTGACCAAGAGCAGGTCTTGCGCGTCCACTTCTTTTGCGACTGCTTTGGCTAGACTAGCACCCATGTTTCCAAGACCGATAAATGCTACTTTCATGACTTACCTCACTTGACCATTTCCACTGACGATATACTTGTAACTGGTCATTTCCCGGAGTCCCATCGGTCCACGCGCATGGAGTTTTTGGGTTGAGATTCCCATTTCACAACCTAGGCCAAATTGTCCCCCGTCTGTAAAGCGTGTAGAAGCATTGACATAAACCGCTGCTGAATCTACTTGCTGGGTGAAATAAGCGGCTGTCTCAGGATTTTCAGTCACAATAGCATCCGAATGATGGGTGCTATGAGCTTCAATGTGGTCCACCGCTTTCTCAACTCCATCAACGACCTTGACTGCTAAAATATAATCTAAAAATTCGGTATCAAAATCCTGCTCCTGCGC
>OCPN01000547.1_pt1 | contig 9274 bp, 9 predicted proteins | sample 1476971 | NCBI WGS metagenome assembly OCPN01 (sample SAMEA2580251, study PRJEB22360) | human gut metagenome | biome: human gut; feature: human-associated habitat; material: faeces | place: Denmark | collected 2008/2010
CTTGGGAAAGGACGATAAGGATGAACGAAGAAGTACGCCTTGTCGGAAATGGCGAGCACGAAGAAGATATATGGCAATATAGTCTACGTCCAAAGTTCTTTAATGAATACGTAGGCCAAGAAGAGGCTAAAGGTAATCTAAATGTGTATATTCAGGCGGCTAAGCAACGTGGTGAAGCCTTAGATCACGTATTGCTCTATGGTCCACCAGGTCTTGGGAAGACTACTTTGGCAGGGATTATTGCGAATGAATTGGGTGTTAATTTTCGCATAACCTCTGGTCCTGCCATTGAAAAGTCTGGTGACTTGGCTGCGATTTTAACAAATTTAGATGATCACGATGTACTATTTATCGATGAAATTCATCGTTTGTCTCGTAGTGTAGAGGAAGTATTGTACTCTGCAATGGAGGACTATGCTATCGATATCATCATCGGTAAGGGCCCAAGTGCTCGAACGGTGCGCATTGACTTGCCAAAGTTTACTTTGGTAGGTGCCACTACACGGGCCGGGGCTTTGGCGGCACCTTTAAGGGACCGCTTTGGTATTATTAACCGGTTGGAATATTATAAACAACCAGAATTAGAGTTTATTGTGACTCGGGCGGCAGAAATACTCCATATCGGTATTGAGCCGACTGGGGCCAGTGAAATTGCGCGTCGTTCAAGGGGAACGCCGCGTATCGCAAATCGTCTACTTAAACGGGTACGTGATTTTGCACAAGTCATAGGTGATGGGGTTATCACTCAAAGTATTGCAGATGATGCGTTACAACGTTTATATATTGACAAAGAAGGGCTCGATCGAATCGATCGACGTGTGTTGGAGTGTATTATTGAAAAGTATGATGGTGGTCCAGTAGGAATAGATACTATTGCAGCCGCTATCAGCGAAGAGAGAGATACCATCGAAGATGTGTATGAACCATATTTGATGCAATTAGGATTTTTAGGACGTACACCGCGTGGGAGGGTGGCTACTAAACTTGCCTATGAGCATTTAGGTATTTCACAGACAGGGAAATAACAATGAAAACGAAACGATTACAATTGATGATAATGGCAACTTTGTTTTTAGGTGTAAATGTTGGCGGTGCATCTGTTGCACAAGGGGCTACATTGCAACATAAAAGTGCAGTAGTGACTAAAAAGCCAACGCCGAAAGCAACAGTATCTACAACAAATGTATCGAAAGTAAATACGACGAAGCGGTCAACTTTTCGACCACTTGTAACTAAACCGGCTCCAAAGCCTGTGGCAAAAGTGACTGCAAAGTCAAATGCAACTAAGGCTGCAGCAACAGCTCAAAAGCCTGTTGCAAAATCTACAGTTACTAGTGCTAAGGCTACAACGGTAAAGCCAGCTGCATCTAAGGCTGTAAAAACTTCTGAAGCCAATAGTATTAAAGCTAATACGGCTGCTATTACGCGCAATAAAGTAGGTTCTGTAGTAACGCCTGCTACGGAGCGTATTGAGCATGTACCAAATGTACGTGTTCTATTAGGAAGCCGTAGCACCGATGCTAAGGTGACATCTACTGCCAATATGGTTGTGTTAAATAGTAATAATGGTCAGGTTAGTACAATTAGTGCGAATCGTGGTACCTCTGTTGGCGTTCAAGGTGGTAAAATTGTTGTTAATGGCAAGGCCATTGATAGTGTAGTTACCTTAAAACCAGCTAATAGTGATGCGCCATTCTTGTTTGAAGGTAAAGGTTATCGCGGTGGACTTACATTACGTGCTAATAATGGTAAAATGATGGTCATTAACTCTGTACCTCTTGAAGATTATCTTTATGGCGTAGTTCCACAGGAAGTCGTTCCGTCTTGGCCTGCAGCAGCATTAGAAGCACAAGCTGTAGCAGCTCGCACTTATGCGCTTCATACAATGGAAGAAAATAAAGGGAAATTGTATGATGTGAGTACGTCCACAGATCATCAAGTCTATAATGGGGTTAGTGGTGAAACTCAGGCTACTACTAATGCAGTAAATAAGACAAAGGGTATGGTTATGCTATATAATCAACGCCCTATTAATGCCTTATTCCATTCTGATGGTGGTGGTTATACTGAGGATAGTGTTAATGTGTGGGGCAGTGATGTACCATATTTGAAAGGTGTAAAGGATTTTAGTACTGGCACATCTACATCGAATTGGACGGTTACTACATCTCGTCAGGCCCTTGAAAGTAAGCTCAATGCAGCAAGTAAAGGTGTCGGCAAATTGAAGAGTATCCAATTGACACCACTTGGTAAGCCAGGTCAACAAACATCTGACAGAGGCGTGTCTGGACGTATTAAGAGTGCTACTTTCATAGGCACCTCTGGAAAGACGACAGTAGATGGCGATTCCTTGCGTAGTATTTTAGGTTTAAAATCTACACTATTTGATTTCTATGTAAATCACAACCCTGCTAAAGGTACGGGTAAGGCATATCATAACTTTACGGGCAATAATGATACTGTCTATATTAAAGGCCACGGTTGGGGACATGGTCTTGGTATGTCTCAATGGGGTGCTGCGGAGATGGCGAAACGTGCTACCCCAGGGGATACAAATTATTACCAAACTATTTTGCGTCACTACTATAGTGGCATTACATTAAAGAAAATGTACTAATAAGGATTACGATGAAAGTTACAGATTTTGATTATGAATTGCCAGAGGAACTAATTGCTCAACATCCTGTAGAACCTCGCGATACAGCAAGACTTTTAACCTTGGATAAGGTTACCGGTGAGGTTGCGCATAAAGAGCATTTTTACGATTTGATTGATGAACTTCATGAAGGGGATGTACTTGTATTTAATAATACAAAGGTTATTCCTGCAAGATTATATGGTCAACGGCAAGGTTCTGGTGGCAAGGTAGAGGTATTGCTCCTCACTCCATGTGGTGAAAACCGGTGGGAATGCCTTGTTAAACCTGGCAAAAAATGTCCTATTGGTCAAGTCATAGAGTTTGACGACCGCTTAAGTGGGACTGTAATAGATAAGACTGAATTTGGAGGCCGTATCATTGAGTTCACTTGCAATGGTGTATTTGATGATGTGATACAAGAAATTGGTGAAATGCCATTACCTCCATATATTCATGAAAAGTTAGAAGATAAAGACCGTTATCAAACGGTATATGCAAAGGAGAAAGGTTCTGCTGCTGCTCCAACAGCAGGGCTTCACTTTACACCAGAGCTTTTAGAAAAAATAAAAGCTAAAGGCGTAGAGCTCGAGTTTGTAACCTTGCATGTTGGTCTTGGTACTTTTAGACCTGTATCGGCAGAGACGATTGAAGATCATGAGATGCATAGTGAGTTCTTCGTTGTATCTCAAGAAACCGCGGACCGTATTAATGCAGCTAAGAGAAACGGACGCCGTATTATTGCGGTAGGTACTACATCTGTACGTACACTAGAGTCTGCTACGAATGATGACGGTATACTACAAGGTATTAGTGGATGGACTCAAATTTTTATCTATCCTGGTTATAAATTTAAGATGATTGATGCATTGGTAACGAATTTCCATTTACCTCAATCTACATTGTTAATGTTAATTAGTGCATTAGCCGGTCGTGAACATTGTTTAGCGGCCTATGAAGAAGCTGTTCGAGAACGTTATCGCTTCTTTAGCTTTGGCGACGCTATGTTTATTCGTTAGGAGGGACTATGCCAAGTATTACCTATGAATTACAAAAGACATGTCCTCATACGGGGGCACGTGCAGGTTTATTGCATACACCACATGGTACCTTCCAAACACCTATGTTTATGCCTGTAGGTACACAGGCAACTGTTAAAACAATGACACCTGAAGAATTAAAGGCTATGGGTTCTCAAGTTATCTTGAGTAATACGTACCATTTATTCCTTCGTCCTGGGCCTGAACTTGTGGAAGAAGCAGGTGGGTTGCATAAGTTTATGAATTGGGATCAAGCTATTTTAACAGATAGCGGTGGATTCCAAGTATTTAGCTTAGGCGACATGCGTAAGATTACTGAAGAAGGTGTAACTTTTAGATCCCATATTGATGGTTCTAAACAATTTTTATCTCCAGAAGTTGCCACAAAGGTACAAGAGCAATTAGGTTCTGATATTGCGATGGCCTTTGATGAATGCATTCCATATCCAGCAGATCATGATTATGCGAAGCGTTCTACAGCGCGTACCACACGTTGGGCTCATCGTTGCCAAGAGGCTCGTAAGGCTCATGACCGTCAAGGTATGTTTGGCATTGTTCAAGGCGGCATGTATAAAGACTTGCGTAAACAAAGTGCGGAAGAGTTAGTCGCTATGGACTTTGAAGGCTATAGTATCGGCGGCTTATCCGTTGGGGAACCTCATGATTTAATGAATGAGATTTTGGAATATACTACACCATTGTTGCCAACTAACAAGGCTCGTTACTTGATGGGCGTTGGTACAGCGGATTGTCTCGTTGAAGGCGTGGCACGTGGTATTGATATGTTTGACTGCGTATATCCAACACGTGTTGCTCGAAATGGGATGGCTATGACTTGGAAGGGGCGCCTTAATATTCGAAATGCGCAGTTTGCTCATGATTGGGGTCCTTTAGAAGAAGGCTGTCAGTGCTATACATGTAAAAATTATTCCCGCGCTTATATTCGTCACCTGTATAAGGCGGAAGAAATTTTGGCATTGCGTCTCGTAACATACCATAATCTCTACTTCTTGCTTGAGTTTATGCGCCAAATGCGACAAGCTATTTTGGAAGATCGATTCCCCCAATTTAGAATGCAGTTTTGGGATAGCTTTAAAAAATAGTAATTAAGTCTAGTCAAATCTATATTAGGTGGCTATACTAGAAAAGAAAAATATATTTATTATACTAGGAGGATAAAATGGAAGATATTTTACAAGTGTTGCAAACTAGTTGGCCTATTTTGTTGATGGTCGTAATCTTTTATTTCTTATTATGGCGTCCACAAAAAAAACAACAAAAAGAGCGCGCTAATTTGTTGGGCAGTTTGAAAAAAGGCCAAAAAATCGTTACTATTGGCGGTATTTATGGTGAAATCGTTGAACTTGATGATGAAAAAGTAAAGGTTCAAGTATCTGAAAAAGTGGAGTTAACATTTGCGCGTTCTGCAATTGCTAACGTTCTTTCCAAGAAAAACAAGGAAGAAAAATAATGAATACAAAGGAAGCAGTGCGCCGGGCGTGCAAGTCCAAGCGCGCTGCTTTATCCGTTGCTGATTGTAATACATGGACATCAATGTTGACGGAGCAAATCGTCAATACTCCTGAATATAAATCAGCCAATAGCATTATGGCCTATTTGGCGATGCCCAAGGAGGCCAATTTAGACGATGTGATTCGTCATGCTTTAGAACATGGTAAATCCGTATATGTTCCAGTTTGTACAGATAAGACGACAATGATTGCAGTTCGTCTCAAGTCTCTAGAATCTATCACTCGGGGTGTGTTAAATATACGCATTCCCTCTGAGCCATACGAGGTTATTAATCCACATGACTTGGATTTGATTTTAGTGCCTGGTGCTGGCTTTGACCGTCAAGGTGGTCGCATGGGGATGGGGAATGGGTATTATGATCGATTTCTCAAGGAACTTTCACCAAGTACATATATGGGCGTATGTTGGGCTATCCAAATTTGGGATGAACCAATCCCTATGGATGAATTGGACCAACGGATGAACAAGATTGTAACGGAGCAAGGCGTTATACATTGCGTATAGTAGTAGAAGGGAGCAACTATTTTGAACGGTAAAGCTATTATCAAGTTTTTAGTAGTCATTGCTGCCATCATTGGATTATTTGCGTATTTCATTCAACCTTTAGCAGGTTCTTTGAAACAAGGCCTAGACTTACAAGGTGGTACGCATATCGTATTGGAAGCAGAGGATTCTGCAACTGGTCAAGCTGACAATGATGCAGTGGAACGGGCGAAGCAAATCTTAGAGCGTCGTATTAATGAAATGGGTTTGTCTGAACCATTGGTACAACGTGAAGGTGCTCGCCGTATTATCATCGAATTGCCAGGCGTAAAAGATCCTGACGAAGCGATAAAACGTATCGGTAAAACTGCGGTCTTAGAATTTAAGAATGACCAAGGTCAAACTGTTATGACTGGTGATGATTTAAAAGATGCGAAAGAAGAGTTAGGTCAAAATAAACAACCACTCGTTGCTATTGAATTAAGCGATGAAGGGGCTAAGAAATTTGCGGACTTAACATCTAAAAATATTGGCCGTCGCATTGCCATTACTTTGGATGGTAAAGAATTGACTAATCCTGTAGTGCAACAAGCAATTACAGGTGGTAAAGCAACAATTTCTGGTAGTCAAAGCTTAGAAGAAGCTAAAGACTTAGCTATTTTATTACGTTCCGGTGCATTACCTGTTAAAATTAATGTATTGGAAGTTCGTACAGTAGGTCCTTCTTTAGGTCAAGATTCCAAGGATAAATCTGTTGTAGCCTTCAGTGCTGGTATTGCAATGATCATGATTTTCTTGGTTATTTTATATCGCTTTTCCGGTATCGTAGCTAATATCGCATTACTTGTATATGTAATGCTCTTATTACTTGTATTAGGTAAAGGCTTTAATGCGACTATGACATTGCCAGGTATTGCTGGTATTATCTTATCCATGGGTGTTGCTGTAGATGCTAATATCCTTATCTTTGAACGATTTAAGGAAGAGGTATTTTCTGGTAAATCCATGCGTGTAGCAATGGAAGCTGGTTTTAGTCGTGCTTTAGCAACAATTACAGATGCGAACGTATCCGTTATTATTACGGCTGGTATCTTGACAATCTTAGGTTCTGGTCCGGTAAAAGGCTTTGCTATCAGCTTAGGCGTAGGTGTTGTTGTAAGTATGTTTACAGCGATTACGGTGAGTCATTTCTTGTTGCGCTTACTTATAGACTGTAACTTTACGAACCATCCATTCTGGTTTGGTGCGAATATCTCTCCAAGCAAAAGTGCTGACGCATTTGCACCAAAATCTTTGAAAGGAGGTAAACGCAAATGACATTAGACGTAATTAAACATCATCGTTGGTGGTTTGCTATTTCCTCCACACTTGTTATTATCAGTTTGATTTCTATCTTTACTAAAGGCTTTAACTTTGGTATTGATTATACTGGTGGTACAATTGTTGAAGTTGTATTTGATCAACCTGTAGAGGTTAGTCAAGTTCGTGACGTTTTGAAAGAATATAATCTTGAAAATGCACAAATTCAGCTTTCTGGTGATACTACTGGTGAAACAGCGGGCGAAGACGTAATGATTCGTACACGTAATCTCGAGGCTAGTGAAAGTGCCGCTGTTGTAGAGTCTTTGACTAAATCTATTGGAAACAATACAGTTAAACGTATTGAAACTGTAGGTGCTGTAATTGGTTCTGAGGTTACAGAACATGCGTTGTTAAATCTTGTTATAGCATTCGCAGCATTAGCATTGTATATTTCTTATCGTTTTGAATATAAAGTTGCTATTTCTGCTCTTGTTGCTATTTTCCACGATTTAATCATGGTGCTTGGCGTATTCTCTTATTTCCAATTGGAAATTGATGCGTCTTTCCTTGCTGCTATTCTTACGGTTGTAGGTTACTCCATGAATGAATCTGTAGTTATCTTTGACCGTGTTCGTGAAAATACACATACACATAAACGTTCTGATACATTTGCAGATCTTGCGAATGCATCTATTACACAAAGTATTCACCGTAGTTTCTATACATTAGCTACAGTTATGTTCGCCTGTGTATCTCTTTATCTATTTGGTGGGGACACTACAAAGAACTTTGCTCTCTGTATGATTATCGGTTTTGCTAGTGGTGCGTACTCCTCTATCTGTGTAGCTACATCCTTATGGGTTATGTGGAAAAGTCGCAACAAAAACGATATCCGCAATCAACAATAATATATGAACTGCTTTTACTATAATAATGGTAAAAGTACTGAACCTCTCTAGCATACAGTCTAGAGAGGTTCTTTTTAGTCTGTGGCATATTATATATGACTCATTATGTATTGGTAGCTGCATTACCTATAGTGATTACTTCCGAACTAAGCGGTAGTGATTTAGATGCAGGACTGGCGATGACGTATTGCTGTTAAGTAATGTTATTCCTCTTTCAAAAGAGTTAGCCTTACCAAAAACGTCTAAGCACAAAGGCTGGCATATTTCTCAGTTTATAGAAAGCAAAAGTTTGCCTTGGGCATTAATGGGTTTATTCATAGGTTTTACTTATTCAGGCGTTTTAGTATTTATTCCTATCGAGCTGAATAGTATGGGCGCAGGTATTAGGGGTAGTGCTTTTTTTGCTATCTTTGCTTTGATGATTATAATCAGTCGACCTTTGGTGGGGAAAGTCTATGCTCGTTATGGATCTAAGTTCATTATTTATCCTGGGTTAGGCTTATTTATATTAGGCCTATTTGGCTTAGGCCTTGCCACAACACCAATGGCTATTATTCTTACAGCTCCATTATTGGGATTGGGCTATGGGGCGGCCCAGCCGGCATTTCAAGCGTTAGCTATACAATCAGCATCTATTGAACGAGCAGGTGTATCAACGGCGACATATTTCTTAGCTCTTGATATAAGTGTAGGCGCTGGTTCTATTATACTTGCATTACTGGCAAATGCATTAGGATATCAATACCTATATATTATTGCTGCTTTAGTTATGGTAGTAGCACTCGGTCTATATCATGTATGGATTAAAAAATATACTCCATTAGAAATATAGTTATATGGAGATTTCATTTGTGAAAGCTTCCCTTCGTAGATTTAGATAAAATCATAAATCCTTATAGGATACTTTTGAAAGTATTCTATAAGGATTTTTTAGCTTTAGTAGTAATTAGTGAAAGTTAGTTAAAAATAAAATGAACTAAAGTGATTGAAAAAAAGGTGTTATACAATTTAAAACCTGAATTAATAAGGAATTAAGGCGGGCTTATGATGAGGCGTGGTGAATTTAAAATGAAGTTGTAAAAACAAGGTTTTTATATGTTGACGATTATTTTATTTGTGCTATACTTATACAAGTCGTTAGGACACAGCACAAACGATGAGCACAAAAAAACTTCTGAAAAAAGTTTTAAAAAGTGCTTGACGTAATGAGCTGAACTTGATAGAATAATCAAGTCGCCAGTTGATGAAACACTTCGAAAGAAGGTAGTGGAAACTGGTACAGATCTTTGAAAACTGAACAATGATAGGTAATCAATCAATATGATTGAACATATGCCAGAGTGCGGGTTTTGACAAAGTCAAAACCAACCATA
>OCPN01000567.1_pt1 | contig 8874 bp, 5 predicted proteins | sample 1476971 | NCBI WGS metagenome assembly OCPN01 (sample SAMEA2580251, study PRJEB22360) | human gut metagenome | biome: human gut; feature: human-associated habitat; material: faeces | place: Denmark | collected 2008/2010
ACTTACGTAACCTTACTGGTAAAGCTGCTCGTATTCGCGAAAAACGCTAATGTTCATAAAAGGCTGCCGTTGGCAGCCTTTTATTTTTGCTAAAATTTAGATATGAAAGGAAATACTATGGCAGATTCACCTATCGTACATTGGTTCCCTGGGCATATGGCGAAAGCCACACGTATGATTACGGAGTATATCAAAAAGGTAGACGTAGTTATCGAGTTATTAGATGCACGTATTCCTCGTTCTAGTGCGAACCCTGTAATTACTGAACTCGTTGGTCAGAAACCTCATATCGTACTGTTAAATAAAGTAGATTTAGCAGATCCTAAAGCCACAAAGGAATGGACCGAATTCTTTACTAAACAAGGTATCACAGTATTGGCTATCGATTCTAAGTCTGGCAAGGGTAATAAGAAGTTAATATCTACGGTAGAGCGTTTAAGCAAGCCTATCATCGATCGCTGGGTAGCTAAAGGCATTCGTAGTCGTTCTGTACGTACTATTATTTTAGGTATTCCTAATGTGGGTAAATCTACGTTGATTAACTCCTTAGCTGGCTCTGCAGCAACGCGTACAGCTAACAAAGCAGGTCATACCCGTGGTCAACAATGGGTTAAAATCGGTAAAAACCTTGAATTGCTCGATACACCAGGTGTATTGTGGCCTAAATTAGAGGACCAACGCGCGGCGGCTCGCCTTGCTATGACGGGGGCCGTTTCTGATGATGTGTATGATTTAGAGCATGTTATTAAACAATTAATTAATCACTTGTTGACGAATACACCAAATATTTTGGTTGAACGTTATAAATTAAAAGAAGAAGAGATGACAGATGTGGATACGATTCTTGAAAGCATCGGTCGTCGTCGTGGTTGTCTCGTAAGTGGTGGCGTAGTAGACTTTGATAAAGCTCGCCGCATCATCTTGCAAGACTATCGCAACACTAAACTTGGTACCATTACATTAGACCAAGTGGATGAAGAACCATACTATCCTGAAGATGGTGAGGACACACAAAATGGATAAGGATGTTTTTTCTAAATTAAAGGTTACAGACATTAAGGCGATCTTTGAAACTGAACAAGCCTTAGAGATTTTGCCATTGGCTCAAGAGGATACTCGTAGTTCTGTACAAAAATTAGCGATTTCTTACATTAAACGTCAAGAAAAAGAGTTAAAAGAGCAGCAACGTCTCATGAGCATGTATGACTATGAAGGTATGTTCTACGATCAAGGTATGTATCATGTAGCTGGTGTCGATGAGGTGGGTCGTGGCCCTATTGCAGGGCCTGTAACGGTAGCTGCCGTTATATTGCCGCCTATGACATTAATTCCTGGTTTAAATGACTCTAAAAAGCTAACTGAAGAAAAGCGTGAAGCACTCTACGATATCATCATGGACGAAGCTGTAGCAGTAAGCTGCATTTCTTACGGTCCAGAAAAGATTGATGAGCTCAATATCTACGAAGCAACGCGACAAGCTATGTATGAGGCGATTCGGACGCTCAGCGTACCCGCTGAAGCAGTAGTAGCCGATGCTATGAAATTGCCTGATTTGACGATTCCTGTGGAGTCCATAATTAAGGGCGATAGTAAAAGCGCTAATATTGCGGCTGCATCCATCATTGCAAAGGTTACGCGAGATCGATATATGAAGAGCCTTGATGATGAATACCCTGGTTATGGATTTGGTATTCATAAAGGCTATTATACGGAGTTACATAAAGAAGCTGTTGAACAACAAGGTGTAACACCACTACATCGCAAGAGTTTTGAACCTATTAAATCTATCGTTCGTTGGGTTAAACCTGAGTGATTATATTAAATTAAATTTATAATACAAATTGAATATAGTTTATAACCGTAAAGAGGTTCCTATTGGTCACCGATGTGACTATTAGGAACCTCTTTTGTATTTACTTTTATAGTCTCCATACTCTACGCTAAAAGTAAGTGTTACCTGTTGAAAGTTTAGACGTAGATTGAGTGATAACTATTCTATAAGTTATTGTAGTTACTACACGTATATAGGAGGTATATATGAAAACGATTAGTACGGGTAAAGCATTTAATGAACTCGATTCCAAGGAACTTGGAAAATGGGGTGAACGAGTGGCCATTAAATATATTGAAAAAATAGGCCTTACTGTTGTAGATACAAATTATCGAACTAGATTAGGTGAAATCGATATTATTGCTAAACGTGATTTAGTGTATCACTTTATTGAAATTAAAGCCCGGCGAGGAATGCAGCATGGATTGGCTCGAGAGGCGGTAACTAAGAAGAAACAAAAGCATATTAAACGGACAGCTATGTTATTTTTGTATGATCTACATCAAAAAAGACGGCGCTGGAAAGAGTTATCTTTTGATGTAATCGAAGTGTACTTGCATGAAGACTTTCAAAGTTCCATTCATTATTTGCCGCAGTGCTTTTAGAGAGGTTACCTATGTATGCAAAACTTTATGGAGCCACCTTACATGGCATAGATGGATGCATTATTACGGTAGAGGTCGATATTTCGCAAGGTTTACCTGTCTTTGATATCGTAGGACTGCCTAATCAGTCCGTAAAGGAAGCTCGGGAACGTGTGAGGGCGGCTATCAAAAATAGTGGCTATGACTTCCCTATGAGGCGTATCGTAGTCAATCTAGCACCTGCTACAATTCGTAAAAGTAGTGCAGGACTCGATTTAGCGATTGCTTTAGGGGTTCTCATTGCATCGGGGCAGATAAAGGGGCGTAAAGCTAATATTTCATCTTTATTGAATAGATGTCTATTTATGGGTGAGCTAGCCTTAGATGGTTCACTGCTTCCGACCTTTGGCACCTTGGCGATGTCGTTAGCAGGGTTAGAAGCTGATTACAACACTATATATACAAGCGTAGAAAATGGATATAATTTGAAAGCTATTCCTAATCTTACTATATATGGCGAGTCTTCATTACAAAATATTATTACCGTCTTAGAAGACCAAGTTAAATCTAAATCTATTTCAACTGCCAAAAAGGTAAAAATAGGGAACAATCAAGATGAGATATTAACAGATACGATGGATAATAAAAACCATAATACTACGTATGATGTAGATTTTGGCGATGTACAAGGTCAAGAGCTTGGTAAACGGGCCATGCTCATTAGTGCTGCAGGACATCATCATTGTATTATGATAGGTCCGCCCGGTGGTGGTAAAACGATGATGGCCGAACGATTACCGACCATATTGCCACCCATGACTTGGAATGAAATGGTTGAGGTCAGTCGCATCCAAGATGTGATCGGTTTACTCGGTGATAAGGGACTCGTTAAAACTAGGCCTTTTAGGCATCCACATCATACGGCGACTTTAGCGAGTATGGTGGGCGGAGGTATACAAGGACGCCCTGGGGAAGTCACACTTGCTCATGGTGGTGTTTTATTTATGGATGAAGCACCAGAGTTTCAGCGCCAAGTTATTGATGCGTTAAGGCAGCCCTTAGAGTCTCGCACAATTACTATCAATAGGTCTCAAGGTAATTATATGTATCCCGCCAATTTTATTTGTATATTGGCCGCAAATCCCTGTCCCTGTGGTTATTATCATGACCCACATAAAGAATGCATATGTTCTGAAACGATGGTTAAAAACTATCAGCAACGCTTGTCAGGGCCTATTATGGACCGTATTGATTTACATATTCCCGTTGAAAGGCCTACACTAGAACAATTATTAGATAATTCGACGTCTACTATGACAAGTGAAAGCATGAGGCAACAAGTTATTTTGGCAACTGCTTTACAACAGAAACGTTATGAAAACTTAGAATTTAATTCTAATGGAGCCGTACCTCATAAGGCCATAGGTGAGCTATGTAATATTACTGATAAGGCATGGAGTGTATTGGGCAATATATTTGATCACTTTCATTTAAGTGGGCGTGCCTTTGATCGCATATTAAAGGTGGCTCGTACTATAGCGGACCTTGAGGGAAATCCACAAGTGGAGCCTCATCATATTTCCGAGGCTATGTTGTTTAGAACAGGTAAATAGGTGTAAAGATGACTAGATACGATGATAGTATTTATATTGCAGGCTTGCAAAGTTTATATAATGTGGGAGCCACACATGTACGGCGTTTCATAGAGGATTTTGGGTCTCCCTATGATGCTTGGGAAGCCGTTAAGAAGGTTGAAAATTTAAAGCCTTATATACATATTTCTAACGCTGATAAACGTGCTATAGCATCATCGGCTAAGGATGAAAAGTTAGATTATATAATTCATAAAATAGACGAATATAAGATGGATGTTACTACCTTTTTAGATAAAGATTTTCCATCTATTTTGAACCATATTTATAATCCACCGGCTATACTGTTTATGCGAGGTAATAGAGCACTCTTAGATAAACGGCTAAATCGGATTGCCCTTGTAGGGGCACGGCGCTGTTCATTATACGGACGGAATGTGGCGAGAATGCTTGGTAAAGAGCTCGGTAAATACAGCACTATTATAGTCAGTGGAGGTGCACGAGGTATTGATACACATGGTCATGAAGGACTATTAGCTAGCCTAGGGTATGGTATTGTGGTCATGGGTTGTGGCTTAGATATAGTATATCCACGAGAGAATACAAAATTATTTGACCGAATTTTACAAAACAATGGTTTACTTGTATCTGAGTACCCACCTGGTACGCCACCATCTGCTAAACATTTCCCCGCTCGAAATCGTATCATTAGCGGCCTCAGTAGAGGTGTAATCGTAGTAGAGGCAAAAGGAAGTAGTGGTTCATTGATTACAGCGGATATGGCTGTTAGCGAAGGTCGAGATGTATTTGTAGTGCCTTGTAATTTATTGGATCATACAGCGGATGGTAATAAGTTTCTTATGCGCAATGGTGCTTATGTATTAACTGGATATGAGGATATTGTGGAACAATATCATTTAACATTGCGGGATTTTTTCGCCACAGAAGAGAAACTTTCACCGTCAAAGAAAGAGGAACATAGTCATGTAAAAGAGGGGAATTTATTTAGCAATACATGTAAGGGTGTTGATACACAAGGGCCCTCTATGTTAAGCTTTAATGTGGATAGGAGTCTAATCTTGAGCGAAATACCTCATGATCGTTGTATCACGGTTAGTGATATTTTGAAAGCGACCTCTATTCCATTACAACAACTGCAGCCCTTATTACTAGAGTTAGAAATGGAAGGGGCTATAGAACATCAACCGCCGAGAGGCTATATTAATATGACTAGGAGTGATATACTTGTCCATTAAACGATCAATCGTTATTGGCGAGCCAAAAGTAGCTAGTACTAGTAAAGATACTAAAAAGAAAAGTACTAAGAAAGAGAGTACTACGATAAAGCGTAAGGTTGCTAAAGAAGCCCTTACTCCCATGGGAATTGTACGGGATAAATCCGTTCTACAAACGTCCGTGCCACCAGAGCAACGGGAACCACGTGTTTATAATCCTGATGGCAAAGTATTGGTTATCGTAGAGTCTCCTGCTAAATCTAAAACAATTGAAAAATTCTTAGGCCCTAACTATGTTGTAAAGGCGAGTATGGGCCACTTACGAGATTTGCCAAAGTCTCAAATGGGCATCGATATCGAACATGATTTCACGCCCCGTTATAGCAATTTGGTAACTCGTAAAAAGATTATTGATGAACTCGTTTCCTACGCCGATGAAAGTAGTGCCGTATTGCTCGCAACTGACCCTGACCGCGAAGGGGAAGCTATTTCTTGGCATTTAGCGTACATATTAAATGTAGATCCAACGTCTACATGTCGTATTACGTTCAATGAGATTACGAAAAATGCCGTTGCAGAGGCCTTAGAATCTCCACGTACAATCGATATGAACATGGTTGATGCCCAACAAGCACGCCGTGTATTGGACCGCATCGTAGGCTATAAATTGAGCCCTTTATTATGGAAAAAGGTTTGTAAAGGCCTTAGTGCCGGTCGTGTGCAATCCGTTGCAGTTCGACTTATCTGTGAAAGAGAGCGAGAAATACAAGCCTTTGTGCCACAAGAGTACTGGACTATTGAAGGTAATTTTGAAACGCCTAAAAAAGAGGATTTCACAGCAGAATTAACTCATATTAAAGGCGAGAAAATCGATATTACTACTGAAAAAGATGCACAAGCCGTTGTCGATGCCATAGGCGGAGCCGATGCAGTAGTAACGAATGTGGAAAAACGTAAGCGCTCTCGTAAGGCTGCACCACCATTTACAACTTCTACGTTGCAACAAGATGGTGTGCGTAAATTGAACTTTGGTGCAAAGCGTACCATGATGATTGCTCAACATCTTTACGAAGGTCTTGAAATCGGTTCCTATGGTCACGTAGGTTTGATTACGTACATGCGTACAGACTCTACGCGTATCTCTAAAGAGATGCAGGTCATGGCTAAGGACTATATTATTCGTAACTATGGTGAAGATTATTATCCTTCTAAACCTAATATGTATGGTGCAAAAGGTTCTGCTCAAGATGCGCATGAAGCAATTCGCCCTACATCTTTAGAGTTAACACCTAAAATGGTAGAGCCATTCTTGAGTCGTGATGAACTTAAACTTTATACGTTAATTTGGAATCGTTTTATGGCGAGCCAAATGGCACCACAACAAAACGAATCTACAACTATTGAATTGACCGTTCATGATGATTACACATTTAAAGCGACAGGCTCCCGCGTAATCTTCCCAGGTTTTAGTGCTGTTTATGAAGATGCGAAAAAAGAGGATGTTCCTCAATTGCCAGCTCTTAAAAAGAATGATGCAGCCCATACAGTAGAGGTATTGCCTGAACAACATTTCACGCAACCACCTCCACGTTACTCTGAGGCAAGCCTTATTAAAACGCTTGAAGAACTCGGTATTGGTCGTCCTAGTACGTATGCGCCAATTTTAGATACTATCGTTAGCCGTAACTATGTAGAAAATACAAATAAACAATTTGTTCCTACAGAGTTAGGCTTTGTTGTGGTAGACTTCTTGATAGCGTACTTTGAAAAAATCATCAATACTGGCTTTACACGAGACCTTGAAGAAGAGCTTGACGCTATTGCATCCGGTAAGGATACATATCTAAAGGTATTGTCTGATTTCTATGAAGTATTCGCTAAAGAGCTAGAAGATGCGAGCGATGTAGATCGCATTGAAATTGCATCTATGGAAAGTGATGAAACGTGCGAACTCTGTCATAGCCCTATGGTATATAAATTTGGTCGCTATGGTAAGTTCCTTGCATGTTCTAACTTCCCAGAATGTAAAAATACTAAACCTATTACGGTAGGGACAGGTGTAACTTGCCCTAAATGTAAGGAAGGGGAAATCGTAGAGCGTAAGTCTCGCCGTGGTCGTCTATTCTACGGCTGTAATCGATATCCACAATGTGACTTTACATTATGGGATAAACCAACTCATGATTTCTGTGAAACATGTGGTTCTATTATGGTTGAAAAGACATATAAAAATGGTACAACTAAAAAGTTCTGTTCCAATGAAACATGTCTAACTAGACCACCAAAGAAAACAAGAAAGAAAAAAAGCGAAGCTAGTGAAGAAACTGTAAAAGAATCTAAAGAATCTGAAAAATCTAAAGAATCTAAAAAGTCTAGCAAAGCTAAAAAAGAGGAAACAACTGTTGAATAATAAAAATGTTATTGTTATTGGTGCGGGCCTAGCAGGTTCTGAAGCGGCTTGGCAACTCGCTAACCGTGGCATTCATGTAGACTTATATGAAATGCGCCCCCTGAAGAGTTCTCCTGCGCACCAAACAGATCAATTTGCAGAGCTCGTATGTAGTAACTCCTTGCGAGCTGGCAATATTGAAAATGCAGTAGGTCTTTTAAAAGAAGAAATGCGTCGTTTAGGTTCCCTGATTATGGAATGTGCTGATGCAACTGCTGTACCTGCCGGTGGTGCCTTGGCCGTTGATCGTCATTTATTTAGTGAAATGGTGACTGAAAAGGTAAAGGGACATCCTAATATTACAGTTCACAATGAAGAAGTAACTGAGATTCCTCCTGAAGGCACTGTTATCTTTGCTTCTGGTCCACTTACGTCTGAAGCATTAGGTGATAAGATTAAAGCCTTAACAGGTGAAACAGGTTTTTATTTCTACGATGCAGCAGCTCCTATTGTTACGGCAGAATCTTTAAATTACGACAAAGTATTTGCCGCTTCTCGTTACGACAAGGGCGATGCAGATTACCTTAACTGTCCTATGACAGAAGAGGAATATAAAGCATTCTGGCATGAGCTCACTACAGCTGAAGCTGTGCAACCAAAGGATTTTGAAAAGGAAATCTATTTTGAAGGTTGCATGCCTGTAGAAATCATGGCCAGCCGTGGTGAAGATACATTGCGCTATGGACCATTAAAACCAGTTGGTTTAGTAGATAAGCGTACCAATGAGGAATCTTATGCAGTTGTTCAATTGCGTAAGGAAAATAAGGAAGGCACTATGTTTAACTTGGTAGGCTTCCAAACTCATTTAAAATGGGGCGAACAAAAGCGTGTATTTGGTATGATTCCAGGTCTAGAAAATGCTGAATTTATCCGTTATGGCGTCATGCACCGCAATACATATATTAACTCTCCTGAGTTGTTGAATCATGCATTCCAACTTAAAAAGGAACCACGCCTATTTTTCGCTGGTCAAATGACAGGCGTAGAAGGGTATTTAGAATCTGCTGCGAGTGGTCTCATGGTAGGTCTTCAAGTAGAACGTTATTTAGAGGAACGCTCATTTATTGATTTCCCTAAAACTACGGCAATCGGCTCTCTCAGCTACTATATTTCTAACTACGAAGGGTCTAACTTCCAACCGATGAATGTCAACTTTGGCATCATGGATCCATGGCCTCAAAAA
>OCPN01000570.1_pt1 | contig 8841 bp, 2 predicted proteins | sample 1476971 | NCBI WGS metagenome assembly OCPN01 (sample SAMEA2580251, study PRJEB22360) | human gut metagenome | biome: human gut; feature: human-associated habitat; material: faeces | place: Denmark | collected 2008/2010
TACCCGTCAAAGAGAAATAGTTTTGTGGATCATAGCCCCAGTTGTAGTTACTATCGCTTGAAGCATAGGCATCCAAACGCTTGCCATTTTGCAATTCATTAACAAAATAGTAGCTCAATACTGGCAAAAGCTGGATATGGGTGACCCCAAGATCTTTAAGATAATCCAAACGCTCCGCAAAGGCTGCAAATGTCCCAAACTGGTGCTTCAATTCAGCTGAGATAGCCTTGTCAGAGGTGAAATCACGGACATGAGCCTCATAAATGATAGCATCTTCACGAGACTTAAAGTTAGGAATCTTAGCATAGTCAAGATCTTTTGGTCCATAATTAGCAGGATCTACAAAGGCAGCCTTGGCAATCTTGTGTTCAGGACCCTTGCTAGCATCGTCACTATTCCAAGCAGCCAGAGATTTCGCATAAGGATCAAGAACAATTACTGACTGATCTCCACGTTTAATGCGGTATTGATAGAAATAGCCTGTTAAGTTTTCAAGGCCAAAATCAGTCGCATGTAGGTCAGCTTGCCAAGTACCTCGAGGGCCTTGGCTTAGAGCGTGTTCAGCAAGTACCTTGTCTTGATTATTCTTATCATAGACAATGATGTCTACTTGATCAGCACTTGGTGACCAAAGTGTCACATGTGCCTTAGTACCATTTTCTTCTAAACGAGCACCCAATTCGCCATCGTAACTGTAGAGGGCATCCTTTAATTGCCAGCTCTCAGATGTTTTAAAACTATCACTGCCTAAAGTGACCTTGTAAGGTAGATTTTCTGCAGCAAAATCACCTGTTAAAGTAGCTTTTTTAAGTTTAGCATCCAAGTCAAGCTGTTTAAGAGTGACACTGTTACCATCCTTATCCGTCACCTTAAGTTCTTTGAGAATATCTTCAGATGAGACCTCGTCTAAGTTGGTAAAGCTAAGTTCGATTTTGCTTGGACTAAGCTGCTGAGCCCCAGTCAAACGCACATCCTTGACAAAGTAAGGGTTGGTGTAGACTGTCGGATCAGTATCTCGTACGAAAAGCTGACGAGATTTTTTCAAGTCACTAAATTTATAATCATTTGCCTGAATTTTCACATCATCTCCTGTTTTGCTCTCATCTAAGAGTAAAAATCCTATCGATTTTGCGGCTTGTGTTAGTGGAATATCTAAGTAGGCACCATACTTACCATTCGGTTGGAAATTGACACCATCAGGCCAATTGCTTGGAGCGTCCTTAACGTCACCCCAATACCAGACAGACTTATTGCTATAGTCACCATCCGTACGGAAATAATTGATACGAACGTGGTCTTGAGGGATAGGTTGATAGCTGTAAACTTGAAAATCCTTGTCAATCCAGGCCTCATTCATTTGAGGGCTAAGAATTTCGACTGCTTTATCCCCTGAAAGGTTCGTTCCAGCGGCATTATTAATCAAGAAGCTAAGTTTTTTAGGTGCTGAAGACAACTTCACATCTAAATAGACACCATAATCATCCTGTTTGGCTTCAGCAAATGAGGTTGCCCCTGTCGGCCAGGCCCCCTTCTGAGATGATGGTGTCTCAACATCATCCCAGGTCCAAAGACCAAGAGATGACTTGTCTGAACTTGGCAACTCTTGGTCTTTGGACCTGGGATGACTTGTCTGAACTTGGCAACTCTTGGAAATGCAAGCGAATAGTCCCCTCAGCAATAGGATCCTCAGATGCATTCGTAAGAGCTTGACTATTACTAGTACTTACTGTTTTTGGCGTGTTTTCGCTAGTTTCAGTTAGCTTGGGAATCTCAGTACGGCTAGTATTTTCTGCTGGAAGAGAAACTGGCTCATTTTCCTTGGACACTGTGCCATTCTCAGCTGCTACAGGAGCTGTTGGCGTTTCAGTTACTAGTCCACTGGTAGTAAGACTCGAATCAGCTGGTTCTACTTGTGTGCTTGATTCGGGCGTTGACACTGCTTCATCTGCTTTTACTCCTTGAACAGCAGCAAAGCTCAAAAAAATAGCTCCAATGGTTACAGAAGCCAAACCTAACTTGTACTTGCGAAGGCTATAACGAAGGACTTTTTCATTATTAGCTTGAGTAATTCTTTTCATAAAAACTCCTTTTGTTAACGTTTTCATGTTTTTTAATATACCATTTAGCTTTCGTATATGCAAGCGTTTTCTCTCTTTAAAAATTAAAAAAGAGAGAACCATAAGATTCTCTCAATCTATTAATTATAAATAGAATAGTAACGCTTAATCCCTGCCACAATTGCGTTAGCTAAAGTCTCCTGATAAGCAGAGGTATTCAAACGGGCTGCTTCTTGAGGATTTGACAAGAAACCTAGTTCAAGAAGGACTGCTGGCGCTGTTGTCTCACGCAAGACCGCAAAGGTTTGACGTTTCACTCCCTGATTTTGGGCTCCAGTCGCATTAATCAGGCTGGACTGGATGGCATTGGCCAAGGTGTCACTCATGCTCAAACGAGTCGGATTAGCATGATAGGTTGCATTAATACGTGATGGATATTCTGCATAAGGTTGGTAATAATAAGTCTCGATACCCTGTGCTGCAGAACTTCCTGAAGCATTGATGTGAATACTTACGAAGATATCTGATTCAGAGGCATTAGCTGCACGTGAACGATCCGTCAAGTCAACATAGGTATCACTTGTGCGAGTGGTTACAACTTGATAGCCTTCTGCTTCTAGTTTAGCTTTCACACGGCTTTGGATAGCCAAAGTCAAGCTCTTTTCAGAGATACCAAAGTAAGAAGCACCTGGATCATAGCCACCATGCCCAGCATCGAGATAGACAACCTTATTTAAAACATCGTAATTTCCTCTTGATGCCGAACCGATTTTCTTAGGTGCCACCACATCAGCTGAAGTTGCCCCAAAGCCGATATTCTTACCTGAAGCATCAACAATATAGCCATGAACGATGTACTTGCCTGAATTCCACTTGTGTTGGCTTGCTGAAATAGTCACCTTGTAAGAACCATCATCCTGTTTAGTGGCATTATGCCAAACAAGATCATCCTGACCATTTTGCTCAGACCAGACTGGGATAAGGACACCTGAAATACCACTTAGATTCGTCAGATTGGTGATAAGAACATCAAAGGTCCCACGATTTTTATCATTGTTAGCAATAGTTAAGGTTCCTTGAGTCTTAGTAATATCAAGTGTCACTTGTTTCCCACCTAGGCCAATGTATTTACCATCATTGTCAACCAAATAGACATGAGAATTATAAAGACCGCTATCACCCTTATGGTTGCTTGAACGAACGGTTACCTTATGGTCTCCATTAGCTTGCTTAGCTGCCTTGTACCAGATGATATCATCTTGGCCGTTCTTTTCTGACCAGGTTGGAACCAAGACTTCTTTGAAACCTCGTGGCGCAACTAAATTTGAAATGACAAGATCATAGCTACCCGTAGCATTGTTGAGACCAGTGATAGCAAGGTCGGCTTTGGGATCTGACAAAGTAACTTTTGTTTGTGTGCCCCCTACACCAATTCGTGAGCCATCATTTTGGATATAGTAAAGATGAACATTGTAAAGACCAGTTACGTTTTTGTGGTTAGCTACTTGAACAGTAACCTTGTAATTGCCATCAGTTTGACGTGTCGCTTCATACCAACGAATATCGTCTTGACCATCAGCCTCAGACCAGACTGGGACTTGAACCGTTCGGACACCCTTAGGGCTATAAACATCGCTGATGACCACATCAAAAGTGCCAGCGCCATTGTTATTTAAGATAGAAATACTACCACTTGGCTTAGTTTCATTGACATCAACCACGGTCTCAGTCAAATACTGACGGTTGCCATCCTTATCGACGAGATAAACATCCGCTCTGTATTTACCAGTTGAATGTTTGTGATCTGAAGCCTTAATCGTCACACGATAGCTTCCGTCTGCTTGCTTACTTGCCTTATGCCAAACCAAGTCATCCTGTCCATTAACAAGACTCCATGATGGGACCAAGATTTCCTTCAAGCCATACGGTGCAACAATATTACGAACCACAGCATCAAAAGTACCTGTCGTAGCATTGTTATTTTCAATCGTTAGGCTGGCACTTGGACGCGATTGGCTAACTTCCACCACTTTTTCAGTCAAGTAGAAACGCTTGTTAAAATTATCTACAATATAAGCATCGGCACGGTATTTACCGGTTGAATTTTTGTGGTCACTTGCCTTAATGGTAGCACGGTAAGAACCATCCGCTTGTTTCGTAGCCTTATGCCAAATCAAATCATCTTGACCACCAACTAAACTCCATGACGGTACTAAGATTTCTTTCAGACCTGTAGGAGCTATGATGTTTTTCACCACAGCATCAAAAGTGCCTGTAGCTGCATTATTATTTTCAATAGTTAGGTTTGCGCTTGGACGAGAGTAAGTTACAGAGACTACTTTCTCAGAAATATAATGTCTCTTATTTGTTCGGTCAACAACATAGGCATCTGCACGGTAATTGCCGGCTTCACCCTTGTGATCAACCGCCTTAATCGTTACACGATAAGAGCCGTCCATTTGCTTGGCTGCCTTATGCCAAATCAAATCATCTTGTCCATTGGCTAGACTCCAAGATGGGATAAGAACCTCTTTAACACCCAATGGTGCAACAATATCTCGAACCACTGCATCAAAGGTACCAGTTACCTTGTTGTTGTTCTCAATTGAGAAGCTTGCCTTAGGTTTTAGAACATCAGTATCATGAGAATGAGTCAACTTAGCAGGTTCAGCCACGGTATTGTTTGAAACCTCAGAAGCAGTCGATACCGTCACATTTTCTGAACTCGCCACTGTGTTCGCCTGAACTACAGATTCAGAGGCAACGACTCTTGATTCAGATGCTACAATCGTTGTTGAGCTTGCTTGACTAACTTGTGGAGCACTTGAGTTTGCTACTTCACTTGTGGCTGTAGGTGTTTCCGCAACAGTTGAACTTGGTCTTGCTGATGGTAACTCTTGTGCAAGAACTGCCCCACCACCAAAAATTTCTGCTGCTGTCGCAGGTTGATACTGGTTCCCTTCAGTAACCGTAGGCATTTGCGTAGCTACCTCATCAGCACTGGCTACCTGAGTAGTCACCGCCATGAGAACAGCTGCACTGGCATAGTAGATAAAATCTTTTGTTCGCATTTAACTTTCCTTTGACACTTTTTAATACGTCACCCATTTTACCATAGAAAATGTCTTACGAATAGAGCAAAAGTGATAATTCTCTAAAAAAACTATAAAAATGATAAAAAAATAAGTAATTTCCATGCTAAAAGTATCAACATTATCCAAATAAAGAACCTAAAAACCTATAAATATAAGATTTCATACGTGTATATAATATTCTGAAAATGGATAACTACAAAATATGACTATCAAAAATTTACACTAAAAAAGCCCTTAGAAGTTTCCTTCTAAAGACCTTTGATTGATAGATTAAGCAAAGACAGAGAAGAATGGTGCACCAAGCTTAGTATCCATTGCATCTCTACTCTGAACACCATGAATGTAATCCAATGAATACCATCCATTGTTATTGGCGTTAAATGGATCACGAACATATGTTTTACCATTATCATAGCCATGAAGTACGATTTCATGCGTGTAAGGATAATTGATAAATTGACTTGCTCCTACTGCCGCCAAAACGTGTTGCCCTGACATCAAAGCTGAGGCAATGTTAGCAATACTTGAAAGTACGTTGCTCTTCAGACCCCAATTTTTACTTGCTAATACAATACCATCTGCATCTGTACCAGCAACTGATGTTTTATTAAATGAATTTGTATTGTAGTACAAATAATCCGCAACTGTCGTTGGTGCAATGACAGTTCCTAAGATATCTGTAAAAGTCATGGCAAGTGATGTTGGAACACAGCCAGATTGATCCATATTGCTGACACCATACCACTTAGAAGCCCAACGAGGATCACGTTGAGAATAATAAGTCGTCTGAGGCTCAACACGACGATTACGTGGAGCAAGAGCTGTCTCACCAAGGTTGAATCCGTCTACAGTATTGTCTACATAGTCTACATAAACATGAGTCGTATAGTTACCGATGAGATTCTTATGATTAACAGTCGATACATTGATTTCAGTATGTGTTCCAGTAGGTGCCGTATTGTACCAAGAAAGGTTTCCTTGGTTGCTTTCTGACCATACAGCTACACGGATATTCTTAATCTGACGTCCTTGTGGCGCTTGATCAACTACAACTGTAAAACTACCTGCTTCTGAGTTAACATTAGTGATATAGGTTTGCGTTTTAGTCTTAGCATTACGGAATTCAAGAGTTGTCGTTGTCCCTCCTACACCAACTTGTGACCCATCATTTAAAATGTAGTACAAATGAATATTGTACAAGCCTGTTGAATTTTTGTGGTTAGTAGCTTGAACATTTACCGCATAAGTGCCATTAGCTTGACGTGTTGCTTCATACCAACGAATATCATCTTGACCATCTTTTTCAGACCAAATAGGTACTTGAACAGTACGAACACCTTTAGGACTATAAACATCACTGATAATGACATCAAAAGTACCAGTATCTTTATTGTTATTAACTACTGAAATGGTACCTACTGGTTTATTATGTTTCACATCCACAATTGTTTCAGTGACATAATGACGTTGGTTGGCATTATCTACGATATAAACGTCAGCACGGTAATTGCCTAGAGAATTCTTATGCTCACTAGCCTTAATAGTAACACGGTAGCTACCATCAGATTGGCGACTAGCTTTGTGCCAAACAAGATCATCTTGTCCGTTAACTAGACTCCATGATGGAACTAAGACTTCCTTAACCCCATTTGGTGCAACGATATTACGGATAACAGCGTCAAAAGTACCTAAATCAGCATTATTATTTTCAATAACGAGACTTGCACTAGGGCGAGTTTGAGTAACTTCTACCACTTTTTCAGTGAGATAGAAACGTTTGTTAGAGTCATCTACAATGTAGGCATCAGCACGGTATTTACCAGTTGAATTCTTATGATCCTTTGCCTTGATAGTCACTCGGTAAGAACCATCGGCTTGACGACTTGCCTTATGCCAGATAAGGTCATCTTGACCACCAGCTAAACTCCATGAAGGAACAAGAACCTCTTTCAAACCTGTAGGAGCAACGATATTACGAACAACGGCATCAAAAGTACCTGCTGCAGTATTATTGTTTTCAATTGTAAGGACACCACTTGGTCGAGCATAATCAACAGACACTACTTTTTCGGCAATATAATGACGATTGTTAGCGTTGTCCACGATGTAGGCATCAGCACGGTAATTCCCTTTATTGCCCTTATGCTCACTTGCCTTAATGGTGACACGATAGCTACCATCATTTTGCTTGGTTGCCTTATGCCAAATAAGGTCGTCTTGACCATTTTCAAGACTCCATGATGGGACTAAAACCTCTTTAACACCTAGTGGTGCTGAGATATTAGTGATAACGGCATCAAAAGTTCCTGCCTTAGCATTATTATTTTCAATAGCAAAACTTGCTTTAGGTTTCAACTGCTCTGGTGTCTTACCAATGAAGACCTGCGTAGTTGTTCCACCAACACCCGTCATTTGACCATCTTTTTGAATATAATAAAGATGAACATTGTAAAGGCCTGTTGAGTTTTTATGAGCTGAAGCCTTAACGTTTACTGTATAAGTTCCATTATTTTGACGGTTAGCCGTATACCAGATAATGTCATCTTGGCCATTAATTTCTGACCAAATTGGAACAGAGACAGTTTCAACACCGTTTGGTGCCTTAACATTAGAGATGACAACATCAAAGCTACCAAGAGTTGGATTGTTATTGACAATAGAAATGGTTCCACTCAAATCGCCTTGAGTGGCATCAACCTCAGCACTGGCATTAGCTGTGAAACGTCCTGTATAGTCCACGCTATGGTCAAAGACATGTTTACCTGGCAAGAGATTAGCCGTAGCTGAAAACTGCCATGCACCAGTTTTGGCATTATAGCGCATGTTCTTAGCACTTGTTGCTGTAAGAGTTGTTGATGGGTACTGGGCAACCCAGAAATTCTCAATCCCAAATTGAGAGGTTGAGACAGGTCCACGGTAGCCTAGATTGTTCTCATCCAACCAGCTGGCACTTGTATAGAACATCAAGTTGTTGTATCCATGCTTACGCATTTCGTTAACCCAAGCTTGGGTGTTACGGTTGATATTTGGAAGCATCTTAGAGTCTTCGAAATCATTAACCATAACAGTACTTTTTGGAAGGTTTAGTTTTTGTGCAGCTTGGATGTAGAAACGAGCTTCTGCACGTGCTTCTTCCTCAGTTGTGTATCGAGAAAAATGATAGGTTGATACTTGAAGACCAGCAATTTGAGCATTGCGAACTTGTGAGGGTGCTTTAGGGTTGTTGTACCAAGTGTCCTCAGTCAACTTTACAACGACACCACCCACACCTTGGCGTGCAAGTGCACGATAGTCATCTACACTGATCTCACCATTATGGCTGCTGACATCGATAAAAGTCTTTGGTTGCACCTTAAGCGTTGGCGAAGGAACATCCGTAGAATTCGTTAATTTAGCAGGTGTTGCTACAGCGCTGTTTGACGTTTCAGAATTTGTCGCACTTGTAGAAGCTGTTGCACTTTCTGAACTAACAACTGAAGATGTTACTGAAGTTGACGCTACAGCAACAGTAGAGTTAGCTACTGAAGTTGATGCCGCAGTTGTTACAGCCTCTGAACTTTGTGCTGCAAGTGACGAAGCTACCGCAGGAGCACTAGGTTTTGCCACCTCACTCGTAGCTACGGGTGCTGAAACAGTTGAACTAGGAGTTGCAGGCAAGGCTGCTTCTCCACCAAAAATCTCAGCCGCTG
>OCPN01000571.1_pt1 | contig 8795 bp, 4 predicted proteins | sample 1476971 | NCBI WGS metagenome assembly OCPN01 (sample SAMEA2580251, study PRJEB22360) | human gut metagenome | biome: human gut; feature: human-associated habitat; material: faeces | place: Denmark | collected 2008/2010
TGCCTCGTTCAGGCGCCACGGCACCACAACACCACGGCATCAAGGCACAAAAATGCGCCCCGCACAATGTACGGGGCGCATCCGCTCAAACTAGAGCAAGAAACTATGCCTTACGGCGGCGAAGCACCATCACAGCGGCACCAGCAATCAGCACAAACGCACCAACAGCAGCCAGGCTCAGAACATTCTGAGCACCGGTCTTAGCCAGCGAGCCCTTGCTCTGAGGCGCAGATTTGGTTGCCGAAGCGCTCACCTGAGAATCCGAACCGGAGCCCTTAGACTGATCCTCAGACTTCACCGAAGAAGAGTTCTTCAGCGGCGCGGTCTTCGCGGTGGTTCCCAGCTGGTCGTTAGCTTCCTCAGCCTTCGACTGTTCGCCCTTAGGCTGCTCAGCTGCCGGCTTCTTTTCTGCTACAGCAGCAGATGCGGAAGGCGATGCCGAAGCATTGGTCGGGAATGCCGGCTCGTCAGCCTCATCGCGGTTATCTGCATTGCCGGCATCCTTCGCATCGTTGACAATCAGCGAAACAGCCGAATCGTAATTACGGTTGGTAGCCACGTCAGAACCAGCGGTAACAGTACCGAGCAGGTAACCCTGGCTGTACTGCATGGTGTTCGCGGGAACACGCAGGGTCGCATCGAAGGAGTACTTACCGGTGCGTGCGTTGTAGACGAACGCGCTCGCCGGAACGACAGTGGAGACCTTCTGAATGCTTGCCAGTTCGCTATCGGTCAGCTTGTCGAAACCCATCGACCATTCGCCTTCCTTGACGAGGAACAGGCGAATACCTTCAGCCGGAGGCTTCTCAAAGTCGTAGCCGGACACGTGGAAGGTGTAGGGGCGGGTAATGTCGACGGTGCCCTCAGCGAAGTTCAGGGTGGGGTCAATCAGCACTGCGGTAGCCTGCTTCGGGTAGCCCTGGAAGGGAACCTTAGCGGGGTTGATGGTCGCGGTGGAGGTGAACTCACCCTCGGAAACCTCAGCGTGGAACTTCACGATAGAGTTCGGAACCAGCTTCTGCTGCGAGGAAGGAACAGCCTTGCCGTTGCGATCCACGGTCGCCTTGGAGGTGTAGGTGTCGGTCATGGTGCCGTCGCCGGTCTTCGAGTTCAGCACGTAGGGCACAGCCGCAGTGGTATTAGCGATATCCTGCTTGTCCACTACAACAACGGAGCCATCCTCGGTGACGGTCAGGTCGTTAGCCTTACCGCCGTTCATCTCAACCTCGCCAATCACACGGTCGGTCTTAGCGTCGAAGATGGCAATCTTGCCGGTACCGAAGTCGGTCACGTACACCAGGTCGCGACCTTCATCGTTCTCCATGGACAGCGCCTGAGTGCCGAACTTAACGAACTTCTTGAACTCACCGGTGGTCAGATCATAGACAGAGATACCGGAGTTCACGCCGTCCACGCCCTGCGAGGATACGTAAATTTCGTTCTCGGAGTGGTCAATAGTGACGTCAGAGGGGCGAACTTCAACGGAGGAATTCTCGCCGCGGGTCTGAATAACCTGCTCGGTCTTGAACGTATGAGTGTTGATTACGAAGACCTTGCCGCCGGTGCGCTCGGGCACGTACAGCTTGTCGCCGTCAATGGTCATGTTCATGCCGATGTAGCGAGTGCCACCATTGGGGGCGCCTTCCAGCTGCAGCTTGGTGACCTGGAAGGTCTTCATGTCGATTGCGGACACATAGTAGCGGCCGGTCACGAACACCTTGCCGGAGTTGTGGTCCACCAGCACGGAGCGGGGGTGCTCAATCCAGTTCGGGTCACTCTCGGAGATACCGTGGTTAGTCCAAATCTGCTCCATGGTGCTCTGGTCGAACACAGACAGGGAGTTGTCGGTGGTGTTAGTAACCCACACGGTACCGGACACATCATCAACAGTGATACCGTACGCGGAAATGTAGCCAAATTCGCCGTTCTTATCCAGCTCGAAGGGAAGCGCCGCCACTTCTTCAATCTGAAGAGTGTCTGCGTTGACACGAGCAATGGTGGAGGCGAGGTCGCCGCGGGCACCCACGCCGACCATCCAGATCTTGTTGGTCGCCTTAGAGTAGGCAACCTGGTACTGACCGGGCAGACCCTGGGTAATCTGCGCGACGGACGCGGAGGTGTCAACAACGCGGCTCAGCGATGCGGTAGAAGGAACCGAGGCGCTGGGGGAAGCGGTCTGATGTGCGGTATTCGGTGCTGCGAAGGAGGCAGGAATCATGGCTGCGCCGGAGATTGCGAGCGCGAGGGAGCCGACGGCGAGCCCCTTCAATGCTTTGCCCGAGGAGGGAGTGAGGTTCAATGTGTGTCCTTCAAATGTGTAACGGAAGTGCTCACATGCCGCATGCGAATGCTAACGAGACACCCGTGAATATGCGGTGACATATTCGACGGCACGAAAAGCAGAAGTGTAGGTAACGCATAAATTTACTTACCTTCTAATCCTCAGTGTTTTCCCAGGAAAATACAAGCAGCGACGTGGGTGTGTTTTGTGTTTTTGTGAGTGATCCCCTAATTCACCTTCAGTATCACGTGAAGGTTGATGTGTATCCAGGGTTTTTCCTTGCTCTTACGGGCAAAAACCCTGGTCACTAGGGGTATTGTGATGCTTTTATATTTACACATTAATGTAAAAGTTTAGGTGAGGCGCGCCAGCGACATTCATCACGGGCCACACATTTTTTCAACATTCAAAACCTATATTTTTACAGACAAGTGCACATATATAAATATGCTTTAAAAACCACCCACTCAGCATTAGCCCAAGCAGGCACATAAAAGGCGGGTACTCCCTCCCCCCAGATTCAAAGAATCCGAAAGAGAAAATACCCGCCTCCTCACGCGTTACATCGAGCCTTTACGCCCGAAAACTAAACGCTACGCTTATGCCTTGCGGCGGCGCATCACCAGAGCAGCACCCGCAACCAGAGCCACAGATGCGAAAGCAACCAGCGGCATCACAGCGTTCGCACCGGTGTTCGCCAGAGCGCCACGCGAAGAGCCAGCCTGCGAGGAACCTGCGTCGCTCTTAGCTACCGAGGAGCCACCGCCCAAATTATCGGAGCCACCTGCAGAGGAACCGCCGTTCTTCACAGCCGAACCGGACTTATCAGCCTTCACAGCATCCGGAGCAGACTTGGAGTCCTGTGCACCGGTCTTAGCGTCAGACTTGGAGTCAGACTGAGATGCCTGATCCTTGGAGGTCTGGTCCTTAGCCTCTGCGGTGTTCTCAGACTTAGCGTCAGACTTCTTATCCTCAGGCTTCGGGTCAGCAGGCTTCGGGTCAGCAGGCTTCGGGTCAGCAGGCTTCGGATCTGCAGGCTTCTTGTCCTCAGCCTTCGGGTCAGCAGGCTTCGACTCCTCAGCCTTCACACCGGTCACCGTCGGGTAACCCGCAAACTGAAGCGAAGTCGGGGTGATACCCACCGGAGCTGCGCTCGCGTCGGTGTCCTTCAGGCCAACCTTGAACTTCAGAATCGAGTTAGCCTTCAGCTGCTGAACCGATGCGGGAACGTCGTTACCCTGGCGGTCCTTGGTGGGCAGGGTGGTGTACTTGCTGGCGGTGCTGATCTCGCCGGTGGTGCCGTTGAGCACGTAGGGCAGGGTCACTTTCTCGTCGCGGTCCTTCTTATCGAGGACCAGCACGGAGCCGTCCTTGAGCAGGGTCACGTCGTTTGCGGCTGCGCCGTTCATCTCGACCTCACCGATGACCTCGTCAGCGCGGCCGTCGAAGACAGCCACCTTGCCGGTACCGAAGTCGGTCACGTACACCAGGTCGCGGTCCTCATCATGCTCCAGAGCGAGCGCCTGGGTGCCGAACTTGACGAACTTCTTGAACTCGCCGGTGGTCAGGTCGTACACGGAGATACCGGAGTTGACGCCCTTCACACCCTGGGAAGATACGTAAATCTCATTCAGCGAGTGGTCCACAGCAACGTCGGAGGGGCGAACCTCAACGGTGGAATCCTCACCCTGAGTCTGGATGGTCTTCTCAACCTTGAAGGTCTTGGTGTCCACGACGAAGAGCTTGCCGCCGGTGCGCTCGGGCACGTACAGCTTGCCGCCATCGAGGAACAGGTTCATGCTGATGTAGCGGGTGCCGCCGTCGGGTGCGCCTTCGAGCTGAATCTTCTCAACCTGCTTGGTCTTCAGGTCGATAGCGGAGACGAAGAAGCGGCCGGTCACGAACGCCTTGCCGGACTCGTGGTCAACCAGAACGGAGCGGGGGTGCTCAATCCAGTTCGGGTCGTCCTTCTTCACGCCCTCGTTGCTCCAGATGAGCTTGAGGGTCTGCTGGTCGTACACTGCCACGGAGTTGTCGGTGGTGTTGGTAACCCAGACGGTGCCGTCCACGTCATCAACGGTCACGCCGTACGCGGAGGTGTAACCGTACTGGCCCTTGTCGTTCTTCTTCACGGGCAGCTCGGCGAAAGCCTCGGTCTGCAGGGTGTCTGCATTCACGCGTGCCAGGGAGGAGGCGAGGCCGCCGCGTGCACCCACGGTGGGTACGAACAGCTTGTGGTTCTTCTTGGAGTAGCCAACCTGGAACTGGCCGGGCAGACCCTGAATGATGTTTGCAACGCTACCGTTTGCATCCACGGTGCGGTGTGCCTCGGTGGAGGGGGTGGTGGTGTCGGTTGCCTTGGTGGTCTTGGTGGCGGTTGCCGGGTAGCCCTGGAACTCGCGGGTTTCGGGGGTGACCTGCTTGACCTCGGAGTTGTCGCCTGCGGTTGCGGTGACCTTGAACTTCAGGATGGAGTTCGCCTGAATCTCGGAGGTCTTGGCGGGAACCTCGTTGCCCTGCTTGTCCTTAGAAGGCTTGCTGGTGACCTGGTTGGAGGTGCTGACGGTGCCGGTGGTGCCGTCGAGGACGTAGGGCACGGTTGCGGTTGCGCCAGCCTGCTTGTCCACAGCGACAACGGAGCCGTTGGGCAGTACGACCAGGTCGTTTGCCTTGCCGCCGTTCATGGCGACCTCAGCGATCAGCTTGTCTGCTGCGCCGCCGTCAATCACGCCGACCTTGCCGGTGCCGAAGTCAGAGACGTACACCAGGTCGTTCGCCTCGTCGTTGTCCAGCGCGAGTGCCTGGGTGCCGACCGGGATGAACTTCTTGAACTCGTGGGTGGTCGCGTCGTAGATGGACACGCCGGAGTTCGCGCCCTTCACGCCCTGGGAGGAGACGTAAATTTCGTTCTGGGAGTGGTCAATCGCGATGTCGGAGGGGCGAACCTCACCCTCAGCGTTGCCCTTGGTGTCGAAGCTGCTCTCTACCTTGAAGGTCTTGGTGTCGATGACGAAAATCTTGCCGCCGGTACGCTCGGGAACGTACAGCTTGCCGCCGTCCACCAGAATGTTCATGCTGATGTAGCGGGTACCGCCATCGGGTGCGCCCTCAAGCTGAATCTTCTCAACCTGCTTGGTCTTCAGATCGATAGCCGAGACAAAGAAGCGACCGGTCACGAAAGCCTTACCCGACTCGTGATCGACACGCACCTCGCGGGGGTGCTCAATCCAGTTCGGGTCGTCCTTGCTCAGACCCGCATTGGTCCACAGCTGCTTCATGGTCGCCTGATCGTACACGGCAACGGAGTTATCGCGGGTGCTGGTCACCCACACGGTACCTTCCTCGTCATCGACGGTGATACCGTACGCACCCTCGTAGGAGTAGCCCTTCGCGTCCTGGACGATGGGCAGCTCGGCGACAGCCTCAATCTTCAGGGAGTTTGCGTCAATGCGAGCAATCGTAGAAACGTGCTCGTCGCGGTCAGCGGTGCCCGCAACCCAAATCTTGTTGGTCTTCTTGGAGTATGCGACCTGGAACTGGCCGGGCAGGCCCTGGGTGATCTTAGCCATCGCCTTATCGGTGATGGTGCGAGCTTCGCTGCTCTGGCTTGCTGCCGGGGTGGATTCTGCCGCGAACGATGCGGGGATGGTGGCAACGCCGGAAATTGCCAGTGCCAGCGATCCAACGGCGAGGCCCTTGAATGCCTTGCTTGAAGCGAGGTTCATATGTATGTCCTTTTTCGTGGGTGGTGTGTGAAGGTGCGTCTCTCCCCCACCGATGGGTGGTGAGGCGCCGCGTTTTTCCTGCTCTTTGGTGTGGGTTTCGTGGGCCCACGAGGAAGGAAAACTAGTCTTCACACAATATTAAGTAAGGCAACCTTTAACTTACCTTCTAGGTAATACTTACTTAGCGCACAGGATTTTGCAAGATTTTAGGCATATATAACGCAAAATTTCATATGCCAGGCACAGCCTGTCACTAAAACTCCCCGAGAAGCGGCAATACGGGACATGGCAAAACCCCCGCCTCCAGCAAAAGCCAGAAGACGGGGGTTCCACACACCCCAACAGACGGTGCCGAGGTGACTAAAAATTAGGAGACATACGAGAAGTCAGTGAACAGCAGGTTCTGCAGCTTGTAGCGGCGAATGAAACGAGCCAGCTCCGCGCGAGTAGTCGGCGCGGTCGGGTTGAACACACCCGAAGAATCCAGCACGATATCGTTCGCGCCAGCCCACGCAACGTAACGGTGCAGAGTACCGGCACCGAGCACGTCGCGGAAACGAGAACCAGCAGCCTCGTTCATTTCAGTCAGCTGAACCTCCGCGTTGTACTGGAACAGCACAGCCGCCAGCTCCTCGTGAGAAACCGGTGCGGTCGGGTCAATCTTGTCGCCACCAGTGAGCGGCTCGGTAATCTTGCGGTCACGAGCCCAGTGCAGCGCGTTCGCGGTCGGGCGGCCTGCCGCATCCGCAAAGGGTGCAACATCCGAGTTTTCGCTCACGCCAGCGTGACCTGCAGCGTGGTTCAGCAGAGCAATGAGCTCCTCACGGGTCACAGGGCGGTCCGGCTCAAACGCGCCAGACTGCGGGTTCGGCATCAGCCACTTCTTCTGGTTCGCCATGCGGATATCCTCAGCGAACGGGTGGCTATCCGGAACGTCCTCGAAAGAGGTCTTCAGGATCTTAGTCTCAGCCACGGGAATGCGCGCAGCAATCTGGTGGGTAACCTCCTGACCCCACGGGTCGGAGCAAATATCCAGCTGCAGGGCGTGCTCGACACCCTCACCCTGCATCAGCTCGATGGGGAACTGGTCGCTACCGCTGAAGCTGTCAGCGTCACCGTCAAATTCGGGGGTGAGCGGCCAGGAGCGCAGAGTTTCGAAAGAGTCGTTACGAACGTAGCCGTGGCGTACGGTCAGAGTGGTGCCTTCGGTGAGGAATTCGCGCAGACCGTGTGCAGTGTAGTTGACGGTCATACCGGTTTCAGTGATGGTGGCACGCTGAATGACGAGGCGCGGGCCTTTAGTTTCCTCGGTTGCCGGGGCAAGGTTTGCGGGAGCTTCGTCAGCCTGAGCGGCCTGTGCCTGCAGGGTCAGTGCGCCTGCAGCGGCGGCAGCGGAAGCACCCTTTACGAAGAATCGTCGTGAGAGTCGATGGGTAAGCAAGGGCATGATTGTCCTATTCAGTTCTTGTTTGAGTTGAGTGAGTTACGGGTGGCAGGATGCGCGGACAGCGGCGTAAACGGTGAGTGAGGCCGATACGTTGGGTTCCCTCCCCTGTGTGCGTGAGTGAGACGTAGCATACCGGGGTGCGGGTGTCTGTCGGGCGGATGCGCGGTGAGTGAGACCGGCACGGTTCCCTGACCCAGTCATCTAGCGTACCTTAAGGTCCCCTTTAAAGCGAAGACGAAACGGCGGTGATTTTACGCCCATTTTCGGTGTTCAACGAAGTAGGGGCGTTATCTGGCAAAGTTTGCCGGAAGTTGGTATGGGTTTTTGATGGGGTGATTTTGAATTACCCAATGCCGCGGTGTTCCGAGATGTGGAATATGTGGGTTTCTGAAGTTTTATGTGTGACACGCCAATTCAACCCCTTTTCAAAGAGTTATAGTTATTGGTACCCTATCACTGTTCCTATATTCTCAACAAAGGAGTTACCCATGGAGGCCAAGGAATTCTCAATCGAGAAGGCCCTCCTCTTCTTCGCCAAGTCCAAGTACGCCGACATCTTCGGCGTGGCACTGGTTATCGCCATCGCAATCGCCTCAGGATACCTGGGCACCAGCCTCGCCAAATACGTCGACTGGGGCCCAATCACGAACTTCATTCCCCTCGGCGTAATTTCCGTGATTAACGTGGGTATTTCAATGATGTCTACCCGCCTGACCGGCCGCCTCTCAAACATCGGCAACGTGCTCGGCATTATTAACACGGCACTGTCTGGCGCGATTGATTACATTCTGGGCAACAAGGCAGCAATCATCACCTACCCGGTCACGTTCATCGTGTACACCTTCGCGATTCGTAGGTGGCAGAACTCCGAACGCGGCAAGGCGATGGAACCGCCGACCGGCAAGAAGGGCCAGCTGATTATTAGCGGCATTGTGGTCGGTTCGTTCGCGTTCTCCCTGATTGCGAACTATGTCGGTTACTATCTGATTGCGAACAATGTCGGTTACGATGGCAAGACCTCGTTCCTGTTCTGGATCACGACCGCAGTGTTTGGCCTGTCCCTGTCAGCGAACATTCTGAACGCACTGAAGCTGACGATGCAGTGGCAGTTCTGGTTCGCGTACAACACCGTGCAGTGCATCAAGGCGCTGACTCAGGGCAACTTCGCGAACGTCGGCAAATACATTTTCTACATCATCAACAGCGTGGCAGCGCTCCTGCTGTGGACCCGAAGCGGCACCGCAGCCAAGGGTACCGTGGCGGTGGCGTAAAGGGCAGTTCCCTAGCGCACCAGCTACCGCATATCCACCCAGCGATATGTAGACACTCATAATAAGTAGAG
>OCPN01000572.1_pt1 | contig 8766 bp, 8 predicted proteins | sample 1476971 | NCBI WGS metagenome assembly OCPN01 (sample SAMEA2580251, study PRJEB22360) | human gut metagenome | biome: human gut; feature: human-associated habitat; material: faeces | place: Denmark | collected 2008/2010
TGGTGCATATAATGCACGAAGCTCTTGTTATCTAAATTATAACACTGGTTAGTAGAGGAATGCAAAACTATCAGAATTTCATCTGTAATAAAGTATTTAATTTGATATATTTAATATAATATTAAGGCAACGGAGTGATAATATTGAATATCATAAAAAGACAATGGAATAGTAAAGTACAAGCCATGCCAAGGATACCGAGAAGTCAAAATAATAATGGATATGTAGAATCTTTAATCAAGATCCTCAAAGCAATAGAAGAAGGTAAAGAAAATAATCATATTTTAGAATTTGAAGGTAGTAAAAGCTCCAATACATTAAATCATTACTGTATTAAACTTAGACCAATTGGAATAGTTGAATTAAAAAATAGTAAATGGTATATAAGTGAAGAAATATCTGGGTGGAATAGTGAAAACATTAGAGACATACTTCCTGAAATTTTAAATGCCAAAGTTAAATATATATCTGAAATGCTAAATTTTATAAAAAAACCAAAAAAAATAAATGTCATTTTAGAAAATGCCAAAGAAAAATATAATATGACGTGGAAAGATAATAATCAAGTCTATGATAGACTACACTGGTTTATGGATTTAGGTATGGTTGAACATATTGGATATGAAAAAAAATACGTACTTACAAATCATGGTGAAAAATTTCTGAAAGATCATCCCCCAATTGAAAATTCAGAAGTACTGCGATTTAAGTATGATCAAACCGAAACTGAAACCGAAATTTATATACCTGAGTTTTTAAATGATACGTACACATATAAATGGTCTAGTGATATAAATAGAAAAAGTAATATAGGATATGTTCCTGGTGGATTAGAAAATGCAGCAAATACCATACGAGACACTTTAGATTTAGCTCGTAATTATACTGATTTTAATAGTATTTATGATTATCTAAGTTCAACATATAATATAAGTGAAAATTCTAATGGACAGTATATAACATTTTTAATTCGTTTAAATATATTAGAGAGAATAGGAGAAAAGACTTATAAAACATCTGAATTAGGTTTGGAATTAATAAAATCTGAAAATATAGATTTTAATATAGTATTTATATTACATAGATACTATAACTATATTTTTGAAATATTGTATTTAATTAAAGATAAGAATATGACAGTAAGAGAAATAGCAACAGTAGGTAAAACTAAATTTAATATGCCTAATGAGTCGGTTGAACAAATAAGAAAAAGAATTAATTATTTGAAAAATGCTTCTTTAATCATTGAGGATATGGGTAAAACCTTCAAGTTAACCCAAAGAGGTCATCTTTTATGCGACAAATTACATCAATACTACGATAATATGATTGAAGAAACAACAAAAATCATTAATGATAAAGACGAAAATGCTAAAAAAAATGATATATATAATTTATTATATGACTTACGAACAAGTTCAATCGATTCTAGTAATCCAACTAATTTTGAAAAAGTATTGCAAAAATATTTTGAAGAGCTTGGCTTTTTTAGTGAATTAATAGCTAAATCGGGTACTACTGATATTTTATTAACAGCACCTACAGCACCTAAATTTACATATAAGGTTAATATCGACGCAAAAACCAATAGAGAGGGAAAAATAACAGAAAGTTTAATTGACTTCGAAACATTAAAAGAACATAAAGAAAAGCATAAAGCTCAATACGTAGTGGTAGTAGGTAAATCATTTGTAGGATCAAGACTTATTAAAAGAGCTGAAAGTAATGGTATAGCTTTAATTGATGTTGATGTCTTGGAAACTTTATTAAAGAACCATCAAAAGTATCCATTACAAGCTATAGAATATTTACCAATCTTCCAACAAAAAGGAATAGTTAACTTAGATGTATTAAATAAACAGTATAATATTATGAATAGACAAAAAGATTTATTTAAATTAATAATTAAAATTTTAATTGATAATAGTAATGACGATTATTCAGGAGGTATTATTTCTTCTGAGGTTATATACTTTATGATAAAACAAGAAACTCACAATTTAGATATCTCGATAACAATGAAAGAAGTAAAGGATATGTTATCTTTGCTTTCAAATTCTCTTATCGATTGTGTAGGTAAAACTAAGGAAGGCTATTATGCTAAAGGATCATTAAAAGATGCAGCTTTAAAATTTAGATTTTATTATGATGTATCTGTAAACTATTAAAATCTTGGTTCTGTTGCATCATGCAGATATTATTACAAATAAAAGCACTCTACTATATCAAATAGTAGGGTGCTTTATATTAAATGCTATTTATTTAAAGTTCTATACTATTCCTATCGATAAACACATTTATTATTTGAATAATAATCCCTATAATAACTATAGCAAAAAAACAATAAATTAATATGTTAGTTGAAGCTCCTTGTGCAAGTAATAAACCACCTAATGCAGCGCCAATCGCACTTCCTAAATAATTTAGAGAGCTATTTAAGGCCACAGATGTGCTGCCCTGTTCAGAATGATTTTTTAATAATATATGTTGCTGTGGTGCTTGAGTAGCCCATCCCATTGCTCCCCATAGTATGAACGGTATAAGTCCTAAAATAGGAATTTTAATAAGTGTAGGAATTAACCCTATACTAATCCCTAAAGTGACTAAAATGATAAGCATCAAAATTTGGGTGTTTTTAAACTTATCAATGACTAAACCGACTCCAAAACTTCCTAATAATCCTCCAATTCCCCAAGTAGTTAAGAAAAGTGTAATGTAGTGTGGTGAAATACCTTCACTTATAACTTGAGAAAGATAGGTGTATAAACCTAAGCTTGCAATTGCTGCACATACAGTTACAGAGACCACTCTTAATACATGTGGATCTATAAAAAGTGAGAATCTTTCTTTCAAGCTAGGTGCTGAAGGCATTTTAAAATCAGGAAGTAAAAAATATATACTTATAAAGGCAACTATACTTAAAATTACAATTATACCTATAGCAAACCTCCAATTAATTAAATTAGCTAATTGTAAGCCTATGGGAACCCCAACAACCGTACCTATACTCATGCCTCCAACTATAAAAGCTAATGCTTTTCCTTTATTTTTTTGACTTACTAAATGTCCACCCGAACTAACTGCCATAGGAGAGAATAATCCTGCACCTAGTCCAGCTATACATCTGGATAAGATATATATTGAATAGTTTAGAGATAGCATAGTAATCAAATTAGCTAATCCAAAAGTTAATAAAGCCAGTAAAAGAATTTTTTTCACAGAATACTTAGCTAGTATAGTTGAAAAAACAGGGGCTGATAAAGCAAAAAATAATGTAAAAACAGTAACGCCCTGCCCTATTTCAGCACTACTTTTATTAAAACTTTTTCCTATATCAGGTAATAGTCCAGCTACAATATAAGTATCCATCCCTAAGGCAAACATACCTAATGTTAAAATCCAAATTTTCTTCATAATTTAATCATTCCTAACAAATATATTTATGTATTTTAGCGTAGTATTATATTGTAATTAATGGAATAGTGAATACATTAAGAGTGGTATTAAAGAAAAGTTAATAGAGGGAGTAATATATGAATATTGAATACATAGAGGATTTCATAAAAGTTGCTGAATATCAGAGTCTTAACCATGCTTCTAAGCTACTTAATATCAGTACCCCAGCACTTAGTAAGAGAATTAAGCGTGTTGAAGAATACTTTGAAGTTGACTTGTTTTATAGAACCTCTCGAGGCATATTTTTAACTGAGTATGGTGAGTTAGTTTTGAGTAAAGTTAAGATTATAAAAAGCGATATAGACGAATTAAAAGCAGAAACTTCAAAAAATGGAGATGCAACAGTTAGAGTTGGTCTATTACCAAGCTTTTCATTCTATAAATGGACTGAGCAAAAAGAAGCATTGATACATCAAAGGCTCTCCATAAAAATTGAAAGTAACACTCAAATTTTACTTGATCACTTACATAATGGAGATATAGATGTAGTTATTGGAGACATAACTGCTACAGAAAATAATCAACTTTATAGTAAAGTTTTATATCGTGAAAAATATATGGTGGTCTTTCCAAAAACTAGTGATTTAAGGCTATCCGATAGTATATTTGCTAGTAATTTAATAAATGAAAAGATACTTCTTCTTAATCCACCATGTGATACTTTATCTTTTATACAAAAACATCTCTCTAAAACTAAGATGAATCTTGAACATAAAAATGATTTAGAGTCCATACTGGCTAGTGTTAATGCTGAACAAGGAATAACAATAATTCCTCAATCATTAATAATACGAGTTGAAAATATGAATCTTTTAATCAGAGAATTGGAAAATCATTCAAGGGAAGTTGGACTCATAGCATATAATAAAGAAATATTGCAAAAAGTATGGAGTATTTTAAGTTAATACATAGTGTGATAAGAGTCTACCCTAATTGAACAATTAGGAGCCCTTGTAAAATACAGTTTCTAAATGTATGATTAGGGTGTATGAGAAAGGGTGTTGAAAATGATAGTTGGTTATGCACGAGTATCAACCATTGATCAGAATTTAGATAGACAGATTGAAAATTTAGAAGCATTTGGTGCTGAAAAAATATTCACAGAAAAACAATCAGGTAAATCGATTGAAGATAGACCTATTTTTATAGAAACATTGAACTTTGTAAGAATGGGAGATCGTTTAATCGTTGAATCGATTGACCGTCTAGGAAGAAATTATGACGAGATTATTCAAACGGTGAACTATTTAAAAGAAAAAGAAGTTCAATTAATGATTACAAGCTTGCCTATGATGAATGAAGCAATTGGTAACCCATTATTAGATAAGTTCATGAAAGATTTAATCATTCAAATTTTAGCAATGATTTCAGAACAAGAAAGAAATGAAAGTAAGCGTAGGCAAGCACAGGGAATTAAGGTAGCGAAAGAAAAAGGTATCTATAAAGGCAGACCTGTCCTTTACTCACCAAACGCGAAAGACCCACAGAAACGTTTAGTTTATCAACGTGTTGTAGAAATGTTAGATCAAGGAATTTCTATTAGTAAAATTGCTAAAGAAGTAGATATTACAAGACAGACCATATATCGAATTAAAAATGAAAGAACAAAATAATTAATAAAATGAGTAAAAAGTGATTGTATAACACATTAGGAAATGATAATATGTTATACAATAACCTGCTTCTTTTAATTTAAAATTCTAAACTTTATTAAACTGTAAAAATGATAATTTCAAACTTCTTCATATTTTTCCCTTTAATAAGATATGAAGACGAAACATCTCTTCCAAAAGATAAGTAAAAAAGTGAGCGTTATTATCTATATAGACAATAACGCTCACTTTTAGTTTCATTGTTATTTTTCCAATCCATCAGTTAAAACATCTAAATTATACTCTAAATATTTAAGATAAGTATCAGCTACGCCACCTTCTTTACTAATTTCATCAGAGTAAATTGGTTTCTTGTAAATTGATACGCCACTTTCTTTAGATACGGTTTCCATTGGACGCTTATCTACGTTTGATTCTACAAATAAGTGAGATGGCTCATTTTTATCAATAAATTTTACTAAATCTTTGATTTGTTCTGGAGATCCATTCTCGTCCGTGTCTATCGCCCAAATATAACCTTCTTTTAGGTCATAACGGTCTGTTAAATATTGGAAAGCTTGTTCACTCGCTACAAAAACACGATCTTTCTTAGGAATATCGCCTAATTGTTTTTCATAATCATCTTCGATGTTATGTAATTTTTTTAAATATGCTTTTTCATTTTCTTTATAATAATCTTTGTTTTTTGGATTTCTTTCAGATAAAGATTTCGTGATATTTTTAATCATTTTTTCTCCTACTTTCGGATCAATAAATGCATGAGGGTTCACTTCTTTTTTGCCATCTTCATCTTTAATGTATTTAGGTTTAACACCTTCTGATGTTTTTATCGCATTTTCTTTTGAAAAATCAGAAGACTCTAAAGCTTTAAATAACCAACCTTTACTGCCACCTTCTAAATTCAATCCATTATAGAAAACCAAATCGGCACTCGAGATATGTTTAATGTCATCTGGTTTAGGATCGTAGTCATGCGGGTCAGTGCCTGTAGGCACTAAATTTTTAACTTCAACGTGCTCTCCGCCAATTTCTTTAACCATATCATCAATCATAGAAAAACTTGTGACCACTTTGATTTTATCTTTATCTACTGATTCTAATTCTTTATCTGAATCACCGTCTTTATCTCCATTACTACAAGCTGCTAAAACAACAGAAAGTGTAATGGTGAATAAAAATAATATCACTTTTTTCATTATAAAAATCCTCCTAAGTTAATGTTTAATCATTCTCCACAATAGCCCATTTCTAGGTGCTAAGAAGAATGTGATAATAAATATAGCTGTAATAACTAATACAATAACCACACCTGAAGGTAAGTTAAATGTAAAACTAAAGAACAACCCAATAATAGATGAAATAGCACCTATCAACGCTGATAAAAGAATCATGGTTGATAGTCTTTTAGTCAGTAAATAAGCTGTCGAAGCTGGCGTAATCAATAAAGAAACAACTAAAATAACACCGACGGTTTGTAATGAGGCAACAGTTACTAACGTTAATAACACCATGATTGTGTAATGGATGAATTTTGTTGGTAAACCTGAAGCTGCAGCCATGGTTGGATCAAACGTTGATAGTAAAAATTCTTTATAAAAGATCACTACAATAATTAAGACAATCGCAGCGACAATAAATGTTAATGTTCGATCCTGTTCTTTAACTGTCAGTACATTACCAAATAAAATTTCCGTTAAATCTATGGACGATTGCGCTTTCGTAACAAGTAAAACCCCTAAAGCTAGAAAGGCAGAAAAAACAATACCTATAGATGAATCGCTTTTGATTTTACTGTTTTGGTTAACGAAACCGATTCCTAAAGCTGCCATAATCCCAAAGACTACCGCACCGTAGAAAAAATTAATGCCCATCATATAAGAAATAGCTACACCCGGTAGAACTGCATGTGAGATAGCATCTCCCATTAGCGCCAAACTTCTTAATACGATGAAACAACCAATAACGCCACAGATGATTCCGATGACAACAGAAGTTACAAGTGCTCTTTGAAGAAAACTAAACTGAAATAACTCATGTATAAATTGACTAATCATTTTTATCCCCACTTTCAGAAGGGATCAAAATATTTGTGCCAAAGGCTTGTGCTAAGTTATCTCCCGTAAACACATTTTCAACAGAACCAAAATCGATTAAATGTTTATTTAAAAGAATAAGGCTATCGAAATATTTACTGACTTTGGATAAGTCATGATGAACAATTAAAATTGTTTTTCCAGATTCAGCTAGTTCTTTTAATAAATCAACAATGATATTTTCACTTGTAATATCGATGCCAACAAAAGGTTCATCAAGTAATATCAAATCTGTTTTCTGAACTAACGTTCTAGCAATTAACACTCGTTGAAATTGTCCTCCTGATAGCTCCCCTATTTGTCGATCTTTATATTCCGACATATCCACTTTGTTAAGGGCTTCTGTTGCCATTGCTTTTTCTTTTTTCCCAGGTAACTGCCACGGTTTTAACCGAGGGTATATACCTAAAATGACACAATCTAAAACTTTCATAGGAAACGTTGTATCGATATTACTTTTTTGTTCGACGTATGAAAGATTTTTAAGTTGCTTATGTATAGGCTTACTTTTAAAAAATGTTTGTCCTTTGTGTGGTATTAAATTAATCATTGCTTTAATCAAAGTTGATTTACCTGCCCCATTTGGGCCAATAATCCCAACAATTTGTCCTTCTATCATTTGTAAAGAAACATCTTGTAAAGCTCGGGTTTGATTATCATAAACCACTGACAAGTTTTGTACATCTAACACGCTATTCCCTTCTTTCTTCACTTGCGTAAATAATATATTTAGGTTATCCTAAATATATTATTTAGTCAAACGAAAATTTGAAGTTTGGCTAGCTATTTCTGCTTTAAAAATCAAAATTGTAGGTGGGATCATGATTACTGATGCGCAAAAGAAATATTTGAAAATTATCTTCCAATTAGGTGGAGACATTGAGCTAGTGTCTAATAAAATGTTATCTAAAAAGTTAGGAGCAGCGCCCCCTTCAATTAGCCAAATGTTAGATCGATTAACCGAAGCAGGTTTTGTCAAAAGTGAACATTATCGTGGTGTTATGTTAACTAAGAAAGGATTAACTTATACGATAGAAATGACTAACAATCATGAGATTATTAAAGCGTTTTTCATAAAAGTATTAAATATCAACTCTTCTGAAGTCAACCAAGAGGTTGATTTAATCGAAAATCACGTATCAGATAAATTTGTTCAACGTTTATCTGAATACTTAAGAACAAAACAATTTTAAAAAGGATGATTAACTATGAAGCTTTTTAATAAAAAGTACAGTACAAAGCAACAATTATTCTCTCCCAGCCCTCAAAATAAGAATACGAATCATAAATAAATGAGGCTGGGACATAATTTCTAACAAATTAGCCAGTAAATGAGTTTATTATAAATTCATTTACTGGCTTCTTTATTTACAATACTACGTATTGTTGGCTCGCTTTCTTAGGGGACAGCTTCAGCCTGTAGTCTTCAACTTGTCCTGTTCCCTCAAGAGTCTCGCCAAAATACTTTGTATTTATATGTAATTTTACATTGAAATACTTTAAAAAAATAAGGCCCTTTCGTATAATTTAATAAATATCACTAAACTAAATTAACGAGGTGCCTTATGTATAAAGATTATAACATGACTCAACTTACTCTACCA